>Ga0302140_10010307_pt1 | contig 11563 bp, 12 predicted proteins | sample I_Bog_E1_1_FD_202095 | JGI IMG/M metagenome (GOLD analysis project Ga0302140, IMG submission 202095) | Peat permafrost microbial communities from Stordalen Mire near Abisko, Sweden - I_Bog_E1_1 | ecosystem: Environmental > Terrestrial > Soil > Wetlands > Peat | place: Sweden: Abisko, Stordalen...
TTCGTGTGCTTCAATAAATTTGCTGTCCGCTTCAATTGCGTTTTGTAATTGCAAAATTGCCTCGTCATAAAGATGTTCATCCGAATTTTCAACCGCTAAAGCAAAATATTTTATGGCCTGTTTGTTTGACGTAGAATATTGTCTTTCCTGTCCGAATGCAAAAACGGATAAAAAAATTAAAAAAGCAGAACAGAATAAAACCCTCATTTGCTTTCACATACAATTTTGCATACTAAGGTATGGATTAAAATAGAAAGAAGAGACAAGATTCAAAAGCTGTAATAAAAGAATCAAGAGACAAGAACCAAGAATCAAAAATGGATACAGATTGTTCTTTTCTATCTTAGATCCTGACTCAAGATACTTGTCTCTTGCTTCTTGTCTCTTGCTTCTTTCCTTACGGGATATTTAAAAATTTGTGTGTTTGTAATGATATTTCCCATTGAGGGTTATTCATTACATAATCTACAATAAGGGGCGTCATTTCTTTTGATTTAGACCACTCAGGTTGAAGGTATAGCCTGCAGTCCGGTGAAACTAATTTTGCATTTTGCTCTGCAAAAAGGAAATCCGATTTGTTAAAGACAATAACTTTAAGTTCATTGGCATGTTCAGCCACATCGTGTATTGGAGCCTTGAATTTCTTAGGCGACAAACATATCCAATCCCAATGACCTGATAGGGGATAGGCACCGGAAGTTTCAATAAATGTTTTAATTCCAATTGCCTGAAGTCCGCGCGTTAAATAATCAAGGTTATAGATCAGCGGCTCACCGCCGGTGACTACTACCGCTTTTGACGGATGTTTTGAAGCATTTTCAATAATTTTGTCAGCAGAAGTGAGCGGATGAAGCTCAGCATCCCAGCTTTCTTTAACATCGCACCAGTGACAGCCAACATCGCAACCGCCCAGGCGGATAAAATAAGCAGCCTTACCGGTATGGTACCCCTCGCCTTGTATCGTATAAAATTCTTCCATCAAAGGAAGCAATGTGCCATCATCGGAAACCTGGTGCGCCATAATAAATGGCAAAATTACTTATTATTGCCGAAAGCGTAAAGGCGCATGCCTGATTATTCGAAAACATGAAAATCTGATGATTAAAAGCTGTGATAATCAGGCATACAATTCAATTTTAAATTTTGTGCCTTTTTTTATTTTGCTTGTTACGTTAATTCTCCCGCCAAGCGCTTCAACCTGGGTTTTTACCATAAACAACCCCATTCCCTTACCTTCAACACTGGTATCAAAACGTTTGTATAATCCGAAAATATTTTTGTCATTTTTTTTCAAATCGATCCCCCTGCCATTATCTTCAAAATTTAATATGATTTTATTACCGGATTTTTGGCTCGACAGTTTGATAACCGGGTCCCGCCCTGGTTCGCGGTATTTAATACTGTTCACTATCAGATTGTAGAAAATACTATAAATGTAACTTTTAAGCGTTATAATGCTGTTAACCTCCGTAAAGTTTATATTAAATGTTACTTTTTCTTTATCAATCAACTGCTGGATACTCTCCGTTATAGCAAATGTAAGCCGCTCAAAATAAACATTTTCAAGTTTTTCATAGGCCCGCTTTACTTGTAAAATATGGTTCAGGTCGAGTATGATCTGATCAAGCTGATTTATGCAGAACTTGATTCCGGAGATCAGTTCTTGATTTTCCTCGCCCGGTATTTCAGCGACATCTACCAAATTAGCCAATCCGATTATATTCGCGACAGGCGCTCGTAAATTGTGGGAAATTATGTAGGTCAATTGTTCGAGGTCTTTATTACGTTGAATCAGGTCGGCTGTAATTCTACCTCTCTCAATTTCCAATAGCTTATTGGCGGTAATATCATTAATAGCTACGATAACACCAATGCTGTTGTTTGCATTATCGTTCACATTTATCCATTTGGCATTATACCAGTTTATAGATTCATCTTTTTGCTTGAAATTTATTTCATAGCTAATTATTTCTCCTTGCATTACCCGTTGGATAATATTGCCCTGGTGACTTTTTCTTTGCTTAAATAAAAGTCTTTTTGCATCACTCCCTTCGGTCATTATGCGGCGAAATTCCTTCCATGCATAAACTTCGGCCATTTTATTGAAAGAAATTATCTTAAAATCTTCATCAACCAGAATAAAAGCAGTATCGGTATGGTTAAAAATTGTGCGCAGGTTTGCTTCAGCTTTATAAAACAGTTCTTGTTGTATTTTTTTTTCAGTAATATCAACACGGATAGAGACGTATTGGTAGGGTTTACCCTTCGAATTTAAAAACGGTACAATGGTTGATTCAACCCAATAATGAGAACCGTCTTTAGCACGGTTTTTAAACTCACCACGCCAAATTTTCCCATTCGCAATAGTAACCCATAAATCTCTCATAAACTCTTTGTCATGAAAACCGGAGTTAATTATCCGGTGGTCCTGACCTATGAGCTCTTCCCTTGAATATTTTGAAATTTTACAAAAATTATCATTTACATATTTAATTATACCTTTTTGATCGGTAATCGCGACTATGCTCGATTCATCGAGCGCTAGTTTGTAGTCGGCAATCTCTTTGAGGCTTGAATTAAGTTTCTCTGCATTTATTCTTTCAACTTCCGCCCGTATTTTTTCAAGTTCATCGTTAATCTCTTTTTGGGTGGTACTGTCTTTAGTGATTTTTACGAATCCTCGTAACTGGCCCGAATCTTCGTACAAGCCAGTAATAACTACTTCAGCCCAAAACCAGGTGCCATCTTTTCGTAGCCGCCAACCCGTATTTGTACAACTTCCATATTTTTCAGCATGTTGCAGGTTGAGCAGGGGTTCATTTTTCGCAATATCTTCGATGGGGTAAAAATTTGAAAAGTGTTTTCCTATTATTTCTTCAGCTTTGTAACCTTTAATGTTTTCTGCGCCTTTATTCCAGCTTATAATATTGCCGTGCAGATCAAGCATAATAATAGCATAGTCTTTTACGCTGTTTATTAATAACAACAGATCGTCATTTGTTAACTTGTGTCCAATTCTTATTTGCTGGTTCATAAAGTGTATGCATCGGGTAAATTTTAGTTAAACCAAAGGTTGTTATATAATACAACAAAACAAAGTATTTTTTTATATTATTTATTTAAAGTTATTACCCGCTGTTTTATTAATTAAATTAATTTATTCAAAAATACAATATTAAAAAAATAATCGATATTACACATATAATATGATATTAATCATAATTTTAAATCCCGATTTGAGCTAACTTGCACTAACAGATTTACTATTGTGAACACAAACGAAGAGCTGGAATTCCTTAAAAAACTCGGTTCAAGGATTAAACGCCTTAGAAACGAACGAAATATTTCATTGAACGAACTTGCCGGCCAACATGGATTTGAGAAGGCAAGTCTTTCGAGGCTTGAATCGGGAAAAACTAATGCGACCATTGTTACCTTACTTAGGCTAAGCATCGCGTTGAACGTACCGGTTGAATATTTTTTCACAGGTTAGCTTTTCCCGGTATTCAATTTTGTAAACCGGTTAGCACCGGTTTATGCCGGTATTGAATAAATTGGATGATTAAGTTTTGACTACGCGACAGTGCTTTATATACCGTCGGCCACTGATTTCATTTTTAATAAGGCAGTTTTTGCCACAACCAGCGCATCCTGATCATAATATGCCTGGTTAAATAATTCGGCTGATAGCACCAAAGGCTGATCGTTTCTTTTCAAAATTTGTAAAATATGTTTTAATGGCGCTATTCCATCACCGGGGTAAATTCTATCAGCATCGGTTATCACATCATATGGCGGTGTCGGGGGATAGTCGTTCATATGTAAAATATCATTCGCTTTAGGGTTCATCAAATGAAGTGAATCCAGCGGCGTGTTCCCACGGTATAAATGAAAAACATCCAGCAGTATTTTGGCTGATGGATGGCCGCTTTCCATAGCTAAAGCAAGCGTTTCACTTGCAGTACTTATATTTTTCGTAAAGCCCCACATTTCAAGGATTGGCACAATGCCCATGGTACTGCCCAACTCAAGGATGACCCTATAACGTTCGGGCGTAGCTTTCACGTTCACGCCGGTCTCGTTATTCACACCCATGGCAGTGGCCGCCATCCTTGCACAGTTTATTTCAGCCAGCAACGCCATTTCACGCTTCATTTGCTCAATTCCCTTTTTTCTGATAACTTCATCGTCAACAATCCATTGAGCGAAACCAATGCTGTTTTCCACTTTGATCCCTAAATCGTCAAGCAGCATTTTTGCCTTTTTAACAGTTCCGCCGTTATTCAAATAAGTTTGCAGGGAATCCATCCAAATTTCAACCGAACGAAAGCCAGCCTTCGATGCAGTTTCCAATTCTTTCACAAAGCCTAATTTATGGCCACGGATGGTAGCCATATTAAGACAAAAGGTGAAAGTGTGATTTTTAGTGGCTGCCGGTTTTGTCATCAGTGTCCCGGATTTAGGGAGAACAGTAACCCCAGCAGATAAACCTATAAATTTTAGCGCTTTGCGCCGGTTAATAATTGGTTTTGGCATATAATGAATATTTGTGAAAGCGCAGGAAGTTAGTCATTGTTTGGCAATTGTACATAAAAAACCGTACCCTCGCCTGGGTTGCTTTCGAACCATATTTTACCTTCATGGTTTTCGATTATCTTTTTTGATATGGATAAACCCAGGCCAAAAGCTTCCTCGCCATTAGTACCCCTTTTTTTAGCACTTGTAAACATATCAAAAACGCTGTCCCTGTCCTTTTCAGGAATTCCAATGCCGTTGTCTGCAACAGACATCAGGATACCATCCTTGACAGTTTTGATGCCTATATGTATTATCCCATTTGTCTCACTGAACTTAATTGCGTTAATAATTAAATTATTAAAAACACGCCATATATTTTCGCGGTTTACTGCCGTAATAATAGGTACGCCGCCGCCCTCGAAAATCAGTTGCTGTTTTTTTTCGTTTGCCCTAAACTGAAGCAGTTCAACAGCGTCATAAAGAAGGGAACGTAAATCAACAGGTTCCTTTTGAATCGGTTCATTTTCATCCGCCAGGCCCGATCTAAGCAATATATTAATCATTTCCATTGTGTGCGTTCCTGTTTTTTCAATTAACTCAAGCATATGTTTACTTTCTTCTGAAAATTCTTGTTCTTCCAGCAACAGAGAAGTAAGGGCTTTAATACCGGAAAGCGGGTTCCGGAGATCGTGGGCCATAACCCGCATAATACGGATATAGTTTTTGTTAACAAGTTCCAGTTCATCATGTGCGTGCTGCAACCCGAGGTTCCGGACCTCAGCGCTTTTACGATTTTTTTTCTCCTGTTTGAGGCTGAGATAAATCAAAATAATGATCACCACCGACAAAAGGCCGATGATTCCAATACTAACCAGGTAAATTATCCTGATCTTATCTTTATGCTGAAGATCGGCAACCTCCTCCCGTTGGTTTATGCTGCTCAATTCCCGTTGCACATCAAGGCGGTTAAGCGCTGCCAGGCTATTATCAACAGAATCTTTTAAATCGATATATTTTTTTTGGTAAAGGTAAGCCTCATCTGTCCGCTTTACCTTAAAAAGATATTCCGCATAAAGTTTGTTCCAATTAATTTCATCCGACAGGTTAGATTTTGAAAAACGATTTAGCAAGTCCTTACTTTCTTCAAAGGCAAGCGCTGCTTTCTTATTGTCGTTAGTTTTTAAATACAATTCAGCTAATTTTACGAGGGGAGGTATTTTAATGCTATTTGTATTTAGTGTTGTAATGGCAATACATTTATTTAGATAATTTTGAGCAGTGTCTAAATGCCCTGATTTAAGGTATAATCCGCCCAGGTTGTCATATACGGTAATCATGGCATCATTAAAGTACTTGATCGAAATTCTTTTGTCTCGTTCCACCCTGTTCAGCAGTTCCAGGTCTTTTAAATAAAAATATTTGGCACTGTCTAAAAACCCGGCCCGTTCATAAGAAACCCCGGCATTGTCGAGCGCGCCCTGCTTCAGACCGAACAGATTTTCTGCTGTTATCCCGTCGTGGCAAGCTTCAAGCCGGTAATAACTATCGGCCCAATACCTCGCAGCCAATTTAAAATTTTGCTGCTCGTAATAAATATAACCCATTTTTGTATCAAGCTGTCCATCGTCACAGGTACTATTTGTTAACTCCTTTTTCCCTTTATAAAAATAACCTAGCGCGTCAACATATTTTTTTGCCCTTAAGCAGGCGTCACCTTTAACCATCAGCGACTTAAAATAATCGTTGGGATATTCACTGATTCGTGAGCTAGCCGTAAAAAAAGACAAGGCACTATCAGCATAAAGGTTCATTTTTTGTTGATTGTAATTATAATGCCCCGATAATATGCAATAATACGTAACTATCGCGGGACTGGAATTCGGGATTTTCGACCGCGCATTCAAAATCAGCTGGTCAGTGTCACTTTTTCCGGTAGCAATAAGGCTGTCAATTATTTTTAACTGTTTTTTCAAGTCATTATTTACCAAATGGTCTTGTTGCCTGCATGACCCTGTAAAAAATATTAACATGGCTAAAAAACAATAATGACATAAATGCGAGGTGCAGTTGCGCATATATAAAATTAATCGGGCAGGGATTATCATTAGCAAATTAGAAATGTCAATTTGACGTTGATTTAACGAAATATAAAAAAATAAGTTTGATTATAAATGATATTATTTGCCGGTTATTAAAAAAATAAACCCACCCAAAATTTAGATGTCAATTGGGAGTGTATTTATCATTATCTGTTTTTTATATCTTTTAATAAGGACACATTTGTTGAACGACAAATATTTTATAAAAAACAGAACAATTGTGAAGTTAAATTTTTACAGTTCGATTTAGCCGTCCATTAGATGACGAAGGTATACTGCCGGATTATTCAGGAATGATTTGGTGAGATAAAAATGCTCGGTATCCTCATAGCCGGTTTCTCGGACGCCACCTTCATCGAATTGATAAATAGTGGCGCCAGGGTAGCAAATAAGCATTGGCGAGTGGGTGGCAATCAGGAATTGGGCCCGGCCGCCCTTGTCAAGCTCGTGTATGACCGACATAAAGGCCAGTATCCTTGAAGGCGACAGGGCAGCTTCGGGCTCATCGAGGATATAGATACCTGCCTCGAACTGGTTATTAAACAGGGAAAGGAAAGATTCCCCGTGTGATTGCTCATGCAATGAACGCCCGCCATAGGCTTTTAAAATACGGTTATCGTCTTTGGCCAATTCATCAATATAAGAAGCGAAACTAAAAAAACTTTCCGCCCGCATGAAAAACCCTTCGGTAATCCTTTTCGGTGTCCAGCCGAGTCCTAAGTGTGTTGCCAGCGCTGATTCATATCCCTCAAACCTGTGGCCTGTATTAAAATTATGATTACGGTTGCCTCCCCGCAAGCTGAACCCGCACAGCTCCGCAATAGCTTCAAGCAACGTGGACTTCCCTGATCCGTTCTCGCCGACAAAGAATGTTACATTAGTTTTCAGCTCGAGCCGCAAGCCGTTGCCAAGACTTGGAATATTTTGCAGGTAACTGCCATCCCGCAGCGGCGGGAGCGATATGCGGGATAAAAATGGCATTGGCTGGTGGTTGCTTTAGAACAAATTTAGGGTTATTTTTTTGTTTGCGGAAGGTCTTGATAGGTAAGGAACGCTCATAATCGATCTGCGTTACATATTTTAAAATTCATGCCAGTAAACACTATTTACTTTTGGCTGTTCAGTTTCAGATGATGGGATAATGATAACTTCAAATGCAATATTTTCATCATCTTCGATACCAAAATAGTGTGAAGCGTCATCTGGGTCAAATAGCTGTCTTATGGTAAGCTTATACCGGCCATTTTCAAGCTCAATTTTCAAATCACTATTATGAGTTGCAGGAACGGCCACATCATAAAACTGAGCGGCCATAGTCAAATCACTATAATTGGTTAAAAACAATTCTCCTGTAGTTACATTAATGAGTTGTTCAAATTCCCGGAAGGCAAACATATTGGATGGTTCTCCTTGAATTGATACAAGCCAAATCCCTCCTCCATCATTGCTGGTTTGCCAGATAACAATATTTCCGGCATTCATTTGATCTACAAAATGTGCCATCAATTGATCAAATTGCCAATTGTTGTCTACATAGCCTTCATAACGGGCATTATTTACAAGTGCTATAAACCCGTCATCATCAATAATCTCTAATTTCATAGGTTAAAATACTTACCAACAAACATACCAATAAGATTTATCCCGTAAAAAAATTGTCAGCAAAGTGACAACTCGTGTAAAATTGTATGCGGAGAAGATCGTAACCGTGATTTATTGGAATTTAAATCCAACGCATTTGCCTATTTGGCTACTTGGACGATTAGCGATTTGCTATTTCCCGGAAGATTATTTGCTGGTATAAGTTTTGTATTATTGTTAAATCATTTCATGATACTTAATTTATTAGCGACCACCGCCCGAAAATTAGAAACTATACAGGTGGCCTATATGCTTTCGGGTAGTATTGCCCTGGGATTTTACACAGTGAGCCGCACCACACGCGATATTGATATTGTGGCTTATCTGATGGAAAAAGATATTGATAACCTGCTGCATGTTTTTGAAGGTTACTATTTTCATCGCCCTACTGTTGAATACGAAATAAACCGAAAAGGAATGTTTAACATCATTAGTAATGAAACAGGTTTTAAAATTGATTTTATTGTACTGAAACCGGACGAATATAGTCAGGTGGCCTTTAAAAGGAAAAAATTATTAAATTTGGAGGATGTACCGTTATATGTTATAGCTATTGAGGTCCTCATCATTGCTAAACTAAAATGGATTCAACAATTATATAGTGAAAGGCATTTTACCGATATCGAAAATTTGCTGCTTAATGAAACAATAGACCAAACTTATTTGCTGTTTTGGAGAGATAATTTAAAGCTAAATACATTTGGCCTTTTTTAACATTATGGAACGTGTTTATAATTTTCCCAGCGATACCCCAATACACATTAGAAAAAAACAGGTCTCAATTGTTTTAGAGAAAACCCCAGCCGAGCGGTTACAAATGTGCGCTGAAATGACAGATTTTTCGTTGCAGATGCTTAAACGGCTTATCAAAGCCAAACATCCGGACATTTCTCCCGGACGGCTTAAATTTGAAATGGTAAAGATGCTGTATACCGATTGTTTTAATGAAGAAGAAATGAGCAGGATTGAACAGCATTTTGCAGGGCTTGATTAATCTCGTTTGCGCAGGGTAATAATTTACAATAATAGCCAGGAGCGGTTTAAATAACTAAATACCTGTGGTGTCACTTCATCCAACGTCGCTACCAGAATATGGTTTTCAAACTTGCCCTCACTGCCTGTGCTTTTGATAACCAGGTTTCCATGGAGCATAGTTTCGGAATAAAACTTTATATCAAGGTACTTTTTCATCGGGCGGATAACTAAAAAAGTATAACGGTGCACAAATACGATGCAATGCGGCGTTGCGCTGACCAATACGCCGTCCCAGCCGGCAACTTCGGCCAAAATTTTATCAAATACCAAAATCAGCTCTTTATCCTTGCCTTCAAATAAACTGTCGATGCTGACTTTAGCACAATAGTGGATTTGGTTGGGTGATTTTAGTTCCCGTTCACATTTAGGGCAGGTCCAGCTCATTTTTTGTCAGCTTTTACGTAATGAAATCGCCCTTTTTACCACGAAGGGCACCAAGGGTTTCACAAAGTACACAAAGTTCCGGTGTGATGCCGCTATTTTTAAAAAACAAAACCCGACACTTTCGCATCGGGCTTTCCAGTACCCAGAGCCGGGGTCGAACCGGCACAACCGTGAAGTTATTGGTGTTTGAGACCAACGCGTCTACCGATTCCGCCATCTGGGCATCTATTTCCGGCAGCTTGTCCGCTTAAAAGCGGGATGCAAATGTATTCAAACTCTCTTTAATTCGCAACAGGTATTTTTGCCTGTAATATAAATCTGCAATTTCATTTAAGCGGTTTTCTTTGGCGGTGTCGTCCAAAGTTTCATAATCAGCGGTTAGTTTGGCAATGCCTTCGTCAATATCGCCTTCAATTGCCAGCACTTCGGCGGTTAAATGGCCCAATTGCTCAGCATCATCTACTTCCATCAGCCGTTCATTAATATCCATCATTTCCATTAAAAAATCTGACGGTAGTTGTGGTTTTGCGCCTTCCACCAGCAAATCGTGCAATTTTAATATATATTGGAGCCGTTTATGAGGATCGGAAAGGGTTTGATACGCTCTATTATTGAGGGTAGACAGCTCCAGTATATCCTGCTGTTTTTCTTCGCCCTCATTTGCATAAAAATCCGGGTGGTACTGCTTGCTGAACTGGTAAAATTTCTTTTTCAGCAGGGGCATATCCGGATTAAAAGATTCCGGGATACTGTAAAACTCAAAATAGTTCATGCACAAATTTGCACGAATTTTATCGAATTACACGAATTAATCGAATTTGCACCGACTATAATAATCCCTGGGAACATGAGTTTATCGAATTGAATTATTCTAAAACCACCATAATTCTTGTAAATTGGATTAATTCGTGCAATTCGTGTATTTCAATCAATTGGTGTAAATTCGTGCCTTCATTCTTTTACTATGTTATTTGAACAAATGCGGCAAAAGCCGTTCTTTATACTGGGGCCATGTGTGATGGAAAACCAGGAACTTTTGTATACAGTTGCCGAAAAAGTTGCTGAAGTTGGACAGAAGTATAACGTCCCGGTAATATTTAAATCATCTTTTGATAAGGCTAACCGGACCTCCATCCACTCATACCGCGGCCCCGGACTGGAAAAGGGCATGGAAATGCTGCTGAAAGTTAAAGATCGTTTTGGTTTGCCGCTCACTACAGATATACACGAAAGCTACCAGGCCGCAATCGTTGGCGAAGTGGTTGATATACTGCAAATCCCTGCTTTCCTGTGCCGGCAAACTGATTTGCTGGTTGCTGCGGCAAAAACCGGTAAAATTGTAAATATTAAAAAAGCGCAGTTCCTTTCGGGCCAGGATATGTTTTACCCGGCCCAAAAGGTAGTGGAAGCGGGCAATAACCAGGTCATTTTAACCGAACGCGGCAACATGTATGGTTACAACAACCTGGTGGTCGATTTTAGGAATATTTATGATTTGAAAAACTTTGGATACCCTGTTTGTATGGACTGTACGCATTCGGTACAAAGGCCGGGCGGGGCGGGGGGCAAAACCGGCGGCGATCGCACATTTGTGCCGATGATGGCGCTTGCCGCAAAAGCATTCGGGGCTAACGGCTATTTTATGGAAACACACCCCGATCCCGATCATGCCTTAAGCGATGGGCCTAATATGGTAAAATTGCATGAATTGGAAAAGGTAATTGCACCGCTAATTGTCTGAACCATGATTTACCGGATTCAAGGATTTTCAGGATGGTCGCTGTAGTAAGAGTTAACCACATATTGAAAATACTAAAACCCTTGTTTCAATAGTTAATGAAATTAAAAATTTTGAAAATCCTTAAATCCTGTAAATCCTGATTCAG
>Ga0302140_10010308_pt1 | contig 11563 bp, 10 predicted proteins | sample I_Bog_E1_1_FD_202095 | JGI IMG/M metagenome (GOLD analysis project Ga0302140, IMG submission 202095) | Peat permafrost microbial communities from Stordalen Mire near Abisko, Sweden - I_Bog_E1_1 | ecosystem: Environmental > Terrestrial > Soil > Wetlands > Peat | place: Sweden: Abisko, Stordalen...
GCAAAAATATGGGCTGATTTATGACTTATGGACCATAAACTGGCTGTATTATTGCCAGATCTTGTTTGTCGTAACCGCTGTTTTGATGGTTATCATCAGCTTACTGACCAAGGCGCCGGACCCCAAGACCATCAAATATACCTGGTACGGTGCCACTGCCGCGGAGAAGGCTGCCACCCGTGCGAGTTGGAACACCACGGACGTTGTCTTGAGCCTTATCGTCATTGGCTGCGTTGTTCTGTTCTACATCAAGTTCTGGTAAGCCTGCCGATAGCGGATGAAAGTCCCAAAGACAATTGCAACGCTAGCCACCGTGTTTTTATTAGCGCGGTGGCTAGGCGCCCAAGGCTTGCTTTCGGGGCCCGCTGTCACTGCCAGCGAATCAGAAATCATGGCCGCGGCAAAAATGCCCACCGGCGCACCGCATTTTAATGGCGCCAAACTGATCGGCATTCATCCGGGCACACCGTTGGTTTTTTCACTCCCGGTCAGCGGGCAGAGCCCGATCACTTTTTCGGCGCTCCATTTGCCGGACGGTCTGCAATTAGACCCGGCGACGGGGATCATCACGGGTGTTTTGACTAAACCCGGTGAATATCGAGTTACTGTCACCGCAGAAAACGCTTTCGGCAAAGCGAAAATCAAATTCAAGATTGTCGCCGGTTCGCAGCTCGCGCTGACGCCTCCGCTGGGTTGGAATAGTTATGACGCCTATGGCGACTCTGTGACCGAGGATGAAACCTTTGCAAATGCCGCGTGGATGAAGCAGTACCTTCAACCATTTGGCTGGGACACCATCGTGGTGGACTTTCGCTGGTATGATCCCAAGCCCACCGGCAACGACTTTTTGTTGAACTCGACCCGTACCGGGGCGGCCCTCACGGCCGATTCACTGGGCCGGCTGTTGCCCGCGCCCAACCGCTTTCCCTCGTCTGTTGGCGGATTGGGTTTTAAACCCCTGGCTGACCGGTTGCATGCCATGGGATTGAAGCTTGGCATCCACGTCATGCGGGGTATTCCGCGTGAAACCGTGCTTGCCAATTTGAGAATCGGGGATGGAACCTTCAGTGCAACGGATGCTGCCGATACCAATTATCGCTGTCCCTGGTGTCCTGACATGTTTGGCGTGCGCAATAATGCCGCCGGACAGGCGTGGTACGATTCCTGTGCCCGGCTCTGGGCGTCCTGGGGCGTTGATTACATCAAGGTCGACGATTTGTCCGAGCCCTATCACGCCAATGAAATCTCAATGATTCATCGCGCGATTTCCGATTTGGATCACTCCATTGTCTTCAGCACATCGCCCGGACCCACCGCCGTCGGCCACGCCGCGAACATCGCAACCAATGCCAATCTCTGGCGCATCTCCGGCGATTTCTGGGACCGTTGGCCAAAACTCAATAATCAGTTTGATCTGCTGGCGCAATGGCAGGGTGTTGCCGGTCCTGATCATTGGCCGGATGCGGACATGATTCCGCTGGGGAAACTCGCAATCCGCTCCAAGATTGACGGCGACCCCCATTGGAGCCATTTCACGCGTCAGGAGCAGTTGACTTTAATTTCCATGTGGGCGCTGGCACCCTCGCCGATGATGCTCGGAATGAATTTGCCGGACAATGATGACTGGACCACGGCCCTGCTCACCAATCCTGAAGTGCTGGCTTTGGATCAGGATTCGCTGGGGCAACCGGCCCGGCGCTTCTCCCGCGGGGATACGGAATCGGCTGAAGTATGGGTGCGTGATCTTGCGAATGGAGCGCACGCGGTAGGCCTCTTCAACCGCAGCGATGACCCGATCACCGCAAATTGCGACTGGCAAAAGATGGGTCTGCCGGAAAATCCGCAGTTGCGTGACTTATGGCGCCGACAGAATCTTCCGCGGCAACAAGCCTTCTCCCTCCAAATTCCGCCTCACGGTTGCTGCTTGTTGCGCTTGGATTGAGCCGGATCAATTGGCTGGTGTATTGGTCGTGGATGATTCAAAGTGCACAATGGTTTCATCCGGGCGGGCAAATCTCAGTTTTTCCCTCGCAAGCCTTTCCACCGTCTTTGGGTCATTGGTGATGTTGTCAATTTCGGTTTGGAGTTGTCGCGAAATCTCGGCCTGTTTCTGAATCTCCACGTCCAGTTGGGCAATTTCGCGCCGGTAATTTTCATTTTGCTGGATCAAAGGCAGATAAGTCATGCCGATGAGCAGCAGGATGGCCACCGCCACCAAGGCGATGACCGCTTGGGTTAACTTGCTCCAGATACCGAGATCAACTTTCACAGTCTGAGTTTAAGCGGCGCGCGGCGTAACAAAAGCGGATTTTATTGTCATCCATCGAAAAGTGATGAATCCTTGGGGCCGAATGATTAAAGTGTTTTTCCTGATTATTGGGCCGGGTTCAGGTTGGGAAAAAATTGCCCAAGCCAGGCGGGGCTATGCCTTTATCCTGGCAACCTACCTTTTGCCATTTCTTTTACTCGTCACCTGGCTGGAGGGGTGGGGTTTATTGCATTGGGGGAAATGGCAGCCCAAGTTCCAAGTGAATAAAATGTTCACGGTCAACCAGGTTGTCCCCTTTGAGATCTGCCAGTTTTTGGTTTTTCTGGTGACGGTCTTTATTTGTGCCCTGATCATTTTGCGGGTCAGCCAGACTTTTCATGAGCGGAACAAATATCTTGAGGCGTTCACTTTGACGGCTTACGCCTACAGCCCGGTGCTGCTGTTTCATCTCCTGGATGTGGCTCCCGGGATGAGTCCTTGGGCAACCTGGGGTCTGGGCATCTCCCTGACCGTTTGGATTCTTTATCAGGGTATTCCGCGTGTCTTGCAACCTGACCCCACGCATGCCTTTGGGCTGTATTTGTCCGCCGTGTTTGTCATCGTACTCAGTTCCGGGTTAAGCCGTATGATCACCGGGATGTATCTTCTCGGGTACATGAGCTTTGAACATTCCTGGATGACACGAGAATTCTCGCGGTTTTTTCCACATTAACCTGAAAACACGTGAACTCAGCCACTGAAAAAGACTTGTTGCTCGCCTTGACTCAACTGGCGGAAGCGGTTCAAACCATGCCCACCGCCAACCCCAAACCGAACCTGTTGCCGATGTTCGCCCGCCTGGATGAGCTGACGGCCCGGCTTCCGCGCCACGCCGACCCAACCTTGCTGCATTATCTGCATAAAAAGAGTTATGAAAAAGCCCGGCTCTTTTTGCAGGGCCGCGATGCCGAGAATCAGGTGGGGAACTGTCGGCACGTCTGACAGGGCGACCCATCAATCGGCATCCTTCGAAAACGAATTCGACTTCCGCAACCGGTCATTCATAGTGTTTTATCATGTGGGAAGATACCATTGCCGCCATCGCGACCCCGCTCGGTGAGGGCGGCTTGGCGGTAATCCGGCTTTCGGGAAAAAGCGCCCTGGCCATCGCTGATGACAGTTTTCTGCCGGTTGGCCTAAGCGCTTTAAAACCGAGCGCCGCCGTGTCCCACACCATTCATTACGGCAAAATTGTCAACGGCGGCAGGGTTGTTGACGAGGTGCTGCTCGCCGTCCTTCGCGCGCCGCGCACCTTCACCCGCGAGGACACGGTGGAAATTTCCTGTCACGGTGGCCTGCTTCCCGCCAAGCTCGTGCTCGATACGCTGCTAAAGAATGGCGCCCGCCTTGCCCAACCCGGCGAATTTACCCGTCGTGCCTTTTTGCACGGCCGCATTGACCTCACTCAGGCCGAAGCCGTGGTCGACTTGATCCATGCCCGTACCGAACTTTCCCTTGCGGCGGCCAATGAGCAGCTCGCCGGAAAACTGTCCAGGCGGATTGACCAATTGCGCGATGAATTGATGCTGACGCTTGCGCATGTCGAGGCGCATATCGACTTTCCGGACGAAGACATCGCTCCCGACACGCGCGGGAAATTGTTGGATCGCCTTGAAAAGGCCGTCGTCTTCATGGACGAGTTATTGCGCACGGCCAATGAGGGGCAGATTTTACGGCGCGGGATTCGCGCCGCCATCCTTGGTCGTCCGAACGCCGGCAAATCCAGTTTGCTCAACCAATTGCTGGGCCGTGATCGGGCGATTGTTTCCCCCATTCCTGGCACCACGCGCGATACCATCGAGGAAACCGCCAACATCCGCGGCATCCCGGTCGTGTTCATTGACACCGCCGGCTTGCGCGAAGCGGGCGACGAAATCGAGGCGGAAGGCATCCGCCGCAGCCGCGAATCCCTGGCCGCCGCCGAATTAATCCTGCATGTCGTCGACGCCAGCCAGCCGTTGACTCCGGCCGACGGTGACTATCTGGCTGAGTTTTCCGGCAAAAAGCGAATTGTCGTTTGTAATAAAACGGATTTGCCCACGCAGTCCAGCCTGCCTTCGTTGCCGGACGTGTCAGTCGTGAATGTTTCCTGCCTGAACGGGCAGGGGATTGAGGCGTTAAAGGATGCCATCAAGCAACTCGTTTGGAGCGGCGAAATCACTGCGGAAATGTCCCAAGTCACCATTAATTCGCGGCATCAGAATGCACTACAGCGTGCCTGGGCCATGACCCGCCAGGCCACCGATGCGCTCCATGACGGTGCCGGCTTGGAAATGGTGGCCATGGATTTGCGCATCGCGGCCAATGCCGTGGGCGAAATCGTGGGCAAGACCACCACCGAGGACCTGCTCGACTCCATTTTCAGCGCTTTTTGCATCGGGAAGTAAATTTCGCTTTTTGACACCCACCGCACTGCGTTTATCCTTTCCTCATGCGCATCGTCCATGTTCCGCTTGGCTCCCGCAGGTATGTTATCAAGATCAACGGCGGTTTATTGTCGCGGCTGGGTGCTGAATGCGCTCGCCTCAATCTGGGTCGCCCCTGCGCGGTCATCACGGATTCCAACGTAGGTAAGAAATTTGCCGCTGCGGCATTGAAATCGCTCAAGGCCTCCGGTTTCGAACCCATCCTGATAACCATTCCCGCCGGTGAGAAATCCAAAAGCGTTTCTATTGTCGAGAAATGTTATGACCATCTGGCCGCCCACCGGCTCGAACGAAAATCTTTTCTGATTGCCCTCGGTGGCGGTGTGGTTGGTGATCTCGGCGGTTTTGTTGCCGCGACTTATTTGCGCGGCATTCCCTTTGTTCAGGTTCCCACCACCTTGCTGGCACAAGTGGATAGTTCCGTTGGTGGCAAAACCGGCGTCAATCTGCGCGCCGGGAAGAATCTGGTTGGCGCCTTTTACCAACCCCGGCTGGTTTTGTGCGACCTGGATACGTTGAAAACCCTGCCGGTGCGTGAGTACGTTTCCGGCCTCGCCGAGGTCATTAAATACGGGATCATTTATGATTCGGCCTTGTTCGCTTCCCTTGAATATTGCCTGCCCAAATTATTGAAGCGTGATACCGCCACGCTCAGTCGGATTGTGTCCCGCTGCTGTGAAATCAAGGCGGAAGTCGTGGGTCAGGATGAAAACGAAAACGGGCTGCGTGCCATCTTGAATTTCGGCCACACCATCGGCCATGCGATCGAAAACAGCTTTGGTTACGGCAAGTTCCTGCACGGCGAAGCAATCTCCCTCGGGCAGGTCGCCGCCGCCAAATTGTCGCATGAAATACTTGGCTTCTCCGCCAACGAAGTTGTCCGCATTGAAAATCTTCTGCGTGCAGCCGGACTGCCGGTCGGGATTAAATTAAGTGCGGCGCAAAGAAACAAAATGTTCACCGCCATGCAGCTCGATAAAAAAGTCAGCCAGGGAGAAGTTAAATTCGTGCTTGCCGAAAAAATTGGGAAAGTGGTCTGGGGACGCCCGGTATCCCCTGCGTTGATAGATCACGTCATTGCTGGTTAGCACGAAGAGATAGAGGCGACTTGATTCAAAGTCAGCGCAGAAGATTGAGAAATGGATTTAAGGGTGGATCGAATAAATGGCCACGCTGGAAGCTATTTCGTTCGTCCTCGAAATCCTGTAGACAATCTGACAAACTGTTGGCGTGCCTGGGCATACCGGCAACAGGAAAGGACCGTCTGGCTGAAATCACCCATCTGGCCACAGGTAGAAAATGGTTGCGCCGGAGAGACGGAGTCATTATTGAAGGTGTCATACTCCATTTCTGGTTTCAGATTTGAACAGTTGGGGAGTCTGCTTGATGTAATGCGGTAAGCTCCGCAAACTTGAAATGTTGCCAACGAAACATCTTGTGCCATCCTCTATAATCGACTTTCCTGCAATAAATTGCAAGTATTGCTGGCAATCGCGGTTGATGGTCCTCTTGCTGGGTTGTTTTATAATGGTGGGTGGAGCGTGGGGACAGCAACCGGGAAACATTGTTCCAGCTGTGATTACCAATGTTGCCGCGGTTCGAAGTTTGACCCCGGAGGAATCTTTCAAAAATCTGCCTGTCCGATTAACAGGAATAATCACCTATTTCTTCGACGACCGGGCTTGTTTCTTTCAGGATCAAACCGCCGGAATCTTTGTCGGAAACGGGAGTGTGGGACCGCATTTGTCTCCGGGCGATCTTGTAACGGTGGAAGGGACTACGGATTCCGGTGAATATGCGCCAATTGTGCAGCCGTCAAAAATTGAAGTCTTGGGACATACCAATCTGCCACCGGCGGCAAAGGTGTCCTACGAGGACCTGGTAACGGGACGAGAGGACAGTCAGTGGGTTGAGATTGCAGGACTGGTGCGTGCGGTGTATGCCGAATTCAGCGAACCGGGGAGGGGCGTCAATCTTGAAATTGCTGTTGGCAGTGATCGGTTCTCAGCTTTTGTCCCCGGTTTGACCGAATCTGACCTTGCGGGCTTGGTAGACAGTGAAGTGAGAGTGAAGGGCGTTTGTAGCACTCGGTTCACCCGGCAACGCCAGCTTTTCAGCATCCGGTTTTTGTTGCCTTCAGCCCAGGATATTGAGGTTGTAAAGCCCTCGCCGGCGGATGCATCGTCCCAACCGGCACAGCCGATCGGAAATCTGATGCGCTTTACCCTGCACCCCTCCGTTTATGGGCGGCGCGTAAAGGTGATTGGGACAGTAACCCTGTATCAACCTGGCAGCGCATTGTTTCTTCAAGATAAGGACAATGGTCTATTTGTACAAACGCGGCAATTGGGCCAATTGACGCCAGGAGATCGTGTTGAGTTGCTCGGTTTCCCCCAGAAAGGAGAATACACTCCGATTTTAGAGGATGCGGTCTGGCGCAAGATCGGTTCAGACCCTGAACCCGAACCCGCATTAATTCGACCAAACAATGCCTTAAATGGGTCGCACGACAGCCGGTTGGTGGCAATTGATGGCCGATTGCTGGATCACACTTTCAACAATAATGACCTGGTGCTTTTGCTGGAGGCGGACAACCGGGTGTTTTCCGCCCATCTCGAGATCAAAAATGGTCAGGGCCCACCTCTTAATCTTGAGAACGGAAGCCGCCTGCGGGTGACGGGTGTTTGCCGGATTGAAGTTGGCGATATATGGCGCGCCGGATCAGCCTGGCACGCCAAATCTTTCAGCATCCTGCTGCGGAGTCCCGCGGACATCAAAGTCTTGAAACTACCGCCCTGGTGGAACTTGACGCGATTGTTTTGGGCTTTGGGCGTGCTGATTGTTGTGGTGGTGACCTCGCTCACCTGGGCCGCAACGCTTCGCCGTAAAGTGAGCCAGCAAACCGAGATGATCCGGCAACAACGCGACGTCGAGGCAACCCTCAAAGAGCGGTACCAGGATTTGTTTGAGAACGCGAACGACATGGTTTACACGCATGATTTGGATGGGCATCTCACGTCGATTAACCTGGCGGGGGAAAGGTTATTAGGCTGCAAACGCGAAGAACTGCATCTTAGAAATTTGGTGGACTTTATTTCAGAGGAACAGCGTCAGTCCGCGTCGCAATGGGTAATACAGATTGTTGGGGGGGAGGCATTATCTCCGGTGGAATGGGATTTCATTCCGGCCACTGGAGGTCGGATCAGGTTGGAAATCAGCGCGCGACTCATTGAGCGGGAGGGACGGCGGCCAGAGGTGGAAGGAGTGGCCCGAGATGTAACCGAGCATCGCCGGTTGGAAAAGGAAATTCTTGAAATCAGCACGCGAGAACAGCACCGCATCGGTCATGATTTGCACGACGGTATTTGCCAGCAACTGGCGGGCATCTGTTTTCTCTCAGAAATTCTGTTCAATAAATTGAGCCAAGAGAAACATCCGGAAACTGAGGCGGTAAAAAAACTCACTGGATTGGTCAATTCTGTGAATAAGGAGACACGCGGTGTGGCTCGAGGTTTGTTCCCTGTCCGACTGGAAGAAAACGGCCTTGTCTCAGCTCTCAAGGAACTGGCCAACAACACCGGGGCATTCTTTAATACGAAGTGTGAATTCCATCTTGAAGCACTGGTAACCATCCGCGACCATACGGTCGCTCAACAACTGTACTACATAGCCCAAGAGTCGATTCTTAATGCCGTCAAGCATGGGAAGGCCCAGCACATCCAAATCTTTTTGAAAGATGGGGTTGACCGTTGCGTTCTCACTGTGCGGGATAACGGACGGGGTTTGCCGGCCAATCCCGGCGAACCCAGTGGCATGGGCCTGCGAATCATGAATTACCGGGCGCGGCTGGTAAATGCCACATTGCAGGTAAACAATCATGCAGAGGGCGGCGTGGAGGTTGTGTGCCAGCTCAACTGGCAATCATCATCGGCAGGGCGAAAGGAAAAGACTCCGGCTGTTTAGTCAAATTCACTCCTCTTGTGCGCTTGATTTTGAACTTGGCAATTTAAGGGTTTTCGCGGAAAATAAATGTTTAGTGATACGGTTTTTTGTAGCCGGATAAATTACCATATTTTGTCGTTATGACCACAGCGGAAACCGAGGCCTCAACTTCACGGATTTTGATCGTTGATGATCACCCATTGTTTCGCGAAGGTTTGCAACAAATGATTAACCGCGAAACTGGCTGGTCAGTTTGCGGCGCCGCCGCGGATATTGAAGAGGCATTACTGCTCACCAAAAAAACAAAACCCAATCTGGTGGTGGTGGACATCTCGCTCGGCGGCCAGAGCGGCATTGAATTAATCAAGCTTCTTAAAGCGGAGGAAGCCAATTTGCAGGTGTTGGTGGTCTCCATGCACGACGAGTCTCTTTATGCTGAGCGGGCTTTGCGCGCCGGAGCGATGGGCTATGTCATGAAACATGAGTTGCCGAACACCGTGATGTTCGCCATTCGGCGCGTTCTTTCCGGCGAGATGTATTTGAGCGGAGGCATGGCAACGACCTTGGTTAAGAAGCTCATGCACGGAGGTGATGAGACGCTGGAATCATCCATTAGCAAATTAAGCGATCGTGAAATTGAAGTGTTCCGTCTTTTGGGAAGCGGGATGGGAAGCCGCAAGATTGCGAAAGAACTTAACCTTACCATCCAGACGATCAACAATTTTCGCGCGAGGATCAAAGAAAAACTCGCCATCAAAGACTCTTCCGAGTTGATCCTGCAGGCCATTCATTGGGTGCAGGAACAGGCCAAAAAACAATAGGGAAAACGTTTCACGCCGTGCTCACAGCCGCGGGAACAGCTTGCGCTGGAACATGAGCCGGCAGATTCCAAAGGCCATAACCATTTCCACCAGCGCCATGGCGAGAACTATAAGGCCGGCCCCTGAAAAATGTTTTGCCATGCTGGATGCCTGATTAATTCTCTCAGTGCGTTCTTGCGCGAGTCTGTTAGCAAATGAAACCAAAAAGCTGAAAATGATTGCGCCTGGTAACTGACGGGCAGCTACCAGGCGCATGATTTGTTTTCAACCACAGAGGCTTTGGTCAGAACCGCATACCTCTGAAATTAAACCAACCCGAACTTCAATGCAGAAATACTTCTTGATAGTATTCATTTGGAGAAATCGGGAGCGTATAGTCAGTAATGCGCTGCGGTTGCATCGTGATTCTGTTTGTGCTGAATGGAGTAAATGGTCCACTAGGACTGGAAGAGCGTTCAGTAACATAGAGATCGCCAATCGTTCCAATGAGATTAACGGTTGGGAACAAGTTGAGACTGTTGAGGGCAAGCGGGGCTACTGAGCTGTAATTGCCTCCAGATCCATTCACGGCCACAGCTTGGTAATTTCCAACATCAACCGTTCCGGCCCCTGTAATCTTGAGGGTTGCAGAGTTTGTGCCGGAAAATTCCGGGCCACTGACAGCCTGCCCGTTTAGCGTCCAAGAATAGCTGGTGGCTGCTGGGCTAACCGCAACGCTAAAAGTCGCATTTCCACCCAGTGGCGCGGTCGCCGCTTGGGGTTCGGTGGTGAACAACGGCGCGCCGGGTGCCGGCGTGGCTTCCAAATCAAAGTCGTCCGCCAACAACGACTGCGCACCGGTGGTGCCCCAAACATTTGTCATATAAATACCAGCACGGACCGTCACTGCGCCGGCGGGAGCGGTGTAGATCGGTGTGGTGAATTGCGTCGTGGGGACCGGATCACCCAAATTTGAGAGACCTGCGGCGATCAAATCATATTGGTGAAGTGCGAGCACATTACCTGTGCCATCAAGAAACGCAACATATAGCCCTGTTCCCGGAAAATTGGGGGCGCCGGTTTGATAACCGGAATAATTGGCTTGTCCGCATACATACGCGGAGAGGGTAAATGTTGTCCCGGGATAGGTCGGGTTGTCTTGATAAAAATACACTGACAGCAAGTTATTGACTCCGTTTGTGGATCCTTGGAAGGGTTTTAGAAACAATCCATAACCGTTTGGGTCGGGATCGGCAGCTCCGTTACAAAACGTTTCAGAATCGCAACCGTCGGAAAACGCGCCGTTGACAGTTTCAAAGGCATTTACGCCCCAGCCAAGTGGCGACGCGTTAACCTGCGGGCCTACTCCAATCTGGTTAAGATCGCCGTTGTATAGGACTGGAGAGGAGGCATGTGATACACCGGCTCCAACGGCCGCGAAGGCCAAAACCGCCGTCAATGTCAGCAGTTGTTTCATTAATGATTGTTTCATGGTGGGTTTCATAGGATCAATTCTATTTGCATTGTTTCTGTTATTGGATTGTTTGGTGCTGTCGAGAAAATTGGTTTTCAGGTTTGATTTCTTACTGGCGATCGGCGTCACGCCTCAACCTTCAAAATTGTTACGATCATTGCTTCCACAACGTAATAAATTCATTGCGGGTGATTTCTGATGGCTTGATTGCATCTCTTTTCCCACAAATTGGAATATTTGTCAATATTTAAATTGTGAATAATTGAAATTAGATGTTTGGTGTTGGCTGGTTGGGCTTCTTTTGTTCGCTGCTGCCTTAATAATCTGACATTTGCAGGTATTCGACCCTAGGTTGGGCGGAAGTGCTTGCCAGTTTAGTGACCGTTCATTACTTGTCCGCTCAATTCCCCATCGGGTCTGAAACCAATCGCATCTAATGCAGGCTGTATTTCAGGGTTCGCCATGAAATTCTTCCAAATAACCTCGCTCCGATAGTTTTCTATCATGACCACAATGATCGCCTGGTTAAGTCCCATCCACAGTGGGTCAAACCAGTTCTGGGTTTCATTGAAGCCGTCATGGAATCCGTAAATCCCCCACACTTTGGCTCCCA
>Ga0302140_10010312_pt1 | contig 11562 bp, 6 predicted proteins | sample I_Bog_E1_1_FD_202095 | JGI IMG/M metagenome (GOLD analysis project Ga0302140, IMG submission 202095) | Peat permafrost microbial communities from Stordalen Mire near Abisko, Sweden - I_Bog_E1_1 | ecosystem: Environmental > Terrestrial > Soil > Wetlands > Peat | place: Sweden: Abisko, Stordalen...
ATGATGCCGCGCATCTTCCGCCCCGATCCGGCGCAGCGCCTGTTTTATGCGCTCGGCTACGGCGGCAACGGCGTGTCCTATTCGGCGCAGGCCGGCCGCCGCATGGCCGAGATGATCGCGGGCAAGACGTTCCCGCACCAGGACCTGCCGATCTTCACCTCGCCGCTGCCGACCCATCCGTTCTCGCCGTTCCGCAGGATCGGCCAGCGCCTGCTGTACCGCTGGTACCAGATGCGCGACGAGGCGGCGTAGCGGGGGCAAACCCGGGCGTGGCCGGGCGCTGCGCGCCGCGAGGCGCCCGAAGCCGCCCCGCGAGACCGCGGATTTCGCAAGAAGCCAATGACGGCTACCGAAAACGCTTCAACCTATCCCACAACCGTGCCACGGGTATTCGCAGGTCGCGGCAGATGAAGATCGATCGATTGTTCTCGTAGGGCATCGCGTAGGGATCGCTGGTCTTGTCAACGACATCGACCGAACCGCAGATGCGCCGCCATCGATCGGGATCGCCGCCGATATGAATAGCGAGCGAACCGTCATAGCCGCGCGGGCCCCAGAGCCAGTATTGATTGTGGCCGCTCAGCGCGGGCGGCAGGCCATCGGCAGCCCCATAGACGTCGATGGCGGCGGCCTGTCCGTAGTTCGAAGCCAGGATCGCCACGTGCTTTTGGTCGTCAGGCGATAGCTGATGAAAGGCGGCGGCGACCTTCTGCTCGAGTTCGCGCCAGCCAAATTCGTCCGACACGCTTTGCGTCAACGGCGCGCCGACACCTGCGGCTTCGATCGGTGCGGGCCTGATACCGGTCGCTTCCAGGTATTCCTGAAGCAGCAGGGGCGAGAGAATGGGCAGCGCGATCGGAGCAAACAGCAGACTGACGGCGATCGCCGCAGCGATCCAGGCGCGCGTTATCCAGACGTTCAGCCCCTCGCAGGACACCGCTCCAACGACGAACATCGTCGGATAGACGGGGAAAAGATAGTAATTGGTGCCGCGCTCAAGAAAATAGAACGCCGTCGTGAGCACAAATCCCAGCGAAAGAAACCGCACCTCGGCCAGGCGGCGATCCAGGAAGGGCCCGAGCAACCCGACCGCGCACAAGATCGCCAGCAACGGGTTCATCGACGTTGCCTGCCGCCGCTCGAACAGCCAAAGCGGGCCAGTGAAATTCTTCTGGCTGTCGAGATGCGGCAGGATGACGTCGAAAAAGGGCCAGCCGTGTTGCCATTGCCAAACCAAATTCGGTGCGAACAACACGGCCGAGATCGCAGAGCCCAGCCAAAGCTGCCACCACGACAGAATGCGGCGCGCCGGCGTGGCGATGGTACCTATCCCGAGCGCCACCAGCCAGACCGCGATACCCCATTTGGCCTCCATGGCGATTCCCGCCAAGACTCCCGTCCAGATCAGATCCAAACGCCTGTCGTGCAGGAGCGCCCGCGTCAGCAGGAAGGCAGCACCAGTCCAGGCAATGGGCTCGAAGGTCGAGGTCGTCAGATGCGAGGTGAGGCCTGCAAGCCCCGGCGCAATGCCGGCCGCGATCGCCGCGAACGCAGCCGCCCTGCCACCGCCCCCGAGCAGGCGCGCAAAGCTCGCGGCCAGAAACACCAACCCTACCGCCGCGATCGTTGCCGGCAGGCGTAGCAGCCAGATGTTGACGCCGAAGACCTGCGTGCCGGCCGCGATCAACGGCACCAGCGGCGGCTGATCGACATAGCCGAAATCCGGGTGCCAGCCGCAGGCCAGGAAATAGAGCTCGTTGCGCTGAGCGTCGTAGCGCCCGGCCGTGGCTGCATGCACAATCCCGACGAGGATGGCAACCACCAAGACGACGGGCTGGCGCAGGAACGCGATCTTCACCGGATTGACGGCACCGTGCTGCGTTGGATCACCCACCGAGCACGTTGGCTGGATCGGCATGGACATTATCGGAAGTTCTCTCCGCGCTGGACATCAGGTGCCGGTCAGGGAATGTTGAAATGAGCATCAGCGCTTTATGACCCCGGCTGGGGTCGCCTGCCGCGGCATCGCCGGGAATACCGACAGCCAATGCGTATGAGATCCCGGGAATTGGTATTTTCATACTGGCTTCTCCTCATCAGAGATCGTGCTTGCAACATCGGCGCTGACCCAACCATCGGCGAGTTTGTTCAACGCTTTGGCCGAGAGTTGCAGAAGCTCGATTTCCGACGGAGTCAGTATCCGTCCGATCTTTCTGTCGATCAGCCTGTCGCGGCGCAGTCCTTCGTCGCGCATCAGGGAAACAGCCTTCGGCGTTACCGATAGAATGTGCTCGCGGCCATCGTGGGGATCACGTGCACGCGCCAGCAACCTGGCCTCTTCAAGGTCCGCCAATATGCGCGTCAGTGATTGTGGTCTGATGCCCATTCGCGCAGCGAGCTTGCTGGCTCTCATCGGGCCGCCCCGCCGCAATATTCCAAGCGCGGATAGTTTCGTGGGAGAGAGATCGCCTTTGGGCATGCTTGCACCAAGCAGCCGACCGATGCGGGTAATGCTGCTTCGGAGCTCCGTGGCCAGCCGAGGCCGTGACGAATGGGAAACGGGCGATTGCTTCACACTGTCGCCTTCCGATATCTCACCGAATAAACTAATTAACAGATGCGTACTATCTGCCATAGTTACATTCCGGTAATGTTTGTTCGCGAGCGCTGGATAGGCGCTGTCCGGAGCAGCCCGGCTCAAGGGCGCATTTCCGCTTTAACCCGACGGCAGAATCGGCTCGGAAATCCCGGCATGTCCCAAAAGTGCCATCACCGGGAGAATGCAGGGCGACATGACAGCTTATCGCTGCGGATAAGGCGGCGTGAACGCTCACCCGCCGCGCTGCGTTTCGCTTGATGGAGGGGACCAGGCCGCAGAAGATTTCGGGTTTTCAAGCGACCCGATCGGCAACATCATGCAAAAGACAGCGCCAAAAGGTTCGTTCGGCGTTGCCCATAACCGGCCGCCATGCGCTTCGACGATCGAGCGGCAGATCGATAATCCCATGCCCAGGCCACTGGCCTTGGTCGTGTAGAACGCCTCGAAGATGCGCGTGAGGTGCGCCGAAGACAGCCCCGGCCCGGTATCGCTTACCATGACGAGCAAGCTGCCCGATTCGACCGCACTCGTACTGATCATCAACTCGCGGGATCTGCCCGTGACTTCGCTCATCGCTTCAATGCCGTTCATGATCAGGTTGAGGACCACCTGTTGCAATTGGACTCTGTCTCCCGAAATGTGCGGCAGCCCATCTGCCAATTGCATCGTCACGGAAACGCCGTGCTCCGACATCGCGACACGGCTAAGTCCCATAATCTCCAAAATTGCTTCGTTAATTGCCAAATCCTCCTTACGCGACGGCGCCTTTCGGGCGAAGTCACGAATTCGGCTCAAAATATCAGCCGCCCGCTTGCCGTCGCCGATGACACGGTCGATCAACGGCTTGGCCTTTCCCAGATTCGGCGGCTGACGGGTGAGCCAGCGCACGGCGGTTTCAGCATTTGTCAGCAGGGCGGCGAGCGGCTGGTTCACCTCGTGCGCGATCGACGCTGTAAGTTCGCCCATTGTCGCGACGCGGTTGGCATGAGCCAGCTCTGCGCCCGCACGCTTTCGCTCGCTGAGGTCGATCACGAAGGCGACAGCCTCGTTTCCGGTTTCCACGAAGCGCGCCACGCCGACCAGCACCGGCACGCGGCTGCCATTCTTGTGGAAATATTCCTTCTCGAATGGCTGGAGGCTTCCCGTCAATTTTACCTCATCGATCCTCTTCGCATCGGCAGCGCGCCATTCCGGGGGCGTCAGGCTGATAAAGCTCAGGCGATCCGAAACGACATCATCGCGGCTATATCCCACGATGCGGAGAAAGGCGTCGTTGGCCTCGATTATTCGACCTCCGAGATCGATGATCAGGATCCCGATGATGTTGGAATCGACCAGGCGTCGAACTTTCGCCTCCCGTTCTTGAAGCTCGCCATAAAGACGGGTGTTCTCCAGCGAGATCGCTGCTTGTCCCGCCAGAAGCTCAAGGAGCCTCGTGCGATCCGGGGTGAAGACGTGCGGCGCCAGCGTGTTCTCCAGGTAAAGCAATCCGACCATCGTTCCATGACGAATGAGCGGGAGACAAAGGATCGATCGCTGTCGCCGGATGTCAAAATATGGATCTTCCGAGAAGAGATTCCGCTTGGCCGCGTCGTCGAGCATCACGCTCTCCTGCGTCCTCGTGACGTAGCGAATGATGCTTTCAGGAACCGCAGGACTGGCGGAGGCGTCATAATGCAAGACAATTGTTTCACCGTCCGCTCGTGCCTCTGCCTCGATATGGTAATCGTCCTGCTGCAGCAGGATCAGCAGGCCACGGTCGGCACCCGCATTATGCAGGGCGATGGTCATGAGCCGCTCGATCAGGTCGGGCAGCAACATCTCGCTCGACAGGGCCTGTGACGCCTTCACGACAGCGGCGATGTCGAGGTGTTGATTCGGCGACGTCGCCGCTCTTGTCCCGCTGGGCGGCAGTTGCGGATAACGCCCCTCGAGCTGCCGGACCTTGCCGTCGGCGCCCCAGCGGAGGTAACAGTCCCCGGCCTCGCGGAGATGGGCGTTGGCGGATGTCTCGTAGCCGCGCGCGCTGTAGAACCGGGCGGCCACCTCATGGGCGACGCCTTCGATCTGCACGAAACCATGCTCGCGGGCGGAGCGAATGGCCTGCTCGTAGAGGCGCATGGCATCGAGATCGCGGCCTTCAATCCGCGCGATTTCCGCGGCCACCAGTGCGGCCCGGTTTTCGAAATTCTCCGGACAAGTCTTCGCCCATATTGCAAGCTGCCCGTAGTGATCGGTCAGCGCCTTGAGGTGCTCTTGTCGCGAGCCGTCCGCTGCAGACTCGAAAACCGCAGCCCGAGCCAGAGCACCGTAGAAGTAATACTCAGCCACTTCAAAGAAGGAGTGCGATGTCCAGAGCAGGCGCTCGGCATGAAGTGAAGCCTGGATGGCGGAACAATAATCTTCCGCAAAAAAACGCGCCTGTAACTTTCTGATCCAATACCGGCATTCCGGTAGCGCCAAAGCAGGATTTTGCGACAATCGATGCTCGAATTGAAGCTCGTCAAACTCACCGTCTCCGAACGAACCGAATGTGGTTGTCGAGCCCCGAAGCGTCCGGATAATCGCGAGCTGACCGGTGAGGATATCCACGACGATACCGAACAGGGCCTTGCTCGCGAACTCGAGGCCGGCCTCAGCTTCACGCTGCACCTCGGCCAAAGGGTCTCCGCTCGCGAGAAGATTTGTGATTAGGTGGTAGCAGCTATATGCCGCAAACGTGAGATCTCCCATCCTGTTCGCGGCGCCGAAAGCGCGTCGAACAAGCTCTCTTCCCGTTTTGACGTGTCGCGTCCATGGTATGACGCTCGCAAAGCGCAAATAGACGCGAGCTTGATAACGTTGCCATCCGTGCCTCTCCACCAGATCGTAGCCTAGCTTGCCAAGCTGAAATCCGGTCTCATAGTTTCCGAAATGAGGACCAGCGAGCAAACCCAGCGACACATACGCAAAGCACGATGCGTCGCTGTTGCCATGCTCAAGGCTGAGGTTGACCATTCGGCAAAGCAGGAGATCATGGAGGTTTCCATCCGTAAACATCGCCGACATCGCAAACTCGGTGTAAACATCCAGAACATCGAGCACGTCCGGATCAGTGATCACGGGCAAGTCCACGAGTTCTTCGATCTGGCGATTTCCTACCGCAGACCAGATTTGATCGTATTCCCGTGATACTTCCTCGACGGTGGGATGTGGCGACCAGTCCTTGCCGTGACCTTTCTGATATTCAATGAATACCTCCACGCCGCGATCGCTGCGACCTAGAAGGTCATAGAGCGTCAGGCGCAAGCGCGTGACAACGGCGATGTCGTGGGCAGTTTTCGCCCTTTCGGCCAGCATGGAAAGCCGGGCTTCCGCGGCAGCCATGTCAGCGGTCAGTAATTCGCATGACGCGAGGAGATACTCGATCGAGAAGATAAGGTCGTAGTTGCGATCCCAGGTCTCGTCCGTCAACAATCTGCGTCCGGCGTGGAGATAGCTGAGTGCCGACGCGTACGCCGTCGACATCTTCGCTCGCCGGCTCGCGACGAGATTCAATTCCGCAATTCGTTCGCGTTCGGCAGTCGACCGTATCAGATGAGAGCCACGGTTGAGTTGATTGGCGATCTCGAAGATTTCCTCCTCAAGTCTGTCTGGGGGCGTCTGCGAGGCCATCAACATGCCGATTCGCAGATGGGCGTCTGCCCGCAATTCTCGAGGGATTAAAGAATACGCTGCTTCTTGCACGCGGTCGTGGAGAAACCTGTAAGAATCGTCCGATCGGAAAACAAGGCCCGTTCGGACGGCTTCCCAAATCTCTCTATGCATCGCCTCGCTCGAGTCCTGATAAACCATGCGCAGCATTGCAAAGTCGGCGCTGTTCCCCAGGCACGCAAGCTGCTGCAGCGCCTTCTGCGTCTCGATCGGCAGGCGATTCAGCTTCCCCACCATAAGGTCAACGACGTTGTCAGTATAACCCTTGGCGTGGATGCGATTCAGGTCCCAGCGCCATCTGCCTTCGACGTGATCAAAGACAAGCAATCCCTCTTCGAAAAGCGCGGATATGAATTGAATGACAAAAAATGGATTACCGGACGTCTTCTCCTCGACCAATCCGGCCAGCTGGCGGGCGTGCGCCCTCGCACAATGAAGCGAATCTGCGATCAAATGCTCCAGGTCGTCACGCGTCAGAGGGGCGAGTACGATGTCGTGCACCATCGCTCCGGCCTGGCGGATGGTTTGCAGCTTGCGCATCAGCGGATGCGCGCGGGACACTTCGTTGTCACGGTAGGCCCCAATCAAGATCAGATCGTTTACGTCTGGATGTGTCAGCAGATCCTCCATCAGATCCAGCGTGGCCGCGTCAAGCCATTGCAGGTCGTCGAGGAATAGCGCGAGAGGATGCTCCCGCGTGAATGCGCCGATGAAGCGACGAAATACGAGCTGGAAGCGGCTCTGCGCATCCCGTGGGGGAAGTTCCGGAACGGGTTGCTGTTCTCCGATGATCAGCTTCAGCTCTGGGACGAGATCCACCATGAGCTGGCCATTCGGACCAAGCGCGTCGCGGATTGCATCCCGCCAGCGGGCGAGCTCTTCCTCGTTCTTGGCCAGGATTGGACGGATCAGGCCCTGGAAGGCTTGCGCGAGCGTCGAATAAGGGATGTCGCGCTTGTACTGATCGAACTTGCCCGATGCAAAAAAGCCTCGAGGCGGGACCAGCGGTTTATGGAGTTCGTTGACAAGGGAAGACTTGCCAATACCTGAGTAGCCGGAAACAAGAACGAGTTCCGGTCTGCCTTGGTTTACGACACGGTCGAAGGACGCTAACAAAGTCGCGATCTGGGGCTCTCGCCCGTAGAGGACTTCCGGGATCAATAACCGGTCCGAAGCGTCGAGCGCGCCCGCCTGAAATGGATCAATGCGGCCGTGGGCCTGCCACTCGCCCAGACAACGACGGAGGTCGGCTTCGACTCCCGCCGCCGTCTGGTAACGCTCTTCAGCAGTCTTCGCCAAGAGCTTCATCACGATCAAGGAAACGGCCTCGGGAATCCCGTTTGCCCGTTCGCTGGGCGGATGAGCCTGCCTCGCAATATGGCAGTGTACCCATTCCATCGGATCGGAGGCGGTAAAGGGAAGACTTCCAATCAGCAATTCGTAGAGTGTCACCCCGAGCGAATAGAGGTCGCTGCGGGAATCGATCGAGCGATTCATTCGCCCGGTCTGCTCTGGCGCCATGTAGGCCAGCGTCCCGGCGATGACCTCGGGAGGATCAGGCGCCTGCCGTTCCCGCGTCAGACGCGACGCGATTCCGAAGCCGGTAAGCCGTACCTCACCACTCCCGGTGCTCACCAAAATATTGCCAGGCTTGATGTCCTTGTGGATGAGGCCGTGCTGGTGGACGTTGGCGAGCGCTGCCGCTGCGCGGACGGCGATGCGCAGGAATCTCTCCAGGCCCACCGGTGTGCCAATGAGGTTACTGAGCAATTCCCCGCCGGGGTCATCGAGCACCAATATGCTCCGACCGGGATCTCGCACAAGCTCAAGCGGCCGCACCGCCCAGGCGGCGTCGAGCTCTTCCTTGAAGGAGTATTCGCGAGCGAGGCGATCGAGAGTAGCTGGCGCTGGGTGTTCCGATGTCGGGAACGAAATCAGGACATCCTTGCGTCCGCCTGCGGCGCCCTCATGCCACCCTCGGCCGAAAACGAGTCCGCCATCCTCCGACAAAATCTCCAGGATTCCAATTCCCCTCTGGCCAAAGCTGGGAAATGCCTCCAATTTGCGAGCCTCGCCGTTAAGCTGGTTGCGACGCGCAGCTATACACGACTGCCCGCCGCCGACACAGGACTGTGTTTCGGTGCGGGGGTCCCGATCGCGATCGGCGAGGGGTCACCGCGCTTCGACTCAACAAATACAATGGCTTAGAGGAGCTCCGGCGATGCCGATGAGGGGCTTTTTCGATCGGCATTCACGGGCGATCACGTCATCGTGCTGCTCCAACTCGGGCATAGCCTCTCATCCTCTACCGTAGCCAGTTCGGACGGCTCGCTTAAATTACGGAGCAGGAGCATATATCACGGTTTCTTCGCTCGCGCAGATTGGTTGGCGCCGTGAAGCTCTGCTTGACACCCCGTTGAGATAAACAAGCTGAGGAAAGGAAATGCAAATGGGGAATGGAATTCTGCCTCTGGCCACCGCAGCGGCGTTGACCCTGGCTCTGTCGATCTCTGCCGCCGATGCCCAGAAAAAATACGACCCGGGCGCCAGCGACACCGAGATCAAGATCGGACAGACCATGCCGTTTTCGGGGCCGGCGTCGGCCTATGCCTCGATCGGCAAGACCGAGGCCGCCTATTTCAAGATGATCAACGACCAGGGCGGCATCAACGGCCGCAAGATCAATCTGATCCAGTATGACGACGCGTATTCGCCGCCGAAGGCGGTCGAGCAGGTGCGCAAGCTGGTCGAGAGCGACGAGGTGCTCTTGACCTTCCAGATCCTCGGTACGCCTTCAAACGCAGCCGTGCAGAAATATCTCAATTCCAGGAAGGTGCCACAGCTGTTCGCGGCCGCCAGCGCCCTGAGATTCTCCGATCCAAAGAACTTTCCGTGGACCATGGGCTATGATCCGAACAACTTCGTCGAGGGACGCATCTATGGCCAATACATCCTGAAGCAGTATCCGAACGCCAAGGTCGGCGTGCTCTATCAGAATGACGATTTCGGCAAGGATTATCTGAACGGCATCAAATCGGGGCTCGGCGACAAGGCTGCCAAGGTGATGGTCGCGGAGGCTTCTTACGAAGTGTCCGATCCGACCGTCGATTCGCAAATCGTCAGGATCAGGGATTCTGGCGCCGACCTGTTCTTCAGTGCTGCCACGCCAAAGCAGGCGGCGCAGGCGATCAAGAAGATCGCCGAGATCGACTGGCATCCGGTGCAGATCGTCAGTTTGAAGGCTACGTCGGTCGGCAGCGTCCTGAAACCGGCCGGGCTTGAAAACAGCAAGGGCATCATCAGCTCCAATTACATCAAGGAACCGCTCGATCCGCAATGGAAGGACGATTCGGGTGTAAAGCGCTATTTCGCCTTTATGGAGAAGTACTATCCGGACGGAGACAAGGGCTCGAACTTCAACACCTATGGCTACAGCGTCGCGCAGCTTCTGGTCCACGTACTCGAGCAGTGCGGCGACGACCTGACGCGCGAGAACGTCATGAAGCAGGCGACCTCGCTCAAGGATTTCGAAGGTGACTTCGCGCTACCCGGGATGAAAATCAACACCTCGCCCACCGACTACCGAATCCACAAGCAGTTCAGGATGATGCGGTTTGACGGCGAACGCTGGGAGCCGTTCGGCCCGATCCTGGAGGATGCGGGTCCGCCGGGTTAGTTGCTGAGCTCTGCGTCTCGGAACGCGAGGCGGATGTTGCGCCCTTCCAAGATATAACCAAGACCCCGAAGCTGTACCTGGAAAATCAGGTAAAGCAGCAGGAGATATGAATATGGCTGTGGCGTTTTACCCTGTTGCTGCGCCAGCGCCGCGAACGGCAATATAGCCGCCCCTCCGCCGATCAATGTGATGAACTCGCGGCGTCTTCATATGGGTCCTTCGGCACGGCCACACCCGGTCGATACGCCTGGCACGGTGCGTCCGATGGGTAGGGAAAATTGAACCTCACCGAGCTTTGTTGCCCCATGCGCGACCTCTGACCTCAGCTATGCTGACGACAGGCGCTTTGCTGAGCCGCAGGACGAATTCGATCCATCGGAGATAACCCGTCGGACTTGCTTAGCCAGCGGATTGCCCTGCGCGCGAAGTGTCGTAATGCGCGGAGAAGAAGTCTGGATCGGCGCTCTCAACGACGACGACCTTTAGTGCTTCCTCCCGCTCGAGCAACGGTCGCACCAATAAAGCTTGCCATTGTCCTTGTCGAGGTGGATCTGTTTCGGCGTGTGGGTCACGCCTGGTGGGACGATCACCCTGCGATTGGCGCCATCGAGATCGGCGCGCTCGATCGAACCGTCGTTGAAACTGCGCACCCCCATGTTGGTCCAATAGATATGGCCGGCCGCCGCATCCACGACGATGCCGTCCGGGAGGTGGCAACCGGTCACGATGGTCCTGCGGTCCGATCCGTCCGGATTCATCGCGTGGATGCGGTCGCCACTCATTTCCAGTAAGAATAATCGACCAGCATTGATCGGTCCCCCCGTTGGGAGGTGGATACCGCTGTCGCCGCCGGTGAACGCGGCCGTTTCCGTTTGAGGCGTCATTGTCGTCTCCTCCGTGCTGCGGACCCGTCCGTATCGGCGCCCGCAAAGCTGTGCGCGGCGCCAATACAAGTGAGGATCAGTCGGACCGCGCAACCGGGCCATCGCCGTCGGTCGACCCGAAGGAAGGGAGGTAGCGGCCAAAGTTCAATTCGAAGTCGCTCGGAAAGCCGTAACCAATGTCGCGGATCTTGGCGCGGCGCGCCTGCGCGCTGGGCCAGGTCAAGATTGAGAAGATCATATCGTTGCTCGACTTAAGTTCGGCGGCTGTCGGCATTCCGAACCGGTTGATCTGGGCCTTAGCTGCGGCAAGCACTTCGCGGTCGAATGAAGCCAGACGCCCGACAAATGTATCGACGAATGAGTCGAGGTCGTTGTCGTCCAGCGTCCGGTTCACCCAACCATAGCGCTCGGCGATATCGGCATCAAAATCGTCGGCGCTGAGCGCGATCTCAAGTGCCCGCGAGCGGCCGACCAGGCGCGGCAGCCATTCAAGCGCTCCGCCACCCGGGATCAGTCCGACGCCGACCTCGGGATTGCCGAACAGGGCGTTCTGCCGGCTGGCGAACCGCATGTCGCAGGCCAGCACGAATTCGTTGCCGATGCCGCGAGTACGGCCGCGAACCTTGGCGATGCTCACGACTGGCGCGGACGATAGGCGCAGCACAAAGTCACGCCAACGGTCAAGCACGTCTGGCTGCTGGGCTGCCTTG
>Ga0302140_10010313_pt1 | contig 11561 bp, 8 predicted proteins | sample I_Bog_E1_1_FD_202095 | JGI IMG/M metagenome (GOLD analysis project Ga0302140, IMG submission 202095) | Peat permafrost microbial communities from Stordalen Mire near Abisko, Sweden - I_Bog_E1_1 | ecosystem: Environmental > Terrestrial > Soil > Wetlands > Peat | place: Sweden: Abisko, Stordalen...
CACATGAGCTGAGAACGCCCATCACCGTGGTTCGCGGCCAACTCGAAGTCGCGTTGTTCACGGCTCAAACCATCGAGCAATACCGCGACGCAATAGTGAACTCGCTCTCCGACATCGAACGCCTGTCCGCCATCGTGCGCGCCCTGCTCCTGCTTTCCCAGGCCGAGACCGGCCAGGTGATTCTCCAAAGGCAGCCCCTCGATCTGGTCGAACTTGCCGACGCGACCACCGATCAGTTTCAGATTCCCGCCGAAGGCGCCGAGGTCACCCTCACCTTCCACGCCAATTGCGACCGCTGCACCGGCGAGTTCGACCGAATCCAGATCGAGCGCATGCTCTCCAACCTGCTTTCGAATGCGATCAAGTTCACGCCGCCCGGCGGCACGATCGACGTGGCCGTGGAACGCGACGGCAATGAGGCCGAACTTCGTATAGCCGACACGGGTCAGGGCATTCCCGCCGAGCACTTGCCGCATATCTTCGACCGCTTTTATCGTGTCCGCGGACCGAACGAACAGGCATCGCCCGAAAAAGGACTGGGCCTGGGGCTCAGCTTTGTCGCCTGGATCGTTCGCGCCCACGGAGGAACCATCGATGTGCGCAGCCAGCCCGGGCGGGGAACCACCTTCCGGATCCGGCTGCCGCTTCAGCAGGGAGCGGTTGCGCGCGAAATCGAGGCGCCCACTCCCGCTCAGGTGCTTCCACTATCCTGAATAGAGTGAACCGGATTACATTCGCGCTCGCGTTGGCGCTTGTTGCGCCTGTGCAGTTTTCCGGCGCTCAGGATATTCCGCCTGCTCCCAAAGCCAAGCCCGCGAACGACATCTTTTCGGGCAATGTCACGGAGCTGAATGCGGAATCGGTCACAGTCGAGCGAACTGCGCTGCTGCGCGATACCGTGAAGCGCACCTTCATCCTGGACTCGCAAACCGTGGTGGAAGGCAAGCTCAAAATGAAAGCCCGCGTGAGCGTGCGCTACGCCGCCGATGAAAACGGTCAGTTTCACGCACTCCACATCATCGTGCGGTAGCTCCTGCTAATTGCCGATGGCCTTGTAGTACCGGCTGTAATATTTGCCGTAGTATCCGTAATAGTAATAACGTTCGCTCATGTCCGAGCGGACTTCATTCAGCGCAAGACCGATCACGTTGGCGTTCAGACGCTTCAGGCTCGAAAGCACGCTGGCCACGGCGGTTCGCTCGGTTTGACCCGCCAAGGCCACCACAACAACGCCGTCCACCAGCGCGGCAATCTGCAGCGATTCCGCAAATCCCAGTAGCGGAGGCGCATCGCAGATGATCAGATCGTAGTCGGTCTCGGCTTCCTTCAGCAGCCGCTTCAGCACCTCGCCGACTCCGTCCGCCGCACGCCGGGAAGGCGGACCCGCCGGCAGTACGTCGAGATGCGGCAGTCCCTCGGGCGTCTGCAGCAGGTCGCGCCATTCACCATCCCCGTTGACGACGTTCGAGAATCCGCGATCGTTGGAAATTCCCGCGTGCTGATAAACGCCGGGACGCCGAAGGTCGGCGTCGATGATCAATGTCTTACGTTTCTGCTGGCTGTGCACAACGGCCAGGTGAACGGCGGTCGTGGTCTTGCCTTCGCGCGGCGTGGCTGAAGTCACCAGCAGCGATTTCGGCCGCTGATCGCCCTTCGGCAGCAGAATGGAATCGCGCAGGGTTCTGACCGCCTCTTCGTACGTGTTGGCCACTCCGCCGCTGCCTCCGAAAAACGCCCGGCGTTTGCCGTCAGGTGTCGACGCCGAGGGAAGATGGCCGCGCCACTCCTTTACCACCGGCAGCGCGCCCAGCACTTCGGTTTGCAACTGGCGCTGGATCTCTTCGGGATCGCGCAGCGTATGGTCCATGCCTTCGGCGATGAACACGACTACGATGCCGAGAAACGAAGACGCCAGAAACGCAATGAGCGCATTAAACGTAATTCGCGGATACACGGGAGCAAGCGACGGCCGCGCCGTGTCGGCAATGCGGATCGAACTGCTCTGGAAGCCCTGATTAATACCGGCTTCTTTAACTTTCTTGGTGAGATCGTCGTAAATAGCCTTGTCGGCGTCGGCGTCGCGTTTCAGCGTTTTGTATTCCAGCGATTTCGTGCTCAACTGATCGAACTGAGCTTTGGTTTCGTTGACAGCGTCGTGCAGTTGCTTTTCGCTGTCCTGCGCCTCGCGATACTCGGCATCGACCCGCGAAACGATGGCTTTCTTCAGATCCTCGTAGCGCTGCGTCAGCTGCGCCTGCTGCGTCGCCGCCTGTTTGTAGATCGGGTGGTTAACGTCGTATTGAAGCTTGACCTTGGCAAACCTCTCCGACTGATCGGCCATTTGTTCTTCCAGCTTGCGAAGCTGCTCGCCCTGGCCGGAAGCCTCCAGAGCTTCCACCGATCCGCTGTGCACGGACTCCGCCGCCGCTTTCTTCTTCATCATCGCGGTCTGCGAATTCGTCCATTCGGTGTTCAGCTGCAGCAGCCGGGTCGACAGGATGTTAGTCTTGTCCTCCGGGTTGATCACGTCGAGCTCTTTCTCGAACTGATTCAGAGCTGCCGAAGACTGTTCCATCTTCGCCTGCAGTTCTTCGAGCTGCCGGTTCATGAACGTCTGCTGCCGAGCCGAATCCTGCAACCGCATGCTGTAGGAATGGGCGATATAGCTGTCGGCAACTGCGTTCGCCACAAGCGCTGCCAGTTTCGGGTCGGGCGACCGAAACGAGATCCTCAGCAAATAGGTTCGCGGCGGGCGCACCACGCTCAGCAATCCCAGTGAAACCGGCGCCTCGCTTCGGGCCGGATCCTTGCCATTCGCCGTGGCATCGCCCATCAGATGCAGTTTCAAAGCTACTGGTCTCAAAACCGCATCCGACTGGATGATCTGAGTCTGTGTGGTCAGAAACAACTCGGAATCGTTGATCGCCATGCGGTTGGCGGCGGCTTCCTGGCCGATCACGGCCTGAGCGGCGGTGCGATCTACGTCCAGGGTCACAGTCGATTCGTAAAACGGAGTCAGCCGTTTCGAAACCATCACCGTGGCCGAAACCGCAATTCCCACAAAGAGAAGCAACCGCCATTTGTGGCGGTTCAGCATCCACCGGTAATGCGCGAACGGAATCCCGGTATGAGCCGACTCGGGTTCGGACTGCGGCGCCTGATAGTAGGCGATCCGCTCCACCATCGTGGGCACGCCCGGCGCTGGTTCGGACGGCCGCAGCGCGAGATTCTTTTCCTGATTAGACATAAATGAAAATTGACCCGTTTTAAGGGGACTGAGCTATCTACTAAGCATAGGGCATTACCGCCCCGAATCGTGCGCTAATCGTGAAACAATTGACCTTGATCCTGTATTTCCGGCAGGTACAAAGCCTCACGCCTGCGATGCCGCCAGCCCCTGATCGAAATCGGCCGTGATGTCCTTTAGGTCTTCGATGCCCACCGAAACCCGGACATACTCGGGATTTACCCCCGCCGACCTCTGCTCGGCTTCTGTGAGCTGCTGATGCGTAGTGGACGACGGATGGATCACCAGCGTCTTGGCATCGCCCAGATTTGCCAGATGGCTGGCCAGTTTGAGACTGTTGATCAACTTGATTCCGGCCGCGCTGCCGCCCTTGATTCCAAAACCCACCACGGCGCCCGGGCCTCCGGGAATGTACTTTTTCGCATTTTTGTAATGCGGATGCCCAGGCAACCCGGGATAGTTCACCCATTCGACTGCGGGATGCTTTTGCAGCCACTCCGCGAACCCCTGCGCATTGGCAGTGTGCCGTTCCATACGAAGATGCAGCGTCTCGATCCCCATCAGAAACAGAAAAGCCGCAAACGGGCTCATCGCCGCGCCGGTATCCCGGAGCCAGTGCGTCCGCATGTAAATGATGTAAGCGATATTCCCCATGGGCTTAAGCGCTTCGGTGAAAATAACTCCGTGGTAGGACGGATCGGGCTCGGTGAACTCGGGCCATTTCTTCGGATTATCGACCCACGGGAACTTCCCGCTGTCCACCACAATGCCGCCGACATGAACGCCGTGTCCGCCCAAAAACTTCGTCGCTGAGTAAATCGCGACGTCCACGCCGTGCTCGAACGGGCGAAAGAGCGCGGGCGTGAGCACGGTGTTGTCCATCAGGACCGGCAGACCGTGGGAATGTGCGATCGCCGAAATCGCGTCGAAATCCGGTACATCGTTCTTTGGATTTCCGATCGATTCCAGATAAACCAGACGAGTATTTTCGTCCACCAGCGCGCTGATTTCTTCCGGCTTGTCGGGATCGAAGAAGCGAACCTCGATGCCCAGTTTCTTAAACGTCTGGGTAAACAGCGTCCAGGTCCCGCCGTAGAGGCTGGTGGCGGAGATAATGTTCTGGCCGCTGCGAGTAATCGTGAGGATAGCGGCGTTGACTGCGGCTTGTCCGCTCGCGAACGCAAGCGCCGCCGCGCCCCCGTCAAGAGCCGCCATGCGCTTCTCCAGCACGTCGCAGGTGGGGTTCATAATGCGCGAATAGATGAACCCGAATTCCTTCAGGGCAAACAGATTCGCCGCATGGTCCGTGTCATGGAACACATAGCTGGTAGTGCTGAAAATGGGAACGGCGCGCGCCCCGGTTGTCGGGTCGGGTTTCTGACCCGCGTGCAGCGCCAGCGTTCCGAGGCTGTATTTCGGCTCTGAATCGGACATCGATCCTCCGTCTGGTCATGATACGACAGCCCAATCGCTGGAATGCATCGGAAACCATGTCGAACTGAGGCGTATCGAAACGATTGTGAGAAACTGACGGCTTCATGTCTCGTGTACCCTCCCTGCGGGCCATCGCCGTGTGGCTGTTTTTCGCTGCTGCCTCCGGCGCATCGCCGCAGGACATGCCCAAACCTGGCACGCCCGGAGCCTTTACCGTTGGCCGCGAGACGTTCGACTACGGCATCGAATGGCGTCTCATCCCTGCCGGCACGGCGAAGCTCACCTGGTCGGCGCTTCCCGCGTCCGGATCCGGACCGGCGAGCGAGATCCGTTTGCATCTTGAATCCGCCGGTCTGGTTTCGCGCCTCTTCCGCGTCAGCGATGATTACACCGCCATGCTGGGGCAAAGCCTGTGCGCTCAGAACACCTTTCTGGCGGCTCACGAAGGCAATCGGAGCAAGGAAACCCGCGTCGTTTTCGATAATCAGAACCGGCGGGCGTCTTATTCGGAAAAAGACCTTACGAAGAACGAAACGGTCAATAAAGAAGTCGAGATTCCGGCGTGCGTGCACGATGTGCTCGGAGCCCTCATGGTGCTGCGCAATCTGCGTCTCGAGCCCGGCAAGACCGCACAGATTCCCGTCAGCGATGGGAAAAAGTTTGTTCAGGCAAAGGTGGAATCGCAGCGGCGCGAAGAACTGAAGACGGCGCTCGGCGACTTCAAGACCATCCGCTACGAAGTGTTTCTTTTCGACAACGTTCTGTTTAAGCGAACCGGCCACCTGCACGTATGGCTCACAGACGACGACTGGCGGCTCCCTGTACAAATTCAGGTACGCCTGCAGATCACCATCGGGACCATCACATTCCAGCTGGAGAAACAGGAGAAATGAAGGTCCTGATTGCTCTTCTTCTGGCTGCCCTCGCCTCAGCGCAGACGGTTCAGGCACCCCAAACTTCCCTCGAGTTGGTCGCTCGAATGGCACAGCTGATGGAGTCCACCGCAGTTGCGGTGCCCGATCTGATCCGCGCCAGCGAACCGTTGCGCAAACAGACCGAAGCAACCATCGCCTCAATGAAAGAAACTCAGCGCAACCCCGCTTTCGGCCTCCGGTTCATCGATGAGGCGCAGGCTTATCTCGCGCTGAGCGACGCGTATCTGGTGCCGGGAGTCCCGGCTGTGGCGGAGCAGCAATTTGCCGAACTGCGCGACGACCTGAGTCGCTTCCGACAGCGCTTCGAAACCGATCTGGCGGCACGGTCCGACGCCGCTGTCGCTGAAGGGGCCGATCCGAACAACCTGCATCGCTACGCCGAGGCCGATACGAAGTTGCCTCCCCTGGGCACGCTTCCCCGCGTTGTTTTCCTTGGCGATTCGATTACCGACGGCTGGCATCTGAACGAATACTTCTCGGGCCACGACTTCGTTAACCGGGGAATCGGCGGTCAAACCACCATCCAGATGCTCGGGCGTTTTCTTCAGGACGTGGCGGCTCTGCATCCCAAAGCCGTTGTAATTCTGGGCGGCACCAACGACTTGGCGCGTGGTATGACGCCTCAGGCCATCGAGGACACGCTCAACATGATGGGCGATCTGGCAAAGTCCCGGGGTATCAAGGCGATTTTTGCGTCCGTGCTCCCGGTAAGCGCGGAGGTGGCAAAGGTTCGGCCCGCGGCATCGATTCAGCAGATCAACCGTTGGCTGCAGGATTACTGCAGGCGCGAAGGGTTCGTCTATCTCGACTACTACTCGGCTCTTGCCGACTCCGCGGGGCAGCTGCCCGGCGACCTCTCGGGCGACGGTCTGCATCCGAACGCGAAAGGCTACAGCGTGATGTCGCGCGTGGCGCTGGAGGCGATTAACCGCGCGCTGGAAACAGCCCCGGCGCCCACAGTTCCGGCTCGCAAGCGCCTCGCCCTGCCGATCGGCAAATAGCGCATCAAAGCGCTCGCTTGCCGGCTAAAATCTGAACCAGCCCGATCACGATTGCCACCACCAGCAGGATATGCAGAAATCCGCCGAACACAAGGTGTGAAACCAGACCGACGAGCCAAAGCACCATCAGGATTACGAAGACCGTCCACAGCATCATTGCTACGATTGCAGATCTGCGAATCGGAATCCACACTTCGCGATCGAAATCTCTGGAAGATGCGGGGCTGAAGGCGGCGGAACTGGGCGCCAACACGTTTCAGATCTTCTCGGCCAGCCCGCGCACGTGGCGGGCGTCGGCCCCCGATCCCGCCGATATCGCCAGGCTGCGAGCCGCGCGTGAGCGTTTCGACCTGCATCCCCTGGTGATTCACGTCAATTACCTGGTCAACCTGGCCTCGATCGATCCGGAGATTCGCGCAAAGTCGATTCTCTCGTTTCGCGGCGAACTTGAGCGCGCAGCCGCAATCGGCGCCGATTTCCTGGTGGTTCATCCCGGGAGCTATAAAACTCAGACCCTTGAGGAGGGTCTCGCTTCGTTCGTCCACGGTCTGGCCGAAGCCGCCGGGGGTTTTCGCACGCCGGACCTCACCGTGCTGCTCGAAAACACGGTGGGAAGCGGTTGCCAGATCGGGTCGCGATTCGAGGAATTACGTACGATCCGCGAGCTCGCCGGGGAAAAGACCGATCTGGCGGTCGGCTATTGCCTCGACACCTGTCACCTGTTCGCGGCCGGGTACGATGTCTCTTCACCCGCCGGACTCGAAGCTACCGTGCTCGCGGCCGATCGGGTGCTGACGCTCGATCTTGTCAAAGTCATCCACGCCAACGATTCCAAAGGCTCCCTCGGATCCCGCCTCGACCGTCACGATAACATCGGCGCGGGGAAAATCGGCGAGGCGGGCTTCCGCCGGATTCTGACGCACGCCGGCCTCCGAACGAAGCCCTTCATTCTGGAAACTCCCGTCGAAAACGAGGGCGACGACCAACGAGATGTGGATGCCCTTAAGCGCCTGTCCAGGGCAGGCCTCGTCCGTTCCCGTCTTTACACATAATCACGTTTTACGCCTGTCGTAAACAGTAACAATCAAAGTTAGACTTCGTCTTGTTGGAGTCGGTTCAAAAGTATATGGAAAAGCAAAAAAAGCTCGCAGTTTCACTCACCGCACTGTTACTTTCTTCGGTGCTGGCCGCAACTCAGCTTGCAGCGCAGAACGCGGGCACAATCCGAGGCTCCGTTACGGACCCATCGGCTGCAGTAGTCCCCGGCGCGGCGATTCAGATTCAGGGCAACGGCACAACCCGCAGCGTGAAATCGGATGCACAGGGAAAGTTCACCATCACAGTGCCTCCCGGCAGCTACTCTGTGCGCGCGGATTCGAAGGGTTTCGTGACGTTCACCAGTCAGCAGTTGAACGTGGCGGCAGGGCAGGTGACGCCGCTCGATATCGCCCTGCAGATCGCAACCGACGTTCAGGAAGTTCAGGTGAGCGACACGGCAGCGGGACAAGTCAGCGTCGACCCCTCATCGAACGTTGGCGCGCTGGTCCTCAAGAATGAAGACCTCGATATGCTGCCCGACGACCCCGACGATTTGCAGTCCGATCTTCAGGCTCTGGCGGGTCCGGCAGCCGGACCGAACGGCGCGCAGTTCTTCATCGACGGTTTCAGCGGCGGCCAGTTGCCTCCCAAGAGTTCGATTCGCGAAATTCGCATTAACTCGAATCCCTTTTCGGCCGAGTTCGATTCGCCCGGTTTCGGCCGCATCGAGATTTTCACCAAGCCTGGCACAGACAAGTACCATGGATCGGTGTCAATGACTTATGGCGACAAGGTGCTGGACACGCGGAATCCTTTCATCGCGGTCGAGCCTGGCTATAGCACGAAGTCGTTTATGGGCAACGTCGGCGGTCCCATTACCAGGAAATCGTCGTTTCAGTTCAATTTCAATCGCCGCCAGATCGACGAAGACAATCTGATCAAGGCTCAGGTTCTCGACAACAACTTCAACGAAGTCCCGTATATCGGCGCTTACGCGACTCCCAACCGGCTCCTTCAGTTGACCGGCCGTATCGACTATGCTCTGAACGCCACCAACACACTTGTGATGCGATATACGCACACCCAAAGTTCGAACGTAGGCGGAGTAGGCGGCCTTTCGCTGCCTACGCAGCTGACCAACGGCACTTCGAAGATTAACGAGGTTCAGATCACGGAAACCGCGATTCTGGGCACCAAAGCCGTGGATGAGACCCGCTTCCAGTTCCGGGATAGTCACTCCGGGACTTCGGCTGTCGCCAGTCCGGGAACCGGACTCAACGTGGCGGGCTCGTTCAATTCCGGCGGTCCGCCCGAGACCCAGCCCGACTATACGTTCAACAGCGGTTACGAGCTCTCGAACTTCGTCACGATCTCGCAAGGCGCTCACGCGATCAAGATTGGCGCCCGCGCCCGCGAAAGCGCGATCACGGATTTCTCCACCAACAACTTCAACGGATCGTACACCTTCAGCCTCTCGGGCGGCATAGTTCCGGCTTGCCTTCAGAGTCTGGCCGTGGGGGGATACCAGCCCACCTCGCTCGACCTTTACCGGCAAACCCAAATCGAACTGAACCAGGGAATTCCGATTTCGACCATCGTGGCGCAGGGATGCGGGCCTACTCAGTTCACGCTGTCTTCGGGATTGCCGCTTTTGAACGTCAGGCAGGAAGACCTCGGCTTATTCGTTCAGGACGACTGGCGCGCTAAACCGAACCTGACTGTTAGCCTTGGCCTGCGCTTCGAGACTCAGAACAACATTCACGACCACAACGACTGGGCTCCCCGTGTTGCCATCGCATGGGCTCCGTTCGCAAAGAAAAATGCGCCGTCTAAAACCGTCATCCGGGCCGGCTACGGCTGGTTCTACAGCCGCATTCCGATCGGCGACGCGGAATCGGCTCTGCGCAACAACGGCTTCACGCAGCAGAGCTACCAGCTCAATTCCACGTCCATCCCGCTCAACTCCTATCCGAACCTTCCGCCCCCTTCCGTTCTGGGCGGAGCCACGCTGATCCAGCAGAACATCGACGTCATCGACCGCAATGCGAAAGCCCCTCTGCTCATGCAGACTTCCGTGGGCGTCGAGCGTTCGCTGCCCGGCAGAACCACTCTGTCGGTCAATTACATCAATTCGCGCGGCGTACATGTGGCGCGGCAGCGCGATATCAACGCTCCGCTTCCCGGTCCCTGGGCTGCCGGAATCACCCAACTGCCCTACGCCGGCTTTGGTCCGATTTACGACTACGAAACCACCGGGATCTTCAAGCAGACCCAGTACATCACCAGCGTCAATACTCGCTTTAACCGGCGCTTCAGCCTCAACGGCTATTACGTGCTCGGCTTTGCCCACACCAATGCTTCCGGCCTGCCCATGGATCAGTACAACGATAATCTCGACTGGGGCCGGGCTTCTTACGACAAGCGCCACACCGGTTACATGGGCGGCACCATCAACCTGCCCTACGCGATCACCGCGGCGCCGTTCCTGACGCTGGCTTCGGGCGGTCCCTTCAACATCACAACCGGCGGTTATTTCGATGGCGATGGTATTGCCAATCTGCGGCCCGCGTTTGCGACGGCTCCGGGACCGAACTCGAAAATCGTGCCGACCAAGTATGGAACGTTCGACCTTAACCCGACGCCTTCGGAAGCCTTCATTCCGTACAACTACGGTCAGGGCCCGGCCAGCATCTCGGCGAACATTCGTCTGAGCCGCACCTGGGGCTGGGGTGAGAAGGTCGCTCCCAATCCGAACGCCGGTCAGGGTGGCCCCGATGGCGGCGGACCCGGTGGACCCGGCGGCGGTGGTCGTGGCGGAGGGTTTGGTGTTGCGGCAGGCGGTGGCGGTGGTGGTGGTGGCCGTGGCGGCGGCGGTGGCGGAATGGGTGGCGGTGGTGGACGCGGCGGCGGCGGTGGCGGAGGCGGTCCCCGCGGGGGTGGCGGCGGCAATGCCAGCGGCAAGAAGTACAGCCTGACCGCCAGCGTTAACGCTCGCAACTTCATCAACCACGTCAATCTCGGTAATCCGACAGGCCAGGTAACGTCGTCCTTCTTCGGACAGTCGACCTCTGTGGCGGGCGGCGGGGGCGGCGGCTTTGGCGGAGGCGGCAGCGCGGCCGGCGTGCGCCGCATCGAATTCACCGTTCGACTATCGTTCTAAACAGCGTTCCAAACAGCGCCAGTGCAAAAAAGGGCGGACCGCAAGGTCTGCCCTTTCTTAGTGCCCTTCGCTGACGTAGTTCCGGTTCCAGTCGGGAATGTGTACCGTCACATCCCCCTGAACCACCGCCTGGCATCCCAGCCGCGAATTCAGCTGGAAATCTGCCGCCTGCTCCACCCGATCGATCTCATCGTCTTCCATTTCAGACAAGTTGGGTACGCCCTGCTTCACGACTACATGGCACGTCGTGCAGGCGCAGCTGCCTCCGCAGGCATGTTCGAGATGAAATCCGAAGTTCATCGCCACATCGAGCAGAGACTCGGGCTTGCCGTGGCCCTTATAGGGCAGCTTGCCGGAGTCGAACTCGAAGACTTCGTTGGCGGGAAGAAAAGTAACCTTGGGCACATCCCGATTGTAGCCGCCCGCATATAATTTCGATGTGATCAGGCTTGCCTCGCTGTGCCTTGTCGGCGCAATGCTTTGCCGCGCGGCGATCGATCTGCGAAATGCCTCGATCCGGCTTTCCCCGAATGCTTCGGCCATCGAGAAGAAAGCGGCCGAGATGATTGCGCAGGAGGTCGAGAAGCGGACGCAGCTTCGCCTTTCGGCAACCGGTTCCCCCACGATCCGGATTTCGCTTGCCTCCGCGGGGCCCGCCGAAGGATTCGCGCTCACCACGTCCGCTGCAGGCGTCACGATTACCGGCAATGACGAACGCGGAGTCATCTTCGGCGCGGGCTGGTTCC
>Ga0302140_10010317_pt1 | contig 11560 bp, 12 predicted proteins | sample I_Bog_E1_1_FD_202095 | JGI IMG/M metagenome (GOLD analysis project Ga0302140, IMG submission 202095) | Peat permafrost microbial communities from Stordalen Mire near Abisko, Sweden - I_Bog_E1_1 | ecosystem: Environmental > Terrestrial > Soil > Wetlands > Peat | place: Sweden: Abisko, Stordalen...
TATTATGTTCCTGAGAGCCAGATGGACCAAGCCCGGACAAAGGGGCTGTTATGTGGGGTTAGCTTGGGGTTGGCGTTCTGGCTAGATATTTGTCAGCAGTGCACTTGAACCAGCGACCTTTGGGTTATGAGTGATGCAATTAGTGTATTTTCAACGAGTTAGAGAGCGCGGTTGGTTGTTTCAAAGAGTGCTAAAGAGCTGTAAAGAGGATCAGGGTGTTGGTATGTGGGGTTGGTTTGGGGTTGGGAAGTTAATGGCGTGGCTCCGGAGCGCGCATTATCTCCAGCTTTCCATCTGATGGCCCAATCTACTTCTGAGCTCTTCAAGCCGATTCGCAAGTTGGCCTCACCAAGAATTGCAGACTCTGAGGATCGGGACGAGGAAACCGTGCTGGCCTGTGCCACCCACAGAAGGCATCCTCCGATTTGGAACTGATCGGCTTGTGACGAGTACCCAGCAGTCGCGATCACGGGTTGGTGACCGCAACGGTGGTATGCCTTGCGGTTCAGTTTTTTGGGGAGTCGGCGGGAGTCGAACCCGAAGCCAATGCTTTCTTCTCTGCAACTTAAACATTCTAAACAGTGGAAACACTGGCAAGAATGGCGAAATCGGCAAAACCTTGGCGCTGTTTCTCCGGATGCGCTAAAACCCGAACAAATCAGCTCGCCCCTACCAGTCATTGTCAGCCATCTATTCGGCATCATTAACGGCCTCAACATCCGGCTTCTCCCGAATGTACGACTCGACGGAAACCTCTAACTGGGGGACGCCCTTCAGCTCTTTCGGAAGCTCCCCACCGAACAGGTAGGGGACGGTCACGGGAAACCGGAAATCGCGCGGGAACTTCTCTTTGAAATCTCCCGGCGCGAACCCAAGCCATACATTCGCGGCGAACTCAAAATACTGCTGGAGCCGGGAATTCATCTCGACGTCTTCTTGAGGCAGGTGCCCGCTGATCGTTGGGAGAAAGTGATGTTGGAAGTTTCCTTCGCCGGTCCACTTGCTGCCGATAATCGCGGGATTCTGGTGACCCATGTTGCGGTAGTCCTTGATCTCCTGACGGATCGCGAATTGTTCGATCTCATCCAGCCGCTTTTCGCAAGCCCAGAAGTACTTCTCTTCCGGATATTCTTTTTGCCCGCGTGTGATCGCAGTACGCAATGCCTCGAACACGTGTTCGAGGTGCCAGAAGAAGGCGGCCAGATGACTCCTGCAGATCACTATGTCGATTTGTACCTGGTCCCGTACCAGCTGTTCCTGCTCGCGCAGAACGTTCGTCCTGGCCCGCAAAGCGTCTGATTGCGAATACACCCGCACGTAGGCCATGTGATAGGCCCCGAAGCTGATCTGAAACCATATCTCCGCCAGCGCATCGACGAAGTCCTGCTTTGGGACCTCCGGCATCTCTCTTTTGTCGCCCAGCCGCAGGCTCATGCCCAAACCCTCATGAAGAGGATTGTAGATGGGTTCATGTCTATCCTGCGGCGGAGTGTGCGGCTCGACCCGCCTCTGGTCACCATCACGTAGTCACTCGAGGATTGGTTCCGCAACCTTGCGAACAGGGTGGTGCAAGCTGAAGTAGTCATAGTATGACTCGCTTGCATTTGTGATGGAGAGAAGGATGCGATGAAATCGAATGCGCATGATCTTCAGATCTCGAATCCACTCAACATCCACTTCGTCGTCTTTCCCGTGAGCAGATTCATGGCGAGCATCGTGTGCCGTCTTTTCGCGTGGGCCGAGGATTAGACCGAGACTGTCAATCAGATCCTTTGCGAGGGAGTGCTGAGATCGATTGTTGAGGTTCTGAAGCTTGTTCTTGAAGATCTGCCGCATCTCTGGTGTCAGCTCGACCTCATTCAGGCATTTTTCCAGCTTCGCATGGAGCGCCTGCCATTTTTCTTCTTCGAGATTCTGCTGGCTGAGTTTGACGGTATGCGAGACTGAGTAAGCTCGCTGGAGAGATTCGAGCGCTGCACCATAGTGGACTGCGGCGATGTGGGACGTAGCAGTAACCGCATGCCAATAGGCCCAGCTTACGACGCCAAAATTGAGCTCGTCGTACTTCGTGTACAGGGAGTTGACCATGCGAGATAGCAGGTTGCGATCAATCTCCCATAACGAGCGATTACCCAACGGAGAAGGTGGTGTCGGCGGTAGCTCCATTGCCCTCCCTGCCAGGCTATAGGCCGAATTCGCTTCGAAGCGAATCAGATGCCATTCCTTGCAGAACCAGGACGATCCAAGGTAGACGAGATAGAGGCCGAGCGAGAAAGAAAGACAGCGCCTCACCTTGTCACGAAATTCGTCAGACGGATTCCCGACGTAAACGATGTAGCCGGGTTTCTGGATGTGCTTCACGATACCCGCGCGAGCATGGCAGAGAAAAAAAGTCGTGCCATCTACGCTGAGCCTCACACAAGCCCAGGAGTTGCCTTCTGGGCTGTTCGAGCCGGTCACGGTGAGTTCATCCGAAGTGTCCACGGTGAGATGTGCCGATCCGTTTCGCCCGAAGGTTCTCGTCGTCGTGCCCTCAAATTTGTCTTCAATCATGTCTGGCCACTGGAAGACGGAATCCACATTCTCCAGCCAGTCGATGGTGAACTTCACTTCTCGGTCGTAGGGGTACAGGATTCCCTTTAGTCGATGAATATCGATCTTCTGCTCCAAAACTCCGGGCGCGGCGCCCTCAATATGAATAAGAGTGTTTGTCGGCTGAACGCCTTCAGCCGTGAGTTCGAGGCCGAGATTGCTCGCAAATGTGACCTTGTCCTCGTTGATTCGAACGGTCGCTGGAGGATGGACGGCACCATTGTCCTGCGCAGACTCGGGCGCGCGCGTCACCATCTGTAGCTGCAACTTCGCATCACGCGTGATAGAAAAATCAAAAACAGGTCCCTTTAAGGGACCGTGGTTGTCCACACTGACAGCGCTGCTAGCTACAACCGATTCGAAGCTCTCCCATTCCCAACTAAACATGATGATCTCCCGAGGCGGTCGGCGAACCTTCCAGAAAGCCGTAGTGAAGGAACAAAACGAGGTTGAGAGAATCCGCCCATCGCTCGTGAACGTACTTCTGTAGTCGTATGGCAAGATCCGATGAAAGCATAGTGTCAGGAGTGTCGAAGTTGAGTGCCAGCAGGCGCATGCCCGCCGGACATTGCGCCAGTTGCTGGGCGGCCCTTTCGATTGTCGAAATAGCTTTGTCAAATAGTCGATCTTCGAAGATGAATGGTCCTGTCGGATAGGAGCCGCCAATCGGTCTCGTCTGTACAACGCGACCCTGACCCCACTTTAGAGTGACCTTAATGTCTATGGTCGATTGGTCGACACCTTCCAACTGGAGTCTGCGCTGAGTCGGTATATCGCTTTCCGATAAACCCTCCACAAGAGAATTGATCGCTGCGGTCTGGTCATCGGAAAGAGTATTGTCCCAATGATGCGTCACAACAATATCAATCCGGGACATATTTGGCTGTGACACCGCGAGCGTTCTTCGAGCCGCCACAAACGCGTCAGTGATTCCCAACGGTGACCTCAGGTTCTTCACCTCGAGACAAGCATCATATGTCCTCCCAGCGTCACCATGCACGACGCAGCCGAAATCATAGGTCTTCTTCTTGTTCGGCGGTAATGGAGTAAAGCTCGAAACGCCTCGGCTCGCCAATTCTGATACCACGCTTACTTCGAGGAACAGGTCCTTCAGACGGGCGTCGAACTGCCGGGGAGTGTCGCCCCTCGCATGGCCTTGACCTTCAACGAATATCTTCTGCACGGCGGCATCGACATCTACGACGGCGTCGCCAAAGCTGGCGGACCGTTCCTCCCAGAGATTGAGTGTATTTGTGGCACTACTCAATAGTTGGTCCAGCAAAAAGCTCCTCGGATCGATAGCCCCGCACCGAAGCCTAATCAGTGGGCCAAACAGTCGATCGATCGCTGGATACTTTTCTAGGGCTGCATCTACTTGCGGTCGAACTTCAGAAGTGGGCATGGCTTCCGCCTGATTGAGATCGTATTTTCTTTGGGGTGGGGACCAAGGAGCCGAGAATCCTCCCCGCTTCTCAATCGGCGAACTCTCGACGGAGCCACGGTAATGCGAGCCGGTCGATCTGCTCGGTCGTCCGCGTCCCGATTGTTTCCATAAAGCCGATTTCAAGTTGCCCTATTGTATCGGGGCGGACCTATCAGGCGGAATCCCGGAGGATTCAGGCGAGTGCCATCTGGCGCTGTAATCACCCCACCCCATACGAAATCGTATCCGTAGCAGTCGCGGGTTCTCTTTGCCGCCCAAATGTGTCTTCATATCTGACCTCTCTGTAGGCGCGGCAGGATTCGAACCTGCGACTTCCACTGTGCATGAGCAAAGAGCGAAGGTTGAATTCTATAGCTGGATGAGCGGTGCACTCTTCGTTCTTGGCTGGGCGTTGGGTCTTCTGCCTAAACTCTTCGGAATCAAGGAGAGAGGAGCGGCGGAAGAGTCTTCACTAGAAGCTTGAGTGGGAAGCAGGTTTGCCCAACATGGCGGGCGGACCTGATCGGCATCCTTCTGTGCTATCAGATCGGGATGGTCGCGGTCGGCTTGCATGGCGGCGGATCAAGGCTGTTCCCAACCGATTTCGCCGTCAAAGAGGCTCTGCGCGGTGCTCATATTCTGCCCAGCCTTGTTGAGGGCGATGAAAAGGCCGCCGCTGTTCTCGGCGTGGCTCTGTGGCAGTGGGAACGGCTCGGGTTGGAACCTCAGGAGGTGGATGGTTAATCGCTGCGACGCGTAGCATCTGGTACTACCAGCTGCTGACGGCTTACCCCATGGTCGCTTACACTCAAAGGGCGTAAAATCCAAGACAAATTACCGAGTGCTTCGTATTCCAGGGCTTCATGTTGAGGTGCGGGAATGTCGGTCGAAGAGTGGATGCGAGAAGAATTCCGCAAAGGGGACTATGACGATTTTGTCGTCTATGGCATTCGCTATCGCGGACCGCGTGGCGAGGCCGGGTGGCACACGACATCTTGGCCCAATGCGAATCCCGTGCATGACTTCTTTGTGATGGACGGCGAGTTTCACTCGTTTGGCGGGAACCTCTTTGATCCGCAGGTCGGCTTTCGGCATTCCTTTTTTCTGGGCGGGATTGTCGAGGTCGCGGATCCCGAGCGCGAGGCCGTTCTCAAGGCGATTCGCGCCTGGGAGGAGATCGAATCAGTGATCCAGGACGAGGTGCAGCGACTCCCAAGCAATGCTCATTCGGCCTTTGACGGAGAACCGAATGATCTGACCATTGGCGGTGACGGGAACCGAATGGGAGTACGAGCGCCAGGGAACCCAGAAGATCGATTTGATTAGGCGCTGCACATAAGTGGTACTGCCGCATTAGCCGACTTGGGGGAGTAGCGGACTGGCAGTTCTGTGCATACGATGCGATCAGGAGGACATGCCTGATATCTACCTCCTCAACCGGACGAGCAATGACGTTCACTGCTCGATGGCCGCGACCAAACGTTATGAACTATTCGCCGCGCATAGACGCTTTTCGCTCCTTGATGATCGCAGAAATACCCAGGGTCCCCAACAACAGGGCATCTCGCGAATTCATGGAGAATCAACCGACGTCATGGCTAATTTCTGCATTTGTCACGTGGCGCATGCGACGGATACCTAGCAAGCCGCGAATAGTCAGTTTATGGTCCGGTGGATTAACGCCGTTGGAGTTTCGGGCCATAAAATCGCGACTCCGGTCGTTGTTGCAAAAAGTCGAAGACGGCCAAGATCTCACGCCACATCTTTCCTACCTGGTGGATACAAAGGGCGTCATTCTTCCCGGAGCCCGTTCTGTGGATAAGGGGAAGGACATCGACGCAATTTTGACGAGATACGGGATCTACCACTTCCATGTGGGGGAGGTATCTGGAAGCAATCCCAAAGGGCGCAGTGGCATCCTGGTTTTCGCGGAAGTTCTGGAGAAGGAATTCAGAATCGTAACCATTGCTGATCACCGGGTATTCACAACAGGTTCGATCGCGCAACGCGCCTTTTCGCGAGTCTGCCTCTCGTATATTGCGAAAGATGTTCCTCCGGGGTCGGGTTTCATGCTGAATCCTGTTATGTCATCTGGGCACTCTGCGATATTGACGCTGTTTGCACTCAAGTGCGAAAGAGAGATCGATAGGATAGATTCCCTGCTAGACGATCCCGAATTCATCGATAGCCTCTACAGTCAGCAGCCGATCTTGAGGGATGGACTACTAGTCAGACGACCCGAGAAACCTTTGCTGGTATGGCATTTTGAGGATCTTCAGTTCGGCATCCTTGACAAGCGAACCATGGTATTTTTCAATCTCCTCCCCTTTTTCGCTCGATAAGGGAGCCCTTTTCAAGCCGCGAGTGTTTGGCGTCGTCTGGCGGGACGGCAGCCAACCCCTCATCATGAGCGCGCAGTTGCAGCGACGTTGTATATGCTCGCAGCACCATTCAACGTATTTCAGAAACGAGTCTTTAACAATCATGACCAATTGCCGGCGAGTGCCGTTGGAAGAATTTCGGAACCGGATCACTTCATATTCCGGGAACGAGCTGTTGGTGCTCGCGGGTGCTGGCATTTCCATGCCCGCTCCGACCTCGTTGCCATCGGGAAATCAGCTTCGCGACCTGTGCGTCGAACTCCTTCTGTCCGATAGTCTGTCGCGTCGCTCCGTCTGCCGATTGCTTGCTTCCGCTGGGTATCGATCACTCTTGCCTGAATCCGTCCTGCAGATGATTGGCTCGACTGTTGGGAGCGGCCTCGATCTCTTGATGCGACGCCTTCTCGGGGTCTCGCCACCGAATGTGATCCACCGCGCTCTCGCGGCCCGCAATTATCGAACCTTTACAACTAATTTCGACCTCTGTCTCGAAAGGGCTGGAACAAAACGAGTATCGCATTTGCACGGTTCAATCAAGAATCCGGAGGAATTGCAGAATCGGCTTTATCGCCTCGGAAAGACGGCACTGTACGAAGCACGGCAGTTCGAGAAGGAGTTGGCGAGCCGAACACTGCTGGTGATCGGCTACTCGTTCCGCGATGACGACGTTATGCGACTTATTCAGCGCCATACTCCTGCTCGAGTTTTGTTCTTGACATTCGACGGAAGCGTGCCACAGGCCCTCAAGAGTTTGGCCTGTGAAGTGCTCTTCTCCCAGGGTTCAGCTCAGGACTTGTTGATGGTACACCCCGGGGAAATCTCTAAGGCAAGAGCGACGCGGCCTCAAGCGAACATTCGGCTGCCGGCGCTGAAGCATCGCGTGAATGCTCTCATACGCGTTTGCTCGCGCGCAGGGATGTGCGACGCGCAACTGCGATTGCTTCGGCTCTACTCACCGCAACTGCATGGCCGGGACCGACTGCTTGCGATGTGCGAGGTCGCAGACTCGCTGCGGTTGGCTGGCCGTTATGGAGAAGCGGAGCACTTGGCAAGGCTGGTTTTGCATGACCAATTCAGCCGGCTTCCGAAGTGTCGCGACGTCGTATCCACGGGCCTGGTCCAGCTCGGTCTAATCCATCTTGACCGTGGGGATCAGAACTTTCAGGAGATCGCCGCTCTCTTCCGCCAGGCGATCGAGGTGTTTGAGGAGTTGATCAAATCGGAGCCGCCAGGGAAATACGACGCAGAGAACGACATCTGGCGCGCTCGCATTATGAACAATGTTGGATTGCTGCTCTCCGCACAAGGCAAGACCGAGAAAAGCATTCAGATGTACAGGCGCTCCATTCGGCTCAAGACTAAGCATCATGATCGTTATGGAATAGCGCAGACTTTGGCCAATATCGCAGCAGCTGAAATTCTCGATGGCAAACTCAACGCCGCCGCCAAAACGGCGCAGCAGTTGGTTACGCGATTGACGCAGGATCCCGATGCTTACATCTGTGCCGATGCAGTGGTCGGATGCCTAGGAGCGCTGCACAAAACGAATCGACTCCGAATACGAGTCAGGAAGCTAGCGAGTGTTCCGACGAGGTCTGAACGATGGTGGCAAGGCCTCCTTTCAGCTTCGCGAACATCACCAAGATCGGAAATGCGGCTCTTGATGGCTCTCCACACATTGAGTGCTCTTCGACGCGGGCTTCTTCATGCGTAACTCATCCTGGTACGGCCATCAAAGTAGACGCAAGGGAGTCGTCGGCGTGCACTCCCCCCACCACGAGCCACTGGGCGTCATTGGCGCCGCTTCATCGTGGTGGGCTTGGATCTGTGCGAGGTGGCGCTGGAGAGCAATTGCACCTGGTTGGCCAGGACGACGTATCTGCCCTTGAGGTCGTCGATTTGGGTTTGTTGCTGCGTGATGATGGTGCTGAGCCGTTGGATCTGGTCGGCGCTGGGGTTCTCCGGCTTGGGCTGCCCGTTGAAGACCGATGCCAGAAGCAGGATCATGCCAAACAGGCAGAAGATCGCTTGCTTATTGAAGGAGTCACCCTTCGGCTTGAGCGACCAGGTGCCCTCGAACCCTCCGGAGGCGATGGCCGCGATTCCTCTCCCGCCGAAGACGATGCTGACCACGCTGGAGGCGAGGCCCGCGATCATATACAAGTAAAATCCGGTGAGGTGATCGCGTTTGTCGAGCACGAAGGTGGCCAGGGCCGCCTGCGCCGCGATTACGCCCAGCGAGGCGGTCATCACGTAGCTGCTCAGGGACGTATAGATCGTTGCCGCGTTTCTCTGATCTTCCGGTTGGCCGGCCATGTCGACACCCCCTCTGGAATTATCGTTCGCCCCAGATGCGATAGCTGTTGAGTTTGAGCCGCGTCCAGTTCGCGGCCAGCGCTTCGACGATCGAGTGGCCGGAGATCTCGCGGTCCGGCGGACGCACTCGCGCGAGAGATGCTTGGCGTTCCATATGGCGGCGCGCGGCGTCGGAGACAAGGAGCCTCACATCTCCTAGGAGGATGTTCTCCAGCTCCGCCGACGGACCGGCAAAGGGCGGTTCCCCCGTCCGCAGCTGAACGGGACGGACCACCATCTCGGTCAGGTTGACCAGAAGGAAGTACCGCGCATCGGAGCGAAGCCGTAGTCCTTGCAGGGCTACCAGCCCTCGATCAGCTTCCTCGATTGTCTCGCGCACGGCTCGGGCCGCTTCATCGGGCGGATACCTCTCGGCTTCGAAGGTTGAGGGTCGATTGAGATCTTCGCGATTGGAGCGGAACTCAAAGAGATCGCCAAAAATGTGATCATATGCGGGGTCCATGCCCGTTCCTCCCTTGTCTGTTCTCTTGGCTGCGCGGGAAGTATAGCAGAAGATTACCTGCATACCGGTATGGTTGCGGCATGCGACTCGGCCAGTCAAAAGACCGACCGAACTTCGCCCTATTATCATGGGACGGATGCAGATGGAGCCTCGCCCCCCGTGGTTGATTCGCCAGGAAAATGGAGCTATCGCCGAGGCGCGGACCCGCGCTTTTCTGATGGACAGATTCTGGGTGCTGGAAAGATCTGCAGACGTTGAGGGTGCAGACTTGATCATCCAGAGACGGCTGACAGGCCGGTCGCTGCTCGATCGAACCCCGCCTCGCCTCGGTTTCATCCAGACGAAGTTCTACAGCAGCCCATCGACGACACATTATGTGCATAGCGAGTATGTCAGGGATGGCGAGGGCAACCCGCGACCTGAGTTTTTTCTGATCTGCCATACGGGGACAGAAGACGGCACTCAAACTCATCTTCTCTCAGCGGAGGATGTCGTAAAACACTTTGGAGCGACTTCAGAGGATCATTCCAAACCGAACCGATTCGCCCTGCCAGGAAAAGATGTCCTGATCCAGAGATTCCAAATCCTGGATCGGAGGAGCGCCCTCGACCGCATTGAACGCGCGTTGCGTGATGCGGATTTCGAAAGAAATCGAGCCTTTGCTGCCTGGCTTTTGCCGAATGTCAAAGATGAAGTGCCTCCAATTCTGCCGATGTACGAGGAGCCAATCGATAATCCATGGACGGATATTCGGAAAGAATTCGACAAATTGAGGGAAGCCGCGCAATGGGCCTCGTACGAGTTCGCAACCGTTCACGGATATCTCTGCGAGATTCAGGAGTCGCGTGATCCGGAACAGGCATTCGCCGTCATTCAAAAGCTTGAAGGGGAGTCGGGCAAATCGGTGGAGATTCCGGACGAGCTATTTGACGATGCGTTGCTGGCTGCCGTTCGATCTCATAAGAAGCGATTCGAGCAACTCACCGAGGCTGGTCTGCTCGGCGCCCACATTGCAATGCGGAGAGCGATCATCGAACGAATGATCAAGGATGTAGCACCGAGGATGCCTCTCGCGCGGGATGATGTCTACGAACTGACGACAGAATTCGATCTTTCGACTCTAACGGATGTTCGCCACAGGAGCAGGATTGTCAAAGCAGCTGCGCTTTGGCCGAAGGAGTCAATTCATGGCGCCTTTGGGGATGATATTGATATGCCCGAGACCTGCGGGATTCTTAAGGCAGAAGCCGGCATCGTGACTGCCTATCTTGCTCCCGGCCGGTACAGTTACATATATCTCGTCAAAGAGGGATCGCGCGGCGACCTAGGCGATTGGAGCAATTGGGGAGAATGGGCGGATACTCCCGGCACATGGGCCGACCGAATCAAAGCAGTTGTTGAGACATTCGCGACAACAATTCTGGAACAGGTTTTGAAGGACCGCTTCGACGCCTGAATCGCCAAGGGAACAACCGCTCGCTAGCCTGAACGGGCTCTCTCTGCGGTCAACATTCGAGGCCGTTGGATGGCTAGCCGCTCTGTGGACACGCGATGGGTTCCGCCAGGATCGCGCAAAGAGCTTCATCAATCGCAAGCTACGAGTTTCGCCGGTGGTTTAAGCGATGGGTTTCGCCGGAGGGGGCGCAATTTGGAGAGCCTTTTCAGATGTATAGGGGCTCTCATTCCGCGGTGCTTGGCCAGGCGATTGATGTTCCGCGGGGTTCAGGCGGCGATGGTTTGAGCCGCGGCACCTTATGCGGGCGGTTCGTGCTGGGATGGCTTAGCCCGGGGTAAGATCCCGGCATTCATGTCTGCTCGGCGATCGCCTCAAGACGCTGGTAGAATCTGAGGCCAGTCAAGAGCAGTTCAAGATCGTCCCGCGTCGGGCTTGCAGCGAACGAGTTTGGCACTGTTCCAACGAGGCCTTCGGACTGCAGTCGTGCGCAGGAGTCTCGAAATTCCAGGCCTTTGAGACCTCGGTATTCCTCGATATGCTCTCCCCACCATACCTGCCACTTCCTCTGCAACTCATTGGTCCGTTGTCCCGGTTGCTTGTTGAGGTTCTCGGGCAAGAGCATATCGCTTTGAAGTTCATAAACGATGCGCAGAACCTCAATATCTTTCTCCGTTAGGAAGACCGCAGCCCGCATCGCATCGTCGAGGCTTTCCGGTTCCAGATCGCCTTCCTTGACGCCGTTTGCTAACACGCGCGCCAGCCTCTTGAGACGCGCTTGGACGTTGGTCCGCACGACATACAGGGTTGCATTCGCTACCGCCTCGTAAAACTGCTTCGATTGGAGAATATTTTCGACTTGTCGCTGCATCTCGTCGTTCCATCGATAGAGG
>Ga0302140_10010318_pt1 | contig 11559 bp, 10 predicted proteins | sample I_Bog_E1_1_FD_202095 | JGI IMG/M metagenome (GOLD analysis project Ga0302140, IMG submission 202095) | Peat permafrost microbial communities from Stordalen Mire near Abisko, Sweden - I_Bog_E1_1 | ecosystem: Environmental > Terrestrial > Soil > Wetlands > Peat | place: Sweden: Abisko, Stordalen...
AATTTCGAGGCTCTGGGGGCTCTGTGCGCCGTGCTCGGACACATGTTTCCGGTCTGGCTCCGTTTCCGCGGCGGCAAAGGGGTAGCCACAGGATTCGGCGTTTTCCTGGTCGCCGCCCCCATTGGCGCGCTGGCCGCCATCACGGTCTTTATCCTCGTAACTCTCATTACCCGCTACGTCTCGCTGGGCTCGATTCTCGGCGCAGCCAGCTTTCCGCTCTTCGCGTGGTTCACCGTCCAGGGAGACCGGCCGCTCTTCTACATCGCAGTCCAGTTTGCCGTCGCATTCCTGATCATCGCCAAGCATCACCAGAACATCCACCGGTTGCTCACCGGAAGCGAATCCCGTTTCGGGTCCGATTCACGAAAGGCAGGCGCCGCATGAGCCGCATCGTCGTACTCGGTTCCGGTGCATGGGGAACCGCCCTTGCGCTTTCGCTTCATCGCCGCGGAGGTCACCAGGTGACCCTTTGGGCGCACAGCCCCGAAGCCGCGCGCGAGATCGCCGAGCCCCGGGAAAACGTCCTGTTTCTTCCGGGATTTCCTATCCCTCCCGGGTTGGTTGTCACGGGCAGCGAAGCCGCGGTAGCCGACGCGGACATTGTGCTTTCGGTCGTCGCGTCCGAGTTTCTCCGTTCCACCTTCGCCCGCATTCGCCCTTATCTTCATCAAGGCCAGGTTGTGGTCAGCGCCACCAAGGGCGTTGAAGACCACACCTACCTGCGCATGACCCAGGTGATCGCCGCCAGCCTTCAAAAAGCCGCACCGCAAGCCGCGGGCGACATCCCCGGGGCAAGAGGCGCAAGCTCCACCTCCGGCGCAAACTCCGATATAAGCCTCGAGGTATTTTCAGAGGATTCGGCCCCTCAGGTGAGCTCTTCCGGCATTGCCCCCGCGCCTCTCTCCTTCGATGACCTCTATCTGCCCATCGGCGCGCTCAGCGGCCCGAGCTTCGCATTGGAAGTGGCACAGGGGCAGCCCACCGCTGTGACCATCGCCTTTGACGACGCGGAGATTGCCGCACGCATTCAGCAGGAATTCTCTTCACCATCTCTGCGGCTCTACACCTCGACCGACGTGATCGGCGTGGAGCTTGGCGGCGCGCTCAAAAACGTCATCGCTATCGCAGCCGGCATTGCCGCCGGCGTTGGTCTTGGCTATAACTCCGCAGCCGCTCTGATGACCAGGGGCATAGCCGAAATCACTCGTCTCGCGGTGGCTTGCGGAGGACGCCGCGAAACCCTCGCCGGCCTGTCTGGCGTGGGAGATCTGGTGCTGACCTGCACCGGGTCTCTGTCACGGAATCGCACTGTAGGGCAGCAGTTGGGCCAGGGCCGCAACCTGCCGGAAATCCTGGATAGCCTGGGCGGCAAGGTGGCTGAGGGCGTCCGCACTACACGCGCGGCACTCGGATTGGCAAGGCGTCATAACATCGAAATGCCTATCACCGAGCAGATGGAACTTATCCTCGACGAAGGCAAAGACCCACGCGAAGCAATCAAGGCGCTGATGCTTCGACCCGGAAGAGACGAGCACTAACTGATCCTGACGGTCACTGTTACGTGCAATAATTTCTTTCCGCCCGCGCAACTTATCCATCCTTCCCGGTTTCTAACTCATTGACGGCCGGCGCGGACTCGAATGCGTGTTTTATGCCGTCGAACGTATACTCCGGCGATGGCTCCGTGCGCGAGCGCGCCCTGGACTAGTCTTTGTTAACACTTATTGCCGAGGACTGATGGCCGCGCGCGGTCCTCGCATTTATCTATGTGAGTTCCGACCTGGCACTAAGTCCCGGCAAGGACTTTTCCAGGTGGAGAGGCTGGCAATTCAGCCCACTCTGCGTTCGCTCTTCATAAGTCACGCATGCCCGCAGAAAGCGAAGTGTCTGACATGTCCCCCAATTCTCACGACAAGCGTTTCAGGGTGGCTCTTCCTTTGCTAACCGCTGCCGTGCTGCTGGCGGCGGGTTGCAGCAGCGGCTCCAATTCAGGCAACTCAACGTCAACTCCGAATGCCGAAACCGGCCCCGCATTCGTGGTTGGCACCGATGCGCCAATGTCCAGCGTCACCTCTTTTGCGGTGCAGGTGGAAAGCGTCGATGCCATCGACGCCAGCGGTAACAGCGTGCCATTGCTAAGCGGCACCCCCACGGTGGATTTTGCGCGCTTCAACGGACTCCAGACAATGCTGGATTTGAACGATGTTCCCGCGGGCACCTATAACAGCGTGTCCATCACCCTGGGAAGCGCAACTATCGGCTACCTGCAAACTCAAGCCAATGGCGCACCAACCCTCCAAACCGAGGCGGCGACGCTGACGGAATCCACCATCACAGCCAACCTGGCTTCACCGCTGGTGGTTGTGCATGCGGGCGCCCCGGTGGGTCTTCGCGTGGACTTCGATCTGCATAAGTCGATTCAGGTGGATTCGAGCGGGAATATTACCGGAAACGTAACTCCAACTTTCAACGTTAGCTCGGTTGCCCGCACAGATGCCGGAGCATACATCGATGAATTCATTGCCGCGGTTATCAGCGTAGGCACACAATCTTTTGTCGTGCAGGGCCCCCACGGCGAGCAGTTCACCATCAACGTGAACGGGTCAACGAATTGGGAAAACAACGAGAGCATCAGCTCGCTCAGCACCAGCAGCATTGTTCAGGTTTCCGGCGAACTCGATCAGGCCGATCAGACCCTGGACGCGGACGATGTCGCGATCCTCTCCCAGAACAGCTTCTATGCCGCCGGCCAGGTAACCTACGTTACGCCGGCTACGGGAACTGCCACCAGCTTCGACCTGTATGTGCGCGGCCTTCTGCCCACCACTACCGGCCTCACACTGGGCCAGATCGCCCAGGTCGACCTTACCGGCAACGAGAAGTTCTTCATTTACTGGTGGCACAATCCGCTCACCGAATTCCTGTTCAACTCGAGCCAACTGGTGGCCGGTCAAAACATAGCCGTGGGCGGCCCGGCCAGCGGCGCAACCAATGCGAATGCGGTCACTGTGAATCGGGTCGTGCTGCGGCACTGGGGATTTAACGGCACGGTCAACAGCATCAACTCCGCTCAAAACACCTTCCAGATGCAGATCAACGGCTTTGCCGGCGTTCTGATTCCAGAGACGGTCACCGTTTACGTTGTGGGAGGAACCCAGTTCCGCGACGGCCTGAGCGGGTTTGGCGACATTAGCACCAGCGCCAACGTACGCGTCGTCGGGCTGTTGCTGAAGAACCCTACCTCAGGTCAAGTTGTGCTGCTGGCGCACTATGTGGACTCGATGGATTGACGCCGGGAGCTTGCACGCGCATGAAGACGTCGATTGAACGCTAAACAAGAGGTTGCGGCGGGAGGTAAGAAACCCCGGCCCCGCCGCGAACCCTCACACAATCGTCTTCGCCGAAATGAGGTTGGGCACGCGAACCTGTGGCCAAGGTTTTCGATAAGGCCGCAGCCTTTTTTCACAAACCTGTGCAAATCTGAACAGTCCCGCAACCTTTGTTTGCTTCATTCTCCTTGAACGAAGATTGTATTCCTGCTGTTTCCCCCCCAAATCTCGCGCAAAGGAGAAAGCAATGAGCCAACACTTTTGGAATGCCCAAATACTCGTTGACGGCTTTGTGATCATCCTCGGCATTGTATTTGCCGCCGTCGCGCACTTCATCCGCCGCATAAGCAAGAAGGCCTCTTTTCGCAACTACTTCTGCTCGTGGTCCGACGCATCCAATGTGCCGGAATTATCCATGAGAGAAGCCGAGTCGATGCTCGCCGAAAGCCGATCCCGCTTCGAACAATATCGCAATTGGCGCTGATCCAGCGCCGGCACAATGCAGCACGCTGAGTCGCATTCACTCGACTGCGCCACCGCCGTGTGCCGCGGCTTTATGCCCGAATTCGCCCGCCTCATTTCTTCCCCATTCCAGATCAACGAACACCGAGAGCAATACAGGCCAGCAATGCTTCGGCCTCTGCGCTCATGATGGATTGCATTGGCCGTCTCATGGCCAGCAGGTTTCTAAGGTCAACGTTTCATCGCCGCGGCTATCCCCGCACTGGAGAATCAAATGCAAGGTCAAATCAACGGAATGTATTATCACTTCACGAGTTTCCAAATCATGGCTGCCGTGGCCGTGCTGCTGGTCCTCATAGTCGTGGCCGTGGGCCTGTATGCGGAACACCGCAAGAAGAGGACCGCCGCCCTCAAGAACCGTTTTGGATCCGAGTACGATCGCGCCGTTCTGAAGCACGGCTCCGCCAGCGAGGCTGAAAACAAACTCGCCAATCGCACAACCCGCGTCGATACCTTCGAGATCCGCGAACTCGGCGTCACGGAAAGAGAACGCCTGATCAACGACTGGCACACGGTGCAATCGCGCTTTGTCGATCACCCCAAGCTCGCCGTGATCGAAGCCGACGACCTCATCAACGGACTCCTCGAAGCGCGCGGCTATCCCGTTGCGAACTTTGAGCAGCGCGCTGCCGATGTATCGGTCGGCTACCCCCGCATTATGGGCAGCTATCGCCTCGCTCACGATGTCGCCGTCCGCAACGGAAGTGTGGACGCCACCACCGAGGAATTGCGAACCGCAATGATCCAATACCGCGGCATCTTCGACGAGCTGATCCAGGTCCGGAACTCTCATCCAGTCGCAGTCGCCGCATAGCTATAGAGCCCCGACGTCCGACCCGCAAAAGCCCGAGCCCATCTTTCCGACTTAATCCTGTCGCAAAGGTGGGAAACCGTGCCACTCAACCGGCACGTTCATTCAGAAGTAAGCATGTTGAACCGCGAAACTCGATCGGAGGGCAAAGTGCAGGCACCCGCAAGCATAACTCGACGCAGCCGCAAGTTATTCGCCGCCGGCCTCGTAATCGCGAGCGCGCTCCAAATCGGCTGTTTATCGGGATTCTCCGCCACTCCCAACGCAAGTTCGGAAACCGTCCAGGCCACCTACGCCCAGGCGGGTAATCCGATCAATGTCACGCTGGTCATTTACGACTACTCCACGCCTGCCGATCTGCTGAGTCTCTCGCTGGCTTTTCAGCAAGGGCAGGATCGTGCCCTGGTCACCGCGCTCTCCCGCACCAGGGCGGTTGGCCAATGCACCATTGGCGGGGCGCTCAGCTACGACATCGCCTTCATCCAGATGGTTGTGACTCCAACCGGGCGATCCATCACGTTCATCACCAGCCGGCCGCTCAAATCCCCAGAAGTGAACTCCGATGCTTCCAGCCAGTCCTTCGATCTTGCAGTTGGCCAATTCGATCTCAACGACAGCGACCCAACCAAGAGCACCGGATTTCTGTTTCCGGCAAGCAAGCTGGTCGTCGACAAGCAGGGCGAGTTTCATTATGATCTCGCCGGCGTTCCGTGGTCGATGCTTAACGTGGTCGATTCGAAGGGTGCATCGACAGAGACTGTGGCCGAGAACCGCTGACGGGGTTTCAACCCAATACATTTTTAGTACAATTTTGAACACGACTGCTGCTAGCATGCGTATTCCTATTGCTTGAAGGTCATTTCAAAAACATCCAGGAGTTCCTCGATGAACACCATCCCCAGCGAGTCTCTGCCCATTTGCACCCGCCGCCACGCCTTTGCCGGCATAGCTCTAACTCTGGGAAGCGTCGCCGCCGGCTCTATGGTCCGCGCGCATGGCCAGCAGCCGGCCATGGCGGAAAAGCCCTCCACCGACGCGCACAAGTCGCTCACCTCGATCCATTACGAGATCGACTTCCAGCCCAGCCCCAAACGCCTTTACGAAGCGATTCTCGACCAGAAGCAATTCGCTGCCTTTTCCGGAATGCCCGCCACCATCGATCGCACACCCGGCGGAGCCTTCACTCAATTTGGCGGCCTTATTGTTGGCCGCAACATCGAACTTGTCCCCGATCAGCGCATTGTGCAGGCCTGGCGACCAACTCACTGGGACTCCGGCGTTTACTCCATCGTCCACTTCGAATTCAAACCGCGCGCAGGGGAAACCACACTGCTCTTCGACCATACGGGGTTCCCCGCCGGCGAATACGACCACCTGGATTTTGGCTGGCACAGCCATTACTGGGACCCGCTGAAGAAGTTTCTCGTCTAGAGTCCCATCCAAACGTTTCTTGCCACGGCTGCATCGAGCGGGTTCTGGAACCTGATTGCAGGGGAACATTTCCCCGAGCCAGTAACCCCAGCGCTTGCTGCGCGATGCGTCTACACCCCCCGCTTTGCTCATGATTCCCTTCAAAAGGCCGATGAGGGAATCATCAGGGCGCTCTGCCCGTTGGAGTCAAGCATGCCAAGGAAAGCAGGCATTGTTGCTCATGCCTCCCTCGCGGAGGCTGTCGATCAGGCAGCAGATTCAATCGTCATAACCGGCATTGACGGCAAGATTCAGTATGTGAATCCCGCGTTTACGGCCATGACCGGATACTCCAGCGAGGAAGTCGCGGGCCAGAACCCGCGCGTGCTCAAATCCGGTTGCCAGCCTGCGGAGTTCTATCGGAAAATGTGGAGCGCGCTTCGGGAAGGGAAGACCTGGACCGGAGAATTGATCAATCGCCGCAAGGATGGAAGCCTGTACAGCGAGGAGATGCACATTTCTCCGGTGGAGGACTCGAATCATTTGGCGGCCGGCTACATTGCGATCAAACGCGATGTAACCGAACGAAAGCGTGCGGAAGAAGCGCTGCGGGAGAGCGAACTGCGCTTCCGCACCATGGCCGACTCTACCCCTTCAATGATGTGGGTTACCGGTCCTGAGGGAAACGTCGAGTTCATCAACCGGGAACTCCGCGAGTTCTGCGGGATCGGTTGCGAAGGGGTAGATGGAGGCAGGTCACCGATGCCGATTCATCCCGCCGATCAGTCCAGATGTCATGCGGCTTTTCAACGCTCGCTGAAAGAACACACTGCTTTTTTCGCGGAAGCGCGTGTGCGGCGATCCGACGGCGAGTGGAGGATCCTGGGGACGCGCTCCCTGCCGCGCTTGTCCCCAGGCGGCAAGTATATGGGGCATATCGGGCACGCGTCGGACATCACCGACCGCAAACGCTATGAAAGAGAGATCATTCAGGCACGGGAGCAGGCCGACGCCGCCAACCAGGCGAAGTCCAGTTTTCTGGCCAACATGAGCCACGAAATCCGCACCCCGATGAATGGCGTGCTGGGCATGATCCAGTTGCTCCAGGATACGACTCTCAGCGCTGAGCAAAGGCGTTTTGCGTTAGTGGCTCAATCCAGCGGAGAGGCGCTGCTGGGACTGATCGACAGCATTCTCGACCTGTCGAAAATCGAAGCGGGCAAGATCGTTCTCGAGCGTGTTTCCTTCCTGTTGCGCGACACAGTCGAGCAGGTCTTCCAACTGTTTGCTGCCCAGTCTGAGACCAAGGGGCTCGCGATGCACCTATCGCTGTCGCCCCGGGTTCCGCTCCGGCTCCATGGCGATCCCCATCGCCTCTCCCAGTTGCTTACCAACCTCTGCGGCAACGCCATCAAGTTCACTGCGCGCGGCGAAATCACACTTCATGTTGAGGCATTGGGGGAACAGGAGGACAACGCGACTCTTCGCTTTGCCGTAACCGATACTGGAATAGGCATTCGGCAGAGCCAGATTGAGGCGCTGTTCTCGCCATTTGTGCAGGCGGACGAGTCCACGACACGAAAATACGGCGGCACGGGGCTGGGACTGGCAATCTGCAAAGGGCTCGCGGAAAGGATGGGTGGAACGATCGGCGTGGACAGCCGCGAGGGCCATGGTTCTACCTTCTGGTTTACCGCGGTTTTCGGGCTTGCTGACAGGCAGCAGCCTGCGGCCGCCTCACAAATTAGCGCAGCCAGCCCCGTAAGCGCAGCCAGCCTATCTGCCGCCCGCAAATCCGGCGCGCGAATTCTGGTGGCAGAGGACAACGTGACCAACCAGACAGTTGCGCTGGCCCAGCTTAAGAAACTTGGTTACCCGGCCGATGCGGTTGCCAATGGGGCAGAGGCTCTGAAGGCCGTCGAGACTGGACGCTACCATCTGGTGCTGATGGACTGCCGGATGCCCGTCATGGACGGCTTCGAGGCGACCCGGCAGATTCGCGCATCGGGCCATCCCCGAATTCCCATCGTCGCGGTTACCGCGGACGGCATGCCTGCCGACCGGGATCGATGCCTGAACGCGGGAATGGACGACCATCTCGCCAAGCCTGTCCAAATGGGCCAATTGGCAAACACGTTGGACAAGTGGCTTGCAGCACCCGGCGCCACAGCGCGGGCAACCAGCGACGCGCCACCGATAGTGGGCGGAGAAGCGGAAAGCGATCGATCAATGGAAGTTTTCAATGCCGGGTCTCTGCTGCAACGGCTGATGGGCGACAGGCAGATTGCAGCGATCGTGCTGAAGGGCTGTCTTTACGATGTTCCAGCCCAGATCGGAAGCATTCGCCGGCTGCTGACGATCGCCGACGCACCGGGCATACGCCTGCAGGCTCACACTCTGAAGGGCGCCGCGGCCACCGTTGCCGCGGAAGCGCTGCGCTCGGTTGCAATCGACATTGAGCACGCGGCTAGTGTGGGACGGCTGGATCGGTGTGAGGAACTGCTGCTCAAGGCGATCGAAGAATTCAAGCGCTTCGAGTACGCGGTGGTCCGGGATGGCTGGGTGTGGACCAGGGGACAGAGGCACAGAACAATGACGGCAGATCGCGTATAGCGGCCGGCTCTCCTGGCGGTGCTTATTTCCTATTCCCTATTCCCTGGTTCCTTGCGTCACCCGCGCACAGAAACCCCGGAGAACGACAGCACCGCCAGGCCGCGCACCGGCTGGCCAAAGAACCGCGCTGGCTCAAATACGCTGGTAAGCAGCAGGTTCTCCACCTGGGAACGGGTTGTCTCGTCGCTCGGTCCGGAGACGATTCGGTAGTCGTACATCTGGCCCGCTTTATTGATGTAGACCTCAACTACCACCGGCCCGGAAAGCGCGCCGATGTCGTTGTTGCCCGCGCCGCTGGAAAAGCTAACCAGGCGCGGCGCCGTGGGATTCCCCAGCGGCTCATCCTGGCTGGCCTGCAACTGCTGCGGCTGAGCAAACATGGATACAAGCACTATGACCGTACCCAGCAGCAGCACCGCGCTCGCAAATCCAGCCGAAGCCTGAAGGAGAAACGGCCCCACCGTGTTTTGCCAGGCCATGTTCCAGGCCTGGAACGGGCTGCGCCGGCTGCGCGCGCGCTCCTGGCTCACCGCAACACGTATCCTGAGCAGCAGATCCTTCGGTTCCGGCACCGGACCCAGCGCAGCGAGGGAAGCCTGCGTCCGGCGCAGACCCTTCCACTCACGCGCACAATCCCGGCAGTCCTCCAGATGGGAGGCAATGCTTTGCATCTCTCGTCCGTTCAACTGGCTGTCAAGATACTCGGTAAATCTTGTCTGCACTCGTTCGCAGCCACTCATCGCGCCTCCTCTTCCAGAGGTAGTTCCAATCCCCTGCGATGCGGATTGCGGGCCAGGTCGGCCGGAGCCATCAGCAGCGCCTTCAAACAGGCCCGCCCACGCACCAGCCGGGATTTTACCGTTCCCAGGTTCACGCCCTGCATCTCCGCTACTTCCTCGTATACGAATCCTTCAATATCCCTGAGAATCAACGTGGTCCGGAACGGCTCCGGAACCCGGCTCAAGGCCGCCTCAACAACAGCCCGGTTTTCCTCATGCACAGCAATCTCGTAGGGCCCCTCGGCCGGGTCCACCAGCATATCCTTCAACCGCACCGGGGTTCCACCGTCCCCCTCGTTTATCTCCTGCTCAATGGGAATCTCCTGCTGCTTGTGCCGCATCCACCAGCGCCGCTGATTCGAAGCCTCGTGCAGCGCGATGCGGTAAATCCATGTCCGCAACGACGACTCACCGTGGAAGTTGCTCATTCCGCGGAAGACCTTCACAAACACTTCCTGGGTCAGGTCGGCGGCGTCTGCGCGGTCCTGCACCGTTCGCGCCAGCAGGGAGTATATCGGCTGGTGGAAGTGCGCGATCAGCCACGCAAACGCTTCCTCAGAGCCGGCGCGCAGTTCCGCGATCAGTGCCGCCTCTTCGGATTGGAGCGTCAGCGCCCCTGCAAGATTGCCCATGGTGAGGTCCGCCTGCAATTCAGTGTCCTCCCACTACCGCAACCATTGCAAGTTTTCCAACCGGAAAACCTGCGCCGGGAGAAAATCCCCGGCCTGATGCTGCGACCACTCCGCCCAACGGCTATCATTGCTCCGCAGGGTTACCGATGCTGCCCAGGAGTGGGCGGGAGTTGGAACAGGGCCCAAAAGCCGAATGTTCCGAACCCGCTATTGTCTTAGACACCGGACCCCACCCAAAGTGTTCCCGGTCACGGCAGTGAGCGCGCTTTCGTCACTGCTGCCCTCCTGGTTGTCTATACCGTAAATACAATCCTGCGCCCTTTTTCAACCCGTCCCCATGCCTCCTCCACGTTTGAAAGTGGAACCGGTTCGACATCGATAGTCAGGCTTCCGGCAGCGGCCATGGAAAATAGTGTGGGAATTGACGCAAAAATCTCCTTCATCGACGCGGAGCCGAAACCGCTTCCCTTGAGTACCAGGTCGATGCTGCGCAGAGTAGCCCCGGGCAGCGTAATCGCCTTACCCGCGCTCTCGCCCACCTCGACCAGCCGAGTGGAATGAGTGGCGTTGGGACGAAATCCCTTTGCCAGCGCCTCCAGCAGCAGTTCCGTGGGCCTGCCCCAGAGATAATCGATAATCACATCGATGCCGAGGGCAGCCTGGGCAGCAAACGCCTCGCGCACCGCATCCTCGGGCTGCAAGAGCGAGATAACCACGTCTGCCCCGGCGTTTGCGATAGCGTCCACGTTTCGGCCCACTGCGATGACTCGCTTCGCTCCCAGCAGCCGCGCCGCCTGCAGCGCCAACTGGCCGGCAACACCGGTAGCACCCAGGATGAGCACTGTCTCCCCGGCGGAAACCGCGCCACGGAGCTTGAGCGAGAGCCACGCAGACATGCCAGGGTTGGCAATCGCAGCAGCTTGGACATCGCTGATTCCATCCGGCAATGGGATGCACATCGACTGGGGCACCGCGGCTAGTTCGGCCATGGTTCCCCACGGCTTGCGAACGCCGCCAAAATAGACCCTGGTTCCATCGACGAGCGTGCCCACGCCGTCAATTCCCGCCACAGCGGGAACCTCGCCGCCAGCCGAGTAGTGCAATCCAGCGGCAATCGCCTTCACCACAGGGTGTAGACCGGCTGCCCGGACCTTGATTTCCACCTCGCCTTCGCTGGCGACAGGGTCTGGAAACTCTCGATATTCAGGTGGTTGGCCTAAGACATTGACTACAGCTGCACGCATAGCACGGCCTCCTGGCCGGTATTCCCAATTTAGCCGCTTCCTGCTATCGAGCGCGAGCTTGGGGCGCCGCGCATCAGCGGTTCGGCAGGAGTTTGACGAATCCGGCACCAGCGGAGACAATGGAATAGTTGTATCCCGCCTTACGTGGGCCTGTGGCGCAGCTGGGAGCGCGCTTCCATGGCATGGAAGAGGTCATCGGTTCGATCCCGATCAGGTCCA
>Ga0302140_10010323_pt1 | contig 11555 bp, 10 predicted proteins | sample I_Bog_E1_1_FD_202095 | JGI IMG/M metagenome (GOLD analysis project Ga0302140, IMG submission 202095) | Peat permafrost microbial communities from Stordalen Mire near Abisko, Sweden - I_Bog_E1_1 | ecosystem: Environmental > Terrestrial > Soil > Wetlands > Peat | place: Sweden: Abisko, Stordalen...
ATTGGAACTTTAATTTTGTTTAAAATTCTCGTTATTTATGATATGGTTCACCATTCATTATCCTAAACCTTATTTAGTATTTAAGTATTTTTATCTAGTTGCATCAACTTATCATTATAGACATAATGAACCTTCCCCAAAAAAGACACTTTCCTAATCTTCTCTTCAAAATATAATAATTGCAGTTTCTATCTTTATTTTAAACTGTTCTTCTTATTATACTACAAAATTTTATCACTTTATCTATACCTTGCCAATAATCTCACATTATTTTCATACAAAATTTGAACTTATTATCTCAATAATTTATTCTACCAACCAATCAAATATCCGTTATTTCACTCTAAACTCTCTATTAGATTTTATAAAGCACCCAACTACAACTCTCCACATCATATTTCAATTCAAATATCTTCTCAACATTTTCTATAATGCACTATCAAAAAAAATAACAAGTCAGACATAATTTTTCTAACTCTGTGCTTATAATCTTTTCTATTCTTATTACCTGGCATTTGCTATCTTCTTCAATTCTAAATTTTATGGAATTAATTCTTCCATCTTTTTTAAAGTAAACTATCATCTCTATTTTCTTAGAAACAACTTTGATATTTTTCAAGTAAGAAGGAAAAGATATCACTAAATAAATAATAAATTTCTTATTCAACTATACTTATTTCTTTATAAGGCACATTCAAAATATACGACGCATCTTTGCTCTATTATTTTCTTTTATGTGCTTAAAAACAAATATCTAGAAAGGAATAGATTTTTAATGAATCATAAACATAGTAAACTAACTATTGGAATCGCAGTATTATTTGAAATAATTTTAATAACTATAGTTGCTTCTAGTATCGCATCAAGACAATTCAATAATTTACCCTTATTGTTTCTGCCTATTGTATGTATTCTACTCCCTTTTATAATTACCCATATTGCTATTACAAAGAAAAGAGTGTTGCCCTCTAGCTTTGAATTAATATCATTATTGTTTATATTACTTACACTATACTTTGGTGAAATTATGAAATTCTATGCTGTATTTTGGTGGTGGGATTTGTTTCTCCATGGCATGTTTGGCAGCTATGCTGTTCTTATTGCATTGCATTTGATACAAGGGATTATTATAAGGGGAAAAGAGACAACTGAACAACGATTTGCTATTTTTACTATAATATTTGCATTTAGTTTTTCAGTTGCTTTAGGTACCCTATGGGAAATATTTGAGTTTCTAGGAGATTATTTTTTCAAAACAACTATGGTAAAAGGTGGACTTCAAGACACTATAACAGATCTTCTTATAGCAATTTTATTTGCGTTTATTACTTCGATAATATGTTATTATCGTAAATTGAAAAACAAAAAATAAGTAAATCCTTTGCAAATTCTAAAGGCTACCGTCAAACTGTAATTAAGAAATACCCATAATGCTGTATACTCGTTACAACATTATGGGTGTTTTAATGTTTATTGCATATTAAAGCTATAAACATTTTACTATCAAAGATTTTTATGATTTTTTATTCATTCTATTGTATTTATGTTAATAAAAAATAATTTAGTAGTGTGTAGCAAAAAAATACCGCAAATTCATTTTGAATAATGCGATATTTTAGTTAATTATTTATTTTATTATGACTTAAAAGTTCTAACTATTAATAGTCTATTTATAAAAATAAAACTTTATTGAATTATACAATCTCACTATAGCAAACTTTATTACGTCCACTATTTTTTGCATTATAAAGAGCCCTATCTGCCTCTTCTTTTATATAATCCAATTTAGATGTTGTATAAGGATAGATTGCAACTCCAATGGATACTGTTATATTTATAAATTTATTTTCTTCTATCGGAAATTTATGTGTTGCAACAATCTTGTTTATTCTCAATGCTATCTCGTAAGTTTGGTCTTTATGGCAATCATAAAGTAATACACAAAATTCTTCACCACCAATTCTTCCTAAAATATCAAAAACTCTACAATTCTTTCTTAGTATTAGTGCTAATTCTTTAAGAACTATATCACCTATAGAATGTCCATAAGTATCATTTATTTTTTTAAAATAATCAATATCTATCATAAGACAAGATAATTTTTCATTGTTTTCTGCAACTCTTTTAAGTGTTATGTTAAACATATTGTCAAATTGTCTTCTATTGCAAAGTCCTGTAAGAAAATCCTTTGTAGAATCTTTTTTATATCCCCTATACAATTCATTTGATTTCCGAACATAATCTAATATGAAATACTCTACGAAACCTACAATTACAAAACAAACTAGCAAACATATCATTTGAACATTTTCTACATTCCTTAATAAATAAAATGACGTTAATATTATAATCAATGAAAGTAAAGTTTTAAGAAGCCACCTGTTTAATTCTACTTTAGTCTTTTTATCAATTAGGTAAAAACATATTATATACAATAATATGTCAAGCGTAGCAATAATAGAGGATATATTCATCCCATAGTGTACTATACCATATAATTCTATAATAATTCCTGCAACTATAGTAGGTATAATACCACCTAAATAAGAAGTCATCATAATTGCAAAAACTCGTAAATCCATTAGTATGGTAGTTCCCTCAACATGAATTGAATATATAATAAGTAAAATGCCAAAAATTCCGCCACCAACACCTAATAATATCTTACTATAAAAAGTATTAATAAATTTTTCTGATATATCTTTTAAAGCATGTCCAATAATTAAAGTAACGGCTATGACCAATATAATATTTATAAACAAATCACTTATCACATTTTCACCTCTTTAATTTATCCTTATTTTTAGAATTTTACAAAGTAATTTATTATTCACTAAAAAATATATTTGCAAGAAACAATTAATTTTTATAGTTAAATTACTATGCCATAAAAAGGTGATTAACATGAGGTTCAGTCTTTGAAGCATAGATTTTTCGCAGTTATACTGATTACTTCTTTATATTCTAGTAATATATATGATTTTTTAAAATTGTTATTCCAAGTTTTTTTCTAAGCACACTTTTAATTAGGCATATGAAATAAAATAATAAGTTAAAGATGCGATGTATACTTCACTTAGCCAACTCCTTAAATGCTTCTAATTTTTCACATAATATCCTGTCGGCAATTGCATCATAATTATTATAAACTGCACTGGGTGCAGTTTATAAATTCCAGCTAATTAATATTAAAAGTTTTTAAAACCAATGATGCATTATGCCCACCAAAGCCAAAGGAATTTGTTAAAGCATAAGTAAAATCAGCATTTTTACCTTCATTAGGTACATAATTTAAATCACATTCTGGATCTGGAGTTTTATAATTTATTGTTGGAGGTAAAAAGCTCTCCTTAAGTGCAAACGCTGTTATAATAGCTTCGATAGCACCTGATGCACCTAGCAAATGACCTGTCATTGATTTTGTTGAACTAATTGAAAGTTCATATGCATGTTTACCAAACACAGACTTCACCGCAGTAGTTTCACCTTTATCATTTGCTTTTGTTGAAGTTCCATGTGCATTTATATATCCAATGTCAGAACTTTCTATACCAGCATCTTCAATTGCAAGCTTCATACATCTTGCCGCACCTTCTCCCCCTTCTGCAGGTGAAGTTATATGAAATGCATCATTTGTACAACCATAACCAACTATTTCAGCAATAATATTTGCCCCTCTATTTAAAGCATGTTCAAATTCTTCGAGTATAAGTATACCAGCACCTTCTCCTAATACAAATCCATTTCTTTCTAGATCAAATGGTCTACAAGCTGTGGCAGGATCATCGTTTGTTGTCATAGCTTTACTTGCGCAAAAGCCTGCTAAAGTTAATCCTGTAATAGATGCTTCAGCCCCTCCAGCTATCATTATCTCTGCATCATTCCTTTGAATTACTTTAAAAGCATCACCAATTGAATTAGTAGAAGAAGCACATGCTGTAACAGTACATTCATTGAAACCTCTAGCTCCATACTTTATAGCTATAAACCCTGATGCCATATTGGCTATCATCATGGGAACTACAAAAGGACTAACTCTACGATAACCTTTTTCAAGAAATTCTCTATGCTGAGCTAACATAGTTTCAATTCCCCCAACACCAGTTCCAATTATTACACCCATGCGCTCTTTGTTTATTTTATCTAAATTAAGTTTTGAATCTTCCATTGCCATTTGAGCTGCTGCCAGTGCAAACTGCGCAAATCTATCAGTTCTTTTTACTTCTTTTTTCTCCATAAATTCACTTGGATTAAAGTCCTTTATTTCAGCTCCAACCTTAGCAGGTAAATCAGAAACATCAACTCTTTCAATTCTACTTATTCCACACTTCCCCACTTTTATTGATTTCCAAAGATTATCAGAACCCATCCCAAGAGATGATACACTACCCATGCCTGTAATAACTACTCTTCTTTTCATATAAAAAACCTCCTAATTTAAGTCACATTCCAAAAAATATACATCGAATATTTTACTTATTATTTTATTTCATGTGCCCAGTATAAATAATTTAATTTCTAAAATTTAATGTTCTTTACTTTAATAACTGTAATATATATAATAATTTCAGATGAATTAATAACTTCCTATGAATATAATTATAATAAACATTATTTAGTAAAAATGAACAAATGTTGCTTTTTAATATAATAGGAAAAGGTGTTTAACTATGAAAGATTTAAAAGAAACTATAATTGCAACTATAGATTACATTGAGAAAAATCTCTCTAATAAAATTTCTTTAGATGATATATCTCTTTATACTGGGCTATCAAAATATTATCTCCATAGAATTTTTAAATCCTTAACTGGAGAATCTATTATGGAATATGTTCAAACCAGAAAACTAACAAGCAGTATTAATGAGCTATTAAATACTAATATGAGAATTATAGATATTGCTTTAAATTACGGTTTTGATTATGAACAATCTTATATTAGAGCTTTTAAAAAGAACTTTGGCTGTACTCCACTAAAAGTAAAGTCTGACCAAACATCTTTAAGTTTAGTACTTACAGAAAAAATCAATACTAATGATATTTTCTCTCTAGGAAATTCAATTACTTACACTCCACATTTTGTATTTAAACAAAAATTTAATTTAATTGGTATTAAACATAAGATAATAAGTAAATCTGGGGATAAGAGTGCGAATTTATATGGAAAATATTTCTTTTATAATCATAAAGATAAAATTGAAAATATCATAAATCCAGGTGTGTATTATGGGTATACAGATTGGAGTAGTAATGGATTCATATATTATATTCCAAGTGCACAAGTGTCTGACTTAAATAAAATACCAGAAGGAATGTCAAGTATTTCTATACCAGCTCATAAATATGTTGTATTTCGTTTTATTGGTTTTTTTCGCCCAGATGATCTTAACGGAAGACATGTAGGACGCATATTGGTTCAATTGTATAGAAAATGGATTTTAAAATCAGGTTATAAATTTGCTGACACCTTTAGATTTGAATATATAGATAGCTCTATTTCAAAAAATAATTACTGTGAATTGTATATATATCAACCAATAGAAGATATATCTAAAAATTTATAAAATACAATATCTACAATATTAGATGAAAACTTTTATAAATAAAAATATATAAAATTAGATTGAATTAGTAATAATTCAATCTAATTTTTTACTTTAGAGAAATATTTTAAATTAATCACCCCTCATGCTGTATACTAGTTCCAACATGATGGGTGTTAATATTTATATCTCTTTTATCTTAATGATGAAACTACTTCTTCAGTTGTTCGAACCTGCCCAATCCTAGGAAAGATATATTTACAAACATAATCATGTTCTTCTTTCATTAAAGCTGTCATTGCATCTTCTGGGAAAATTTGATTATAACCATGTTGATAAGCTTCTCTTGCCGTAGTATCCACACCTATTCCAGTAGAAATGCCACATAGTACAATAGTATCAATTCCACGACGCCTTAGCTGCAAGTCAAGGTCAGTACCATAGAAAGCTCCCCATTGTCTTTTAGTAATAACATGAGTATTTTTAATATTTGTTAGTTCAGGTACAAGGCTATCCCAGCCCTCTTGCAATTGTACTGGATTAATTTTTGAATCTATATTTGGCTTTAACATATCCTTTCCATCTACAGATGAAACTCTTACAAGGACTATAAATGCCCCCTTTTCCTTAAATGAATTAATTAACTTGCTTGCATTCTGTACAACCTGTTCACCAGTAAAAGGTGAAAGTTCTCTATTTACAATACCATTTTGTAAGTCTATAACTATAAGTGCTGTTTTCTCTGATTTAATGATTTGAGTTTCTTTTATTGATTTCAATTTTTCCATTTTCTGTCTCCTCTTTATATATTTTATTTCTTCATTTTTGAAGATTAATAAATTTATGCTAGTTTTCTATATACTGTGCTATAAACCCAAAATGCATTTATTAATAACAAGGTACTTGTAATAAAAAATACATATCGGATTCCAAAGTATGCTGCCACCTGTCCCCCTAATACTGAACCTCCAAACACACCTAAGTACTGCGCTGACATGTTAAAACCAAAAATTCTCCCTGTGAGAGAATCTGGTGTAATTCTTTTAACCAAAGCATTAACAGAAGGAGCTAAACCTGCCGTTGCCAATCCTAATATAAAACGAAGTGCCATCAATTGCCACGGACTTCTTACAAATGCTTGTGGTACAAAAACTATTCCTGCCACTATAAGTGCAGCTAACATAACCTTCTGTGGACCAATTTTATCAGAAAGTCTTCCTAACCTTGGTGCCGCCAGTATACTTGCGAGACCTGAAGCTGAAAATGTCATTCCTGAAAGTAGAGCAACATGACTTGTATTACTAGATAACCCAGTAACATACACAGTTATAATTGGCTCTATTGAGTACATCGCTAATGTTAGTACAAAGGATGTTACAAACATAGTAATAATTAGACTTGTATCCGGAAGTAGCTTCCAAACTTCTTTAGCACTAAGCACCTTTTTATCAGAAGGATTAAACTGCTCTTTTACAAATAAAAGGGTTGTTATGAACGCAATCATAAGTAGTGCGCCTGTTATAAAAAATACATTTTGCAAACCAAGGTTTTCCTCTATATAACCACCAATCATTGGTCCAAGCAGTGAACCTGCAATAGACGCTGTTGAAAGTGTTCCTAACGCCCAACCTGCATTTTCTCTATCAGTCTGAGTTGCAATTAAAGTAATGCAGGCTGTACTGTAACCAGTTATAACTCCTTGTAACAATCTTAATCCTATTAATTGATATACATTATGTGCAAAAGCCATACAAAATATAACTATCGACATTCCAAGACTCGCTCTCAAAAGCATTGGCTTTCTCCCAAATTTATCAGCAGCCTGACCCCAAATTGGTGAAAAAATAGCTGAAATTATAAAGGTAACACCAAAAGCAATTCCTGAGAATTGTTCAATTAAAGCTGTATCTTGAATTCCAAGTTGTTTTATGTAAAGAGGCAATACAGGCGCAATCTGGCTCATTCCTATCATTGTTACAAACATTCCAAACCAGCAAACTATCAAATTTCTTTTCCAAATTTTCATGAATATAAGCCTTCCTTCTTCTATGCTTCAATTGTTATCCAATAATACTTAACAATCATATCCTCATATTAACTGATACACTGGCTTTATGCCATGCATTATATTAAACTCCATGGACATTTTTGCTATAGAATTCCAAAGGACTTATCCCTTCAATTTTTTTAAATATCCTGCTAAAATAAAATTCATCAGTAAATCCAAGTACTTGTGATACTTCTTTTATTTTTTTATCACCTTCAATAATAAGTTCTTTAGCTTTATCAACTTTCATTTTATTAAAAAACTCAATTACAGAGTATCCTGTGGTTTCTTTGAAAATTCTTGATAGATAAGTTGATGACAGCTGCACCATCTCTGATAATTCAGTCAAGGTCAGTCTATTACTTATATTTTGGCCCATGTACTCAATAATTTTTTCTACTTTTAAAGAAGTTGAATAGTTTTGATTTTGCGTTTTTACATTTTCAAAAATTTCAAATAATAATTGCTGAAGCAAAGACTTAGTGATAAATTCATATCCTGGAAGTTTCGCAATCCAGATTTGAACCAATTTCTTAAATATACTATCAATTTGATAGTAATCCTTTAACTCTTGCATAGGATGCAGTGGAAGCATTTCATTTTCATTTCTAATGTCCCATTTATCACCACTAAAACCCACAGATGCATAACTGAAATGCACTGATAAAAAGCAGATAGGATCTTCAATATCTGCCTCTATAGAATGTAATACATCAGGACAAAAATAGAAAAGCATTCCCTCTTTAGCCTCATATTTTTTATGTTCAATTATAATATACCCTCTACCTTCAGTAATAAAAAAGAGTTCATGATGCTGAATTGTTCTATTGATTTTACTTGAATATTTCCAAGGTTCATTAGATTGTCTAAGATTGCAGTAATGAAGATTAAAAAAAAGATTATTTATATTCATATTTTCCTCCATAATTTAAAATAAAAATACAATAAATAAAATATACTTATTAATGATTTATTCACTAATAAGTATATCTTATCATATTTAAAGATGTGAATTAAAGAAGCCATAGGCTTATCTGATGATTTTATTTATACACAACAAAATACCGCAAATCCAGTTTACTGGATAATACGGTATTCTAATTAGTTATTTTTTAATTTTACTTAGAATAAGTAAAAACGGCTTCTATAGCAGTTTCTTGATCTGAAGTTATTGTTCCTGCTGTAACTAGAGTATCAAGTTTAGTCTTTAACATATTCTTATGATTTGCCCCCTTATTACCACATTCTGCAGTAAGAGCAGTTTCTATAGCAGCTTCCTTATCTGAAGTTATAGTTCCTGCTGTTACTAGATCTGCAAGAACAGTTTTAAAGTTTCCTTTAGCACTTGAAAGAGCTGTTTCTATTGCTGTTTGGTCATTTGTAGTTATAGTTCCTGCTGTTACTAATTCAGCAAGTTTAGTCTTGAACTTATCTTTATGTTCTCCACCTTTAACCCCATCTTTTTGAGCAAGTGCTGTTTCTATTGCAGTTTCCTTGTCTGAAGTTATTGTTCCTGCTGTTACTAAATCTGCAAGAACAGTTTTAAAGTTTCCTTTAGAGCTTGAAAGAGCTGTTTCTATTGCTGTTTGGTCCTCTGTAGTTATTGTTCCTGCTGTAACTAATTCGGCAAGTTTAATCTTTCCCCACTTATTACCACCTTGTGAACTAAGAGCTGTTTCTATTGCGGTTGCCTTATCTGAAGTTATTTTTCCTGCTGTCACTAAATCTGCAAGAACAGTTTTAAAGTTTCCTTTATCACTTGAAAGAGCTGTCTCTATTGCTGTTTGGTCATCTGCGGTTATTGTTCCTGCTGTAACTAATTCAGCAAGTTTAGTCTTGAACATATCTTTATGTTCTCCCCACTTATTACCACCTTGTGAACTAAGAACAGTTTTTATTGCAGTTTCTTGATCTGAAGTTATTGTTCCTGCTGTAACTAAAGCATCTAGTTTAGTTTGGAAGTTGTTACCTCTGCCTTGGTAAGTTACTGTTGTAGTGTTAGTGTTAGTTGTATTTGTTGCATCAGCAGCAAATACCGCACTACCTCCAGATATCACCATACTTGCCATAATCACTCCTGCAATGACTTTACTTTTAATACTTTTATTTTTCATTAAAATCGCTTCCTTTTCAATGTTATTTTTTTATACATTTTGTGTATTAACTAATTGTTTCTCTAATTATATAAAAGTATTATTACAGTTGTGTTACAGAATTTAACCAATTATGTTACCAATATATAGAGTTTATTTCAATCTTGGATCTATACCCTAATTTTCCTATTAAAATTAATATATCACTAATATAAAAAGAAAAAAATTGATTTAAAAATTCTGTAAGTGTAAGAATTGCAATAATGGTAACTACATAAGAAAAAGTAAAGTTGAGCCTCGGAGTACTTCTCCTCCTGTAGTAATGAGAAAAAATAAATAAGCGCTTAATTAAATAGCTCTTATATTGGCATCTTATAAATATAAATTTGATTCTTCTTGTATATCTAAAATGAAATGTATATATTTATTAATTCAAAAATGTATCCTCATCACACAACCTAACACACTTTCATTATTGTCTACATACTATATACAAACAAGAATTGTAAAGTCGAAAACGTAAAGATAAAAAGGTGGTGGTATTTGTGGTTATGATTAAATTTTTGATGATGTTTTTTACAATTTTTATTTTGGCATTAACACTAAGTGCTGATGATTTTTCAATTGGTGTAGCTTATGGCCTTTTTAAGACTCGCCTACCTTTTAAATCATTGATGATACTGGTGTTAGGCTCTGCAACATCCACCTATGGTATAATGCTCATTGGTAAATTCATCTTCACCTCTATGCCAGATTATATAACCAAAGGGTTAAGTGCAATTATATTAGGGGTCATAGGATGTAAAATGCTTTACAATGGGTGGAAAGAAAAAGACGACTATTCTGAATTAGTAAATAAAAACCACCTTTCTTCGAATAATTTAAAATCAGTGAGTTTCTGGGAAACCTATTTCGTTGGTCTTGGATTAGGTGTTGATGATTTTGCACAAGCTTTAGGTTTGTCATTAGCAGGCTTTCCAATTGTTTTAACAGTATTGTTATTGGAAGCTGCAGAAATGATTGCGCTTTTTAGCGGTAACTTTTTAGCTCTCAAAGGGTTTTCAAAGAAGGCTAACGGAAGGCTATCTATGATACCAGGTATCGTTCTATTAATAGTTGCTTTATATGAAATATTATCTTAACTAAGCAAGAACTTTCCTTAAAGAAGAATAATATTATAAAACTATAGACGGATTGATTCCATTCCTAAGTGGAACAGAATTGAACTCATTAAACCTTAAATTTAATAAAGAGTTTAATGTTAATTTAGTTGATTGGGGGGATATAGTATGAGTTTTTTATATAAAAGATTAACCAAACTTGAAGAAATAGCTGTAAAAAAATATATAGAGCAAAAATATGATTCTTTAGAATTAACATTAGAAGAGTTAAACTATATACGAACAATACCAACAGAGAAATAAAAAACTAACAAGATGTTTATTGAAATATATAACAAATATAAATAAGGCTTAGAAAAAAATTAAAGGTTATGAGGTTAACAACTTATAACCTTCAATTTTATAAGGATATAGATTATAACTATAGTATTCTCGACAGTTGTGTCAGGAATATTTATTTTAATAATATTAGGCATTAATTTACTATTCTGTATTATACAGAAATTAAACAAAACTTATCATATTACTTTTTACATTGTAAGCTATTTTGTTCTAGTGAATGGAATTCACATATATATTCTTTGTTAATAGTGCTAATTCAATATTAAATAATTAAAATACAAATTATACCCAAAAACTGCGTAGTAAATTAGAAAATCTTATCCAAAGCTAGAGAAAATAACATTGTAGCGATTTTATTAAATTCACCAAAAAAGTGTATAAAAAAAGTGCCCTTTTATGTTATTATTAA
>Ga0302140_10010327_pt1 | contig 11553 bp, 6 predicted proteins | sample I_Bog_E1_1_FD_202095 | JGI IMG/M metagenome (GOLD analysis project Ga0302140, IMG submission 202095) | Peat permafrost microbial communities from Stordalen Mire near Abisko, Sweden - I_Bog_E1_1 | ecosystem: Environmental > Terrestrial > Soil > Wetlands > Peat | place: Sweden: Abisko, Stordalen...
TAACTATTTTATTCAATCCCTTCTCAAGAAGATTTGGAAAGTTGAGAAGCCTTAGTGTATGTCCAGTCGGGGCTGTATCAAATATTATGGTATCGAATTTCATTTGTTCTACAGTGCTATTAGGCAAATTTATATGCATTTAATAAAAAAAACATTATTTTATACTTGATCAACTCAGCGAAACTCATGGCTTCATCTATTCCGGGCACACTGCTAAATATTTCTGACAAAAATTGTTGAGTGGCTTTATCGTTTTGCACTCCTTGCAACGATGGCAATTTGATTTGATTTGGATCAATATTAGGGTCGATTTCAAGGGCAAAGAGGTTTGTAAAACCATTTACAAGGGTTGGGTCTTTGGAGAATTTTTGGTCAAAACAATCACTTAAATTATGAGCTGGATCTGTGGAAATTATCAAAACCTAAATTATAAATGTTATGAAATAGAAGAAAGAAATATATTAGAGAAACGTTTTTTTGCTGGGAAGCCAAAAGTACTGCCAAACTGCTTGATGTGGTTGTTTTCCCAACTCCACCCTTTCCTCCAACAAAAATCCATTTCAATCCAGTCTGCTTCACCAAATTATTGCACGTGGGCTCGAAAGAACTTTCCATTTTTTGAGATCAAATTTAATTTGATTTTTTTTTTTAATTGTTTTTTTGGTTATTTTATTTTTGGATACTCTTCAAAATGTTCTAAAATGGAAATTTATTAATAATTATTAGCCTTTAAACTTGAGCCTTTGAAAACGAAATTAAAAATTAAAGAAAAAAAAAACTATAGATCATTAATTTTTAGTTTTGTTTATATATTATATATTTAATCATTTTATTCATTTTTGTTTTGCATTATATGTTTTAAGAGATTTCTCTAAATTCCCTTCAAACAAATCCAATTCTTTTTCGAGATTCTCCAATTTCTCTAACATTTCTTGAGTTTTCAAAGCCTTTTTATCTTTTTCATCATTTTTCTCATTAAATCCTTCAAATTCACCTTCCTCCTCGTTATCATTGTCAACATTTTTGTTGCTCAGTGTCAGGGCTTTGTTCAATGGAAACCAAGAAATGTCATCACCATCTAATCTTGACGACACATAACTTTCAAATCCCGAATATTCTGTTTTTTCCTTATGCTTCAAATACAAAATATAATAGATATAATTCCAGAGATTATGTTCAAGCTCAATATGATAGACGAATCCTCTCCTTTCATCAGTTTTCTTATCAAGAGTTTGCTTCTTAATTCCGCAAATAAAGCAATAATTCTCAATATCATCCTTCATTTTTTCCATTTCCTGACGCAAAACCGCGAAAGTATCAATAATAATACCAGCAATTATTTCAATGATCAAATTTAAAATGATAAAACAGTTGAGAAAATCATATATTGATCTCCAGGATAATGTCCATCCCACATATTGTTCTTGAAACGGAGCAATAAAGCTTCCAATTCCTGAGTTTGTTTTAAAGGTTTGATCCAAAATTAATGAAAAACATTGATATAAGTCCTCGCAATAATCTTGGAAAGATTCATAAAAAATATAAAAAGCTGCTAAAGCGAAATAATATTGTATGATTATAAATAAAGCCATTGTTAAAAATATCTGATATTTGGGTCTCCATAACGATTTGACAACATAAAGCAACAAAGGGAATCTAACGAAAATATCGCAAAGTAAAGCAGCGATAAAGAAAGGGTTGAAAAGACCTAAGACAGCTAAGGTTGTATAGATCATATAATACATTATGTAATAATCAAGAACTGTGAACTTTAAATAGATCATCACTTTATTTAAAAAGCGCAAGAAATTGAATTCAGTTGGCATATTGTTGGAATCAGAACCTTCAGCTTCCATGGCTTTATTCTCTTCATTTTCAAGAAAAATAATATGCTTTTGTGCTTTTTTTATGACTAAAGGCATACGTTTGCTAATGGAAAAGAGCCACACTAATCCACTGAAGCCAATTTGTAACAATTCCATCAAAAATAAGGTGGTTATAACATCACTTTTGCCAGAATCCATTCTGAATTCAAAAGGGAAGGCATGACTATCTTGCAAAACTTCTTGGCTCCAATACAAAATGATCAAATTTTGCATGATGCAAAGAAAAAATGAAAGATCCTTCCATAATTTGAGGTGTTTCGAAATTAATAGCAACAAGAAATTCTTCCCTGCGAAATCTTTAATGGAGGTGTTGATTCTCAAAGATTCGATGAATTCTTCAGACAGAAAAACCAAACTACTCACCTTCGAATGTAATGTCGTCCGATTTACATTATCAATGAACCATTTCTTCAGATCCTTTTCTAAATAAAAGCAAGGCGGAAGTCTCGGGAAATATTGTTTATAAAGATTTCCATTTCTATTGATTTCAATAGAAGCAGTATGTTTTGCAAAATAAACCAATCCATCCTTATTAAGTTTTTTTTGTGTATCCTCATCTATTTCTTTTGAATCGCTAGCCTGTCTTTCCATAAGCTTTGAAATTCTTGTCAATTCCCCAATTTCTATATTTTGAAATAATTAATTAATAATTATAAATTGAAAATAAGTTACTTTCTACAGCTGTCACTCCAGTTTTAATTAGATCTATTCCGAAATGGCCTAATTGAGTCACGATATTTTCACTTGCAAACACTTCATTGAACTCTTTTTTGAGAATCTGCATTTCCTCATATTCCTCATCACTATCCTCCAAATTAGTAAGTTCCAAATATTTACGTAAAATCATAAATATCTTAAATCCCGTCGCTAGAATAAAACCCTTGGTTTCTAGCCTTTTATCAGAATCATTATAAACCTGCCAACTATATTTATCTGCATATAATTTCTGCTTTTTCTCATATATCCATCCCAAATTGTCCTTTAAAACATCCAATGATAAATTCTTCATCACTTTTCTCAAAATATCGTTATTTTTTTGTCCTTCACAAAGACTTTCAATTGCAATGACACATTTATGTTTTAATCCTGTCAACATCCAATTTTGAAACCCCAAAGGAGAATGTTTTTCAAAACTAGCTTCGATTTCCCTTGCAAACGCAGGACTTAAAGAATTGAGATATTTGACGAGGATTTTTTGCGATTCGATTTCATTTTGTTGAGTGGGATTGATATTCATGCTCATTTGCATGGTTTCAGTTGAAGTAGCCTGAAACTTGGAGATTTTCTCATTAATTTTCTTCTTTCTTTTCAAAAGTTGAAGTATCTTGTTTTTCTTCTTAATTTGTTTCTTCGATTGTGTGATCGAATCATCCAATTCCAATAATTTACTCGCGATATTCGCAAAGGGGCTTTCGACTAAAGCCAATTGATTGGATTCGCAAGGACCTTGAATAAATTCAGTGAGAGTATCGAAACATTGAGAAGCCATTTGATAATTATGTTCATTGAGTTCCAAAAGAGAACTTTCCAATATCTTCACTGTTAATCCTATAATATCATAATTATTCCTGGAGTTTGATTGATAACGAAGGTAATTTTGAAGGGATGAGTTATGATTTTCAGTGAATAATTGCAACAATCGTAAGATTTTTTCTATTCCAAATTTATTCTTGGTTTTATAGGAATAAGACAATTCTTTGAAACAATAATCGACCTTTTCATAATGAGATTTTTTCTTATTGGTGAAACTGATTTGTTCATTGATGATTTTATAGAAATTGCTGAAGAAATTCTCAGAAGTCGAATTTTTGGTAAAATAATTGAATATGGTCTCCTGGACTTGCGAATTCCCTCCTTGTAACAGACTTATAGATAAAAGGATCAGACTTTCTACAACTTTTGGGCAAACATTTTCAGAACAGAAATAAGAGAAAATCGTTTCAGTTAAGCCACATTTATTCAGAAGATTTTGGATCTTCAATTTCTCATCCTCAGATTCATAGCTTTCTATCAAATCTTGTAATAAATCTATTAAGGAAAGAATCATTTTATCTTTAACAGTGGAACTTTCCTCAGCCCATACCTTAAAAAAACTAACGAGTTTCTTGATAAACATCTCCATTGACATTTTCTGACGTTTCTTTAGAAGATATTCGTTCACTATTTCCGAATATTCCAATTCTGAGATCTTCTTAATCGCTTCTATCAAAGCCTTTCTCTCCAACAAGATATGTTTAGACTTCAATTCTGGATTTATTAAAACATTCAATAAATACACTCTCCAAGCATGATCTTTGGAATAATTCACAGGATCCTTTCGTTTATCTGGTAAAATGTTACTTAATGGCAATTCTTCATTCAACAAATGAAATGTGCCAATTATATTGCATTCATTAAGTTCTTCAGGATCCTTTTCGTTATCACTGGGCTCTGGATTATTGTATAAATTGCTATATTCCAAAGTGATATAGAAATATTTTTCAAATTCATCCAATAAAGTGTTGGTTTTGAACCTCCGAATCTCAGAAAGGGTGAGATTCGCTTTGATGAAACTCGAGAAACTTTCTCCATATCCATAAAGGCTAGTTAAATCGCTTCTATCTTCTATGTTTTCTATATTCCTTTCATTGATAACAAGTTTCTTCATTAAGCCAATCATCAAAGGCAATATGTTCTCAAACAAATTGGCTACAAAATCGAAAACATAATGTCCTCTCAAATTTTGGGCAACAGTCGCATTGATTTCCTGTTGATTCAGATGTTTTTCTTTCATTTCAAGTTCCTCCATCAATGAAGCCTCTTCAATCAAAATGTCTTCCTCATTAAGATCATCATCTTCATCACTATCATATTCCTCATTTTTAATTGATTTTATCGAAAACAATTTCGATTTAATTGTGGATTTTCTTCCACGCTTTATCTCATCTATATCGCTTCGTTGGATTATTTTCAAAATATCTTGCTGTTTTTTCACAAACTTTATCAAGCCTTTGTTGTTATTTAACTCAGGAGAAGGTTTTCCACTATCCAACCAAACCAATTTCATTAATTGATAAAGCGGGTTCTTTAGAACCGAATGAAGTACATTTAAATTTGTGTCATCAAAATAAATATCATCAGTGCTTAAAATCTTGAAAATGTAATTTAAATGAAAAGTCTTTTGAATTATAAGCTTGAGCAATTGCTTATCCTCGCAATGTTTTAAACAATTAACCAAAATATCCAAGGCTTTGGCTTGATAGAAATAAGGATTCAGGGTTTTCTCCGTCGTGAAATCAAAAATATGATGTCCCCAAAAACTTCGAGGGTCTGGTTCTCCTTCTTCATCATTTCTTTGCTTTTTATAAAATGGGTTTTCTATCATACATAGAAATTCAAATTTCCGATGAGAATCGAAGATGAAATTTATGAGCTTATGAATATTCGTAGCGATAGGCTCCCGTTTGTCAAACAAGATATTTTCAAAAAACTTCAAATATTTGGGGTCATGACCATAATTCGATTTGGTTTTGGTGGCCAGCTTTTTGAAGAAAACAGATAAAAGATCATCGGTTAACATTAAGGATAATTTGTAATTATTCTTGAAAATCTCACAAAGCAATTCGCTTTGACCTACTTCAAAATATTCCATTGATCTCACGAAAAAATCGATTTCCGGAATGATTCCCTTTTTATTTGATTTATGTTCATTTTTCACAAAAATGAGTAGAAATCGATAACAACTTTCAAATAATTGAATGATGACCTCATTTTTTGGATTTCTTTCATCTATATATTCCAAAACATATGTTCCATCTTTTAATAAGGCCAAGACAATCGAATGAATGGCTAAATCTTTGATCATCGTTTGTCTGCTTTTATTAATATCCTCATCATTCATCTCATTGTACATACGTTCATAAAACCCCACCTCATGATTTTCATTCATATTGAAGGAATTATAAAAGAAACTGATCAATTCCATCAAAAGATCCCTCACCTGATAAATCACAAACTTATATTTAAAGCCTGGATCATCCAATTTGCTTGGTGGAACCAACCAAACTTCTGATTGTTCGGCAATAAAACGAAGATGCAAAGCTCTTGTCTTGAGATAATCAAATAATAATTGATCAGTTGGATTTATTATCAAATGGACATGTTTCAATGATTTTATCAATTTCTCCCTTTGTGAAAACATTTCAAAAATCAATTGTAACACCAAATAATTCAAATCATAATCGTGAGAATATTGGAAAATGTAAAATAAAGTGGGAAGCAAATGACTGTCAGTGATTTTATCAAGATTATGGTTAGAAGATGGGTTGTAATTTAATTTGATTTCAGGATATTTGATATTTAATCCATTGGAGAAGATTGTCGGTAAATAGCTTTGGATATTCTCTTGAATTGCTTTTTGAATAAGCGGTTCAGAATAAACCCCTTGATTTTTGAAAAGCTCTTCAATTGAATTGTTGATGAAATCAATGATAATATTAATGAAATCATCATGACGCAATTCCATTAAAAATACCAACACTTTGATGATTTCTCTTTTCACCTTGACGTCGATTGCCGTTTCTTGTTCTGAGCCTGATGTTTTTGATTCATCCAATGTCCGAACGAACTTCTTTTTTATGGAATTTGATAAAATTGTGTTAAAATCATCATCAATCACAATTTTCTCATTTTTACGTTCTCGGCTCTTTAAATGATCGTTTGGGATCTTCGTTTGAGAGCTCATGCTTGTCAAGGGAACCCGTGGACTATGTGGACTACCCCCTGAAGTTCTTTTATTAGTGGGTTTTTCTTCTTCATCTTGCCTCTTTTCTATGGAAAGTATGTTGATTAAGGCTTTGATCAATCTGAAAAGGTCGTTTTCAAGATCCATTTCAGGTTCTTTCGGTTTCCTCTTTCCAAAAAAGTTCTTTTGAGCAATTTGATTAGATTTGTTCTGAGTGAAACATTCGAAATAAACCAGTTTTTTCACCATTTCAACTATATTCAAAGTTAAAGAATTAAAGTTTATGTTTATCAATCTTTCATTTTTCCGCTCTTTTTCTGATAGTTCTATTTTCCTGACATCTGATTTCTTGACTTCATCCTCTAGATAATATAGGATTTTATTCATTAAAGATTTGATTTGTTCTTCATTAATCAATTCGTCATCCTTGAAGATATCGAAAAGAATATCGGGATTAAATTCTTCAAGATAAGATTTTCTATCTTTTTGTTCTCCAGAATTTTCAATCATTTCAACTTCCCCTGCTTTGGTTTTTTGTTTCCCTAAAAGTTTCAGATTACCAGTGACATTTTTTATACGATTGATATCAACAACAACATCATAAAGCTTTTGTCTAGCTTTTTTCCCAACATCCAAAGTTGTTTGGTTTTGCAAAACCTCTAATTTATTTTCTTGATTGTTTTTAGCCAAGGTTTTTATGAGGCTGTTTTGCAAATCGATGAATGTTTGAGGTAGTTTTTTCTCTTCAACATTTTCAACATTGACTCTGAATCGTAATAGTTTTTTACTTAATTGAGGGACCAAACGTTCGGTTCTTGGCTTGATATCTATATGTATATTCAATAACATTGAAACGAAAATGGCTCGAAATTCTTCAGGTAATTTTTCATTCCAAATATATTGCATGAGAACTTGCATTTTAAAGGTTTTTTTAATGATTTTAATGTTAACATAATTTCTGCCATAACATAAATTGCTGAGCAATTGGAGTTGTTTCTTCAAATAGGCACCGATAGAAATGAGTTCGAAACTGTTCGTACTGGCAATTGATTCAAACAATTCAATCAGCTCATATTTCAAATCCTTTCCAGATTGTTTCACACATACCTGCAATTTGTTCTCAGACTTTATCAAATCGATCTGCAAAAAAAACAATGCACCTGAACCTTGTAAAAACGCTTCGCTGATCATCATTTGATTGACATTCACTCCATGTTCGTTAAATTTACATAAGGCTGTCAGAAAATCCAACACTTCTATCCAATAGTCGAAAGATTGAAAGGCAAGTTTCTGGAATTTGGAGATGAAATATGTGACAATTGAATGGTTTGACCCCTCTTCTTGAGGAGATAGCTTCGTCAAAGCCAGTTTCGTGGGCGAATGCTCGAAGAATTTCGAGAATTTCGTGATGTTGAAAGCTCGAAAATCGTCAGATGCATGGATCAGATGTAACAATTTCTCATTATTATTAAAGACTGAAAGCAAAGATGTAGTAGCTCCGAGTCCAAATCCAATCTAAATTATAAATAAAAAGTGATTAATATTTAATTAGATAAAATAATATTTAGAAAAATACCATTTTTTTTAGAAGATGGAAAAAACGGAAACATTCAATTTGATTTTCATAATTTTCCTGGCAGATTTTGCTGATGAGACCAAAACAAATTATGCATATATGAGAAAACAATTCAAGCACTTCCTTTTCTTTTTCATTGTTCGACTTTTGTGTCGCTGTCCAAAAAGATTTCCTCGCAACCAATTTCGAAGTGAGCACTTTTGATAAAAACTTCTTTTCCTCTGGTTTATTTTCAGTTTTGCACATTAGAAGCTAAAAAATCGCCATATTTTTAATAATTAATTTCTCATAAAAATCCTTTACTTTATTCAAAACTGAAACATGTGGGAAAGCCTTTGAAACAAGAAGACTCAACAATTCCAAAAATCTTTGTTCTTTGAGCATCTTTTGTCTATAGGAATTGGGTTTTCGGACGATATATTCAGTGGTGATATCAGTGAAGAAATTGGCATCATAATAACAAAAATCCAAAACTGACTCCAAACAACCTTTTAAGAGATCAAGAGAACTTTTTCTAGTAAAAGTTAACAGATAAATTGTGTTTTTCTGTGCTTCTTCGTTCATCTATAACATAACAATTTTATCATTTTTATCAAATATTTCTTTAAAAATTATTACTTTTTCTATCAATTTTATTCCTACTCTCAAAATCGGCAAGCAACTTAATAAAAATCTCGTCTCCCACATTTCCTGAGGCTCAGCCTTTAAAAACCTCATCATATTTTCTTGGGAGGCTTTTTGATGAATGTTGGTTTTCCATAATACTTTATCATTAAAATCCCCAACTTTTATAAAGTTTTCCTGATGCATTCCAAAGCTTAGTCCTGTTTTTTGATGAATTAGATGGAAAAATGAATCCGGTAACACTTGATTGTTATTTTCTAGGCCTTTGTTTTTTATCACGAATAAAGAATCCTCAGTGACCCTTTTTTCCATCGTCAATAAAAAGTTTTTCATTTTCGAATCCATTGCTCCTTCATTATAAACAATCGGTTTCATCGCCAAATAAAGTCCTGAACTCAAATGTCTCAACCTGATTTTTGCATCCCAAATTAAAAAACCTCCTTTGGTCCGAGTTTCGCCTTGAATTTGCCACATTCCAATCGTGTTTTTGCTTTGTTGATCTTGAAATTCCTCGAAATGGAGACTTTTGTTTCTTTTTTGCAGAATTTCCAGGTTTTTGCTTCTGATATCCTCACTATTGCTAGGTCCTTTGCCTTTGTTTTCGTTTGAAGAGGCAGAAAAATTGGGTTCTGATTCAAATTGCAAATGGGCCTTTCGCTCAATAAGGGATATCCATACAATATCTCCTAAAAGAATCCGACTTTGTGATCTTTCTTCAAATGAACTGAAAAATCTTAGCTTATATTTTGTGCTTTTTTCAATAGAAATAGACAGCTCATTCATAAATTGAGATTCAATGTCAGCTTCTTCCTGATTATCTTCCAATTCTGAATTTTCATCAGGGTTTTGGCTCGATGAGAATTTCTTCTGAATGACCAAAAAGGAGTCTTTTAAGCTTTCATCCCAGGCAGTGGCAATATATAATTCATCATCAAATTGGATAAACTTATTTCTTTCGTTTTGATAACGGTAACAAGGCAGGATTTTGAAATGCGAAAACTCACTGGGATTATCATCAAGTTCCACACTAAAAGAGGATATTTTAATTTTTCTTATAAATGATGCAAAAGATTTTTGTTTACTTAAAATTATCTGAAGGGTTTAACGAGCCTGAGTTTTCTGGTTGAAATGAAAGGAATCTATGGGATTTGACATGCTCAAATTGGAACGAATCTCCGAAATTAACAGGCATGCCTTTTGATTTGTTGTAATGTTTTTCATTGAACGAAATTTCCTGATCTAATTCATTAAGTAGTTCTTGTTGTGTCCCTGGAGATTTCTTCTTAAAAAAGTTCCTATTGTCTTTAGATTCTTCGATTTGAGAGGCGAGTTCTTTTTGCACTGCGAAGGAATAAGAAGGAACGATTTTAAAAAGACTTCCTGAAAAATCAGAAAAAGCAAAGGAATTGCTTTGAACTATAGAAAGGCTTCTTGTGATAAAACCGTCTGCGTTCAACATTACTTCGGAAGAGGCGGATTCTGCATAGGAAGTTATATAAACCAATGCTCCGAAGTGCAGGATTTTGGAATAATCTAATTCAGGGAATAAATAGTCGCTTTCAGCAATTGAAATTTCCATTGTTTTTGTTTGAATTGGAAAATTTTTAATGTTTTGTATTTCAAATTATTTAAGTTGAGACTGTGAATAAAATTGTCATTTTTTAAATATTTTTAGTGTTTTAAAATAAAAAAAAATTGCGTGTAGAATGAATATTTATTTATCTATTTCAAAATAATTTCAATAATCATGATTTTTTTTTATTTTTGTGTTCTACATTAAAAACCAAAAATTATAAAGTTCTTTCCATTTTCATTTTTTTGCATTTTTTTGAGAATAATCATTAAAAAAGGTTTTAGCGAAGATGTTTTTATTGAATATTAGACTGGATTTCTGCATGGAATTGATGATGCCTAAGAATTTGAGCTCATTCAATGAATAAAAAAACGGAAGATTTAATTCATTTTCCTCCATTTTGTTTTCATCTTTGTCTTTAATAAACGAATCATAAGCTGAATTTATATCAAACTTTCGGCCAAATTTCATGATTTTCTTCAAAAGTTTTGCCGATTCATTTTTGCATTTTCCATCGTTTTCATTCGAAAGAGCATCCATTACATTTCCCAAAATATCAGGGTTCACAACGTTATTAAGTTTTCCATATTCTTGCTCTGATATGACGAATGCAGATTTGATTTTTTCATAATTCTCTTCTATGAAAACTTTCATAAACAATTTAAGATTGTTTTCCAAAGCTTTAAGTCGTTCTCTTTCACCGAGATTTTTATTTAACGAAGCAAGTTCCTTAAATCTTTTCCCATTTTTTGTAGGGTTTTTGAATGGAGCAAATTCGAATTTTGTTATTTTATTAGCAAAATCCGAAAAATGTTCATTATAATTATATTCTGAGTTTTTTATGGTGTCTTGAATCTCAAGGCTTAATCCCTTCACAAAATCCATTTCAGAATTCGTCTTAGTATAGATATTTTCTGGGAAATTAAAATCCTTTTTTTTGATGAAATGTTTGAAAAGTTTCATTTTAACTTGATTTTTCACTTTCAGATTCTTCTTAAAAACTTCCTCCATAATAGAAAACGCTCCACTTATCACAGCCCTTGGATTTCCCAAATCCAATTTTTCTTTTAAGAACTTCGGGTCGTTCAATTGATCTTCTTCCATTAGAAATGAAGAAAGCAAATTGAGTTCTTTTTCATCATAATTGTGAAAATTCATGTCCATCAAGATC
>Ga0302140_10010334_pt1 | contig 11544 bp, 10 predicted proteins | sample I_Bog_E1_1_FD_202095 | JGI IMG/M metagenome (GOLD analysis project Ga0302140, IMG submission 202095) | Peat permafrost microbial communities from Stordalen Mire near Abisko, Sweden - I_Bog_E1_1 | ecosystem: Environmental > Terrestrial > Soil > Wetlands > Peat | place: Sweden: Abisko, Stordalen...
TAGAAATGCGGCGAATGGTGAGAGTAGGCAAACAAGGCTTTACGGAGTTCCGTTGTGCCGTTGAGCTCCCACGGCTAGCCTCGGAATTTCGAGACGTTCGAGTAAGATCCAGATGAAATGCAAACTTCGTGAAGCACATATTGTCCAAACTCGTGGCCAGAGAAAATCCTGAAAGGGGAATAAATGGCGGTTTGAGTAGACAACCCCGCACTAAAACCCTCTACATACTGGGGAAAGATGTGCCCATAGACTAGAAATAAATAAAATGGATAGAACTTGATTTCCGTTAAAGGAAATGTGGGTTCCTGCAAATGCAGTCAATTTCCACTCAAGCGTCTTTGAACTTGGGACTCAATAGGCAAACATAAGCTAGCCATCGGATTGCCAAAAGCCTCATGGGCGTTAATCGATGATGACGAAAACTAAATGTATAGCCATGGCGTTTCTTGTCCGCTGGCGTAGGATAAGCTCTTTTTCATCTAGCATGTATGTCAGTTAAGTGATAATCGAGGACTTGGAGGGCGAGGTTGCCCCTCGAATAAGTTACTGTGATTGGCGAGGTTCTGGAGTGGGGGTTTACCTAAAGTACCATACCTACCTAGGTTCGCAGTGAAGAGAAAAAGCGGCACTAATCTTCATTGTCCTTGGTGGTTGTTGCATATTCACCAATCACTTGTAGCAGGGAAAGCCGGTGAATAAATAAATATCCTCAATCGAAACTCGGGAAACCTCTTAGAATTTAGATAAATACACGATTAATGTACAATAGCTCGAAAGAACAATTGAATAAGAAGTTATCGCATTGTTCTAGTAAGCTTGTGACATTTGGTGCCGCGAGCTAGGTAGGTAGCTTTAAATCAAATTTACGTCACGTGAAAGCAATCGCTTGGCGCGTCTCCAAATTTCGCCGCGACTGCACCCGCCGATCGACATCAACTTCGCGTTGACAACGAGCAAAGCACGAAAACACTCCGTCTCGCAATCTCTACGGCTGACAAACTCAAGATGCTGTGCAGCATCCCCAACGAAGTCATTGGCATCATCGTCCGTTTCTGCCATCCTCCTGACCTTTGCTCTCTATCTCGGACCTGCAAGCTGCTTCAGAGCCATGCCGTACCAGCTTTATATCGATCCATCGCTCTCAGCCAAGGGGCTGCAGAAATAGCTCTGCTCACACTGGCATGCGGCATTGATGGCACGTACCATCGGCGCGACGACTTGTTGAAGCTGAACCGGCGTATCGACGTTATCATTCAATGGTTCAAGCCCGACTCGCCCGACACAAAGAGAGCCATCCGCACGATCAATCATATGACGAATCTGCGTCACGTGTCAATATTGTACGTTGATCAAGGTGATTACATGGAGGGCCACGACCTTCCTTTGCCGTTAACGCTATCAGCAAATCTCACCACTTGTAAGTCAAGAAATCCCACCAGTGGCTGTCAGAACACGTGAAGCAATGCCAACTTTCAATGTACTACGAATTCGCAAACCGTTGAGGTAATGCTTTTCAGATTGTTCCTTACATTAAGGGACAATCGAGTAAGGAAAATGGCAGTCAGGCTCTGGTTGTCCCTCGGGCTATATTACATTGAGAGCCAGCATTGCGGCACGAGACATGGAACGCTCTACTGACCTTATTGACAGGTACCGTTGGATTCAAAGAATGGGGAAGTTGGTCATTTCGTAAAGCGACTTGCCTCTTTCATCACCCATCTATTCGGCAACTAAATCTCCACTGGGCTTCTTCCGATGAGGGCATTCCTCTCGATGACATGGGAAAAAACCTAACGGGTCTCGAAACATTGTCGCTTATCGACTGCAGGATTACCCCGGGTGACCTTCATCAGCTACTCCGTATCCCACGAGCTCTGCAGTATCTCACATTTGCGAGTAACTTCAATGATTACGATATATACAGCCCAGAGCAGATCAACTGCACAGATTACTTTACCTCTATCCAACAAGCTTCCGGAAAGTCACTGAAAAGCCTTAGATTTGACATAACACATTGGGGAAATATCATTGTGCCGGCACCAGGCATGCATCAGCTACCTAATGTCAAATATCTAGAAGTGGCACCAGACCACCTACAAGCATTGAAAGAGGCGACGAACCCTGACAACTACGCAGCACCTGACATCGACTGTCCACTTGAACATCTTCTCCCTCCAGATCTTGAGGTGCTGAAGATCATGTCCTACGCCTCTGATTACGCCGTCTTGTGGCAGATCTTGGCACGGAAGTCACAACTCGTTCCTCGTCTACGAAAGATCATCTTGACCATTCACTATCGAAACAGGCACATGAAAACCGAACTCCTTGCTGCCATGCGAAAGCGGGAGGACACCGAAAACTTTCCGGAGATCCTTGAGGATGACAGAACTCTTGCGGATATGTACCCTTGCGTGAGGAAGAGAGTGTTTCGAGCATTCAGAAGCTGCTGCGAGAAAAATGGGGTGGAGTTGATGCTGCTACATCAGGATTGTGACCGGAAAGAGGTGTTCGACGAAGGAGCAGGACTGGCTGTATGGGAGATTGACGAGCAGGTCAAGTAAGATTGACCAACTCGCATTTCCACCAAGGGCACGCTCTACAAGCACATCAAGATTAGGTTTGACGCGAGTATCTGTACGATCAAAGCATAGCTGTTGCGATACCATAATAATATGTGTACTAACTCAGGCAATTTCCCCAACTCACTTCATCGGATGTAAATATCTAGCTCGTCGTTCGAAGAACTGTCAAGCCAAGTTAATAGGGGAAGGAGGCATTGAGGGAACAATCGAAACATTGGTCTACCTTTCTAAAGTCAGCACCGAGTGGTTTCTGGATTGAACATAAAGTAGAACCCGTTCACTCACATCTCTTGGTTCCATTTTTCTGTTTCTTCTTCTTCTTCTTTTCTTTTCTCAGTCTTCAATGCGGTTTTTGACTGATGCTAATGGAATATCACAGTGTCACGTGCTACCATCCAGACAGCACTTTTAAGAGTAGCTGCTGCGCCGTGCGACTTTGCTCTTTCCTAAGTACATCATTCATTTTCCGAGCGACGAATCGCGATTCCATGAATATTGGTTCAAGAAGTTCAATCTTGCCCTGAACCCTTCTGTTCTCTGCCAATTCAGTTGACACCGAGCCCCCAACTTTACAGACCGAACCGCTAGTACTGCCCTCTCGGCATATCCCCGGGGCTTGACTGTACACCACCCATATGTCTTCACCTGCTGCCAAAGGACAGGACTTCGAACGTTCGACCGAGCCTGTATCAGCATCATGCAGAACCTTCGATGTCAGCCCAGCAGCAGGGATTGGATCTCGCAACAACACAATCCCACCTAGGAGGGCTAGCTTTTGGAGGTCGAAGACGTTCATTATTCTTTGTGTATTATCCTTCATTGGCCTCCTTTGTTCTCCAAAAACTATTCGCGACGTGCTCGGTCTCGTCTGGTATGGTGTTGTATGTGGAAGTACTCTTTCTCCTCGCGGCGCTCCGAAGACTTGGAGCGACTACAATAATCAAACATTTGCCGTTGGATTTGACTTGACCGCTGGCTATGGGTATGTTCAGATCCCTGATCCTTGATCCAAAGGAGCATGTAATTCTGACATGAATACAATAGCACTGCAGCGGTGGTGCTGGAAAATGGGACGATTGTCAATGTAGGACGAGCAGAAGGCAACGATGAGTACAATGAAGTGCTCGCCAGACTATCCCTTCAAGATTCTGTTCACCCATCGTACGAACCCCGCTCCCACATCTTCTTGTCAAACGACCCATATATTTACTATCTGTTCTAGACCTCCATACTATGATTGCCCGGCTCAAACCAGCGACCTCAAGCGCCAGTGTCGTCGCTACTTTTGCGGACGTCTCGGTCGTCCGGCATCCTCTGACGTCGCGATACTGGCCACTATCATCTCCGATCTCACACACCAAACAAACGCTTTCTTGCAGAGTTCAGGACTTGGGGAGCTCGAGATTGCTTTCATAACGGCGCCCGACTTACCTGCATTGTATGCAGAAGACTTGGCAGATGCCGCAGAGTATACGAAAATGCAGATGTTGACATTGCCGGGTGCAATATTCAAGTCTCCAGGTGGAGATGGGGCGTGGGTTGTGAGTGAAGTCAATACTGCGTGTGCTGGCAATGGATTAGGCTTAAGTTATCTGCATGACGGCCCGTATACCAAAAGTCTGTCCATGAACAACTCTCCAATCGACGATAAAAGACCTCACTTCGAATTCGAGAACGAGAGGATGAGTAAGGATGAGCTGAAAGTTGCGGGGTCACCCTGGCCCTGGAACATCAGCGCCCTCTCCGTTCTCTTCACAAAGACTGCTTTTTCGGTACATCAAGGCTACTTCTCAATCGCATCAGCGACATCGTCACCAATGGGATGTCGCATTTTGAATTTCAGTCTAGGATTATCTCAGTCCAGCTCGTCTTTCGAAACCACCACAAATGAGTCCATTTACTGGCACGAAATCCGCCAGGCCATACGTACAGTTCTGAAATCATGGTACGGGCTTCCTTATGAGGTTAGCCGTGCTATTATCTACGGAGAGAGCGTGCGCGATGAGGATTTGAATGCGATTATTAGAGAAGAGATCCAACGTGTTCGGGACGGTGATGAGGTGGAGAGACAGTCGACGATCTTCTACAGTGAAGATCCTGTGTACGCTGCGGCGAGAGGAGCTGCCCTGTTAGCGGATTGGTGTTCGAAGTTGAAGGATTACTATTCTTGCTTCCCTGATTTGAGGCCGAGAATGAGAGATTGGTTCTGAAGTAACTGATGAGAATGCACAATTGTTGCAGAGGCTGTTGCAGTTCTCGGGCTGTCGGCGAATGTATTCGAATGTGTTCGAATCGTTCTGGTCAGGCTGGGAGCCTGCTCATAGTTGTCGGGCAGATATTCCTGGCGTTGCCAGAAGCTCGAAAAACAAATGTCATGGAGGAGCTGTATGGTAAAAAGTCATGAAAAAGGTGTGGCTTGCGATTTGGTGTATATGTGGGGATATTGTGGGCCGTCTCGTCATGTGGGAAGTATAATTGACGCCGGCTTGAAAATGTGGACTAGTGGCGTGACATCCAACCTCGTTCCGCGGATGTCTTAAATAGAATAGAACAGCCGTAGCTGTATCTTTCTCTGATCCCATTCATTGTTGCAGAGCTTGCCTATAAGTTCCAATCAACCAATCATTTTGTTGAGCTTGGACTACAGTTTCCGCCAAATCATAATGGCTGACGAGGGGAAGATCGACGTCCACTCTCATTTTCTACCACCATTCTACCGGAAAGCATGTTTGGAAACAGGACATGGCAAGCCGGATGGGATGCCAGCTCTCCCAGTATGTCCTTCATCTAACCTTTTTTTGCTTGCAAAGAGACTTACGAAACTACAGGAGTGGGACGAAGACACGCATCTTGAATTCATGAGAGATGCCTTTATCTCGAAGTCTATCATTAGCATCAGCTCTCCAGGCGTCAGTCTCTACCTTGGCGACAAGATGTCCAACAGCGAACTTGCTAGGAAGTGCAACAATTTCGCCGACGCCCTCATGAATCGATATCCAGAGAAGTTCGGCTTCTGGGCATCACTACCTCTCCCTGACGTCGAAGACAGCCTCGCCGAAATAGCTTACTGCACCAATCACCTGAAACCAGCTGGCTTTGCACTCGAGACAAACCATCAGGGGACATACCTCGGTGATCCCTCTTTAGACCCAGTCTTCGCCGAGCTCAACCGCATTAAAGCAAAAGTATTCATCCATCCAACCACACCGTGCTGCAAACATATCGGAGACAACGACAGCTACAAACCAATCACATTCCTTCCCAAATTTCCAAATCCGATGTTCGAGTTCATGTTCGATACCGCAAGGGCATTGATCAACCTCTTTTCATCCGGCACGATATCTCGCTGTCCAGATATCACTTTCGTCATTCCCCACGCAGCTGGTGCTTTACCTCCCATTCTTCAGCGATTCAGCAGCATAAGCAACATGCTTATGCGCTCTGAACTTGATTTGAGCAATAAAGCGCTGAAGGAGACTTTCAGGAAGCAGTTTTTCTTCGATCTTGCTGGATTTCCGTTTCCGGATCAGATTCATGGATTGCTGAGGATTGTTGGTCCGGAAAGACTGCTTTATGGCAGTGACTACCCCTTTACACCGGCCCTAGGGGTAAAAATGTTAGCGGTGGAGATGAAGGGTGGTTTGGAGGAGATCTTTGAGGATGAAGCTGTAAGGGAGGGGATATATAAAGGAAATGCGGAGAGGTTGTTGGTATAGTCAAGAAATAATGAAAGAGGATTTGAAACTAGGCCCAAAGTAAACAGAGGTGCTTTGAAATGGAAATCCAGCCTTGTAGCAGGGTTCACCTCATTCGTTCGACCTTCAACCATTTCCATCAGACTCCAAATCTGTATTGCTGGAAGGACTTTCTTTCAGATTTGGGATTTATTTCGTGCCTGGGGTGTCCCATTTACACGTGAAGTTCAGAAGAGAAGCTTGAAGAAATCTATAAGTACAGACTGCCTAGCGATATGTGTCGGACTATAAATGGCTAAGCCCATTTATCAAATGAATCAGCTATGCTGGTAGACGGTGAGGAGTCTGCTACCACCGCATAATTCTAACATGTTCCCGGCACACGGGGAGCTGCAAGTAGCATCAGCCACAGGAACCGATCCTGCAGAGAAAGCATTTCCACAATAACACCCCCGACTATATTCCGTTTCGAAATATGTGTATCCTGTACAATCTTGAGCACATGATTCGAGGGTCATAGTATCATAAGCAGTAGCTTTTGATGCCAAAGCCCTCAGGCTTGTTCCTTCGGTGTAGCATCCGTGGTAGTTGTATGCTCCGATTGTTGGCACAATTGCCGGGCCTCCAGTTTTGAGTTCGTAAACCGATAAACGTAGACTGGAACCACACAGCTCCGCCGAGTTACCAGCACATGGCGTAGAGCAGTCGCTAGGAGGGGCAGCAATAGATCCAGCGTTAAGAGTATTTCCGCAGTAGCGTTCCCTTGCATATTGGGTTCCGAAGAAGTCGTATCCTGCGCAATCGGCTGCGCACGACTCCAGTATCATAGTGTCATAGGCAATAGCCTTCAAGGATAAAGCTCGTGTGTTTGTAGCTTCAGTTTGGCATCCGTAATAGGAATATTTTCCAACTGCTGGGACAGCTGGAGCTGAGGCAGCGGCAGGCAATGTACAGTTATACACTTTTGTCATACTAGTTAGAAAATCGTTTCTTCAAATGAATTCCAGACCAACTTACAGGTAAGCCTATTTCCCGCCCCACAGAGTTCAAGTGGATGCCCATCGCATACCATGTTGCAATCCGTCGTTGGTGCTGGGACACTTCCAAGTCCTAGGTTATCGCCACAATAACTTTCTCCGCTCCATTCCAGGCCAAAAAATTAATATCCTTCGCAATTCTTGGCGCATATCTCGACGCTCATATTAGTGTAACTCACATATGTTGCTTTTGAGAGTGCTCTGATATTAGTAGCTTCTGTGTAGCATCCAGAGTATACACATGCACCATTCAGGGCAGACTGAACTGTTGAAGGCGTTGGTAAACTGGCGGAGCTCGAGGTATGTGTACTTGAGCTGCTTGTTGTTGATTTGATCGTGGAGCTGCTTGTAGGTGTTGGCGTGGAAGAGCTGCTTGGGGATGATGAAAATGTAGCAGCCGATGTGGTCGAAGATACACTGCTAGACGGTGAATGGGCGGAGCTCGAGGTCGAGCTTGTCGAAGGGCTTCCCGCCGAGGACACAGTGCTAGACGCTGCTGTCACCGTGGTGCACACTTGGGACGGTGTCTCAGCGCTCAATATCGCATTGTCGATATATATCTTGAAGTTGGGAGAAGCTGGAGCCACGCAATTAAAGAGCACTCGGAAGACTAGCGATGAACTTGGTGGGGTGTATGTGCCACTAAGGTTTTGCCATTCCTGTTCATCCGTACCCAAATCTTCAACCCGCTCTTGGATGATGTTGGTCGTCAGTGCATCGTCGTGGACCAGGTACGCATAGCAGACCCTTGAAGTAGGCGCATTAGGATTCACGACGCCCCTATAGTCGACTGAAAACCAATATGGCGTGTTGGCAACCAGGTTATTCACCGTCTGGTATGTCTGCGCTAAAGCAATTGTACCAGGTTGAACCCTTGTAGAGCACGGGTATAAGCAGATTTTTACATTATACGGGTGGCAATACTCACAAGGAGAACGAACCATCCGTACTGTCGGCGGAAGTTGTCGTTGCACTCCCACCAACCCATGAATACGTCCACCTAGAGGTACCGCTCTCCCACGATAGATTCGTTAGCAAATTAGTCGGATCGACAGTTTGACATGTGACCTCCGTGTTCGTATCGGCATGAATGCTCAAGGGCAAGGCTAAGAAGAACAAAGCAGCAACGCAGTGACCGATCATCATGATGGAGCCAGGCGGCTCAAGTAAAGAGCGTAAATGGTGGGTTTGAAAAAGAAGGAAACTACAGCTATCAACTGGCAAGAGGGAGACATTGGTGTTATTATGATATTAGATGATCTAGTAAACCGTGGAGGCGTTCGCGTTTGTGTGCGGCCCGCTGAAGCTGAACACTTCAATTGCCTCCAACCCGCCGGGGCTTCAAACTAAGCCAGGCTGGGGGACTCACGGATTCTTCGGCAGCGGCTAAACCTTCACTGGTGGACTTGTGGCCGAGCTACCTCCCCTTTGGCACCGATATTATTGAAAAGGCACGATCTCGCCACGGTAATGTGTTTCAGTGGGCCAAATACGTTAAGCGAGAGCGAGAAAAGCAAAAGCACAGAGCCCCTTTCTTTCTTTTGATTAGCGAGCTACGAAGATATATTAGCTTGCCAGTTCTCGTCTGGTGAGACATTGCTATGCTAGCGGGCGCATAAAATGCGGACGGCATAGGAGGAGATTGTTATGTTCTGACCGAATAGGGGACAGTCGAGTGTTGCTGCTTGCGTGGCAACCGGCAATGTCTCACTGGACAAAGGGATACTATTAATTTCTGAATACCGACGACGTTCAGGGCTCTCGTGCTTTCGACTTCGCCCTGCGTGAGATATCCTGTTCTTAGCCAAATTCTGAAGGACTGAAGAAGATATGCATTCAATGAAGAGATTGTTGCACCCTGTTATTAGAAGAAGGGACGAAGTAATTACATAAATGCTTCATGGACAGATCGTTGGTTGTTGTTACGAGACCTTCCGAAGAGACGTGTTCCGACTTTTCCGACGCACCCTACCTTAACACGGAGTTTTTGTACTGACGGAATTGGAAGAGATGCGACGTTCCTAGAACACATGTGATTGAAATCATCGTTGCTGTTGCACAACACTCGATGCTACGAAGTATGTCTTGAAATGGCTGTGCTCGCTCAGCACTGGACTGAATAGGGGCTGAGACGCTCAAAGTTCAGAAGCGCAGGTATTACAAGGTCACGGTCTTCTTTGATGTGCACAAAAATACTTGATCCCTTCTTTATGATCGACTAGATGGAATTCTGGAGCTCCTCCAATTTCTATAACATTAGACTTTTTGATTATTCTTTGACCCTTTTCCTCCTTGCCAACTGCTGTATTCCCGTCTTCGTCTCCGTGTGCTCCGTGTTCAATTTTTCGTGCTTGATGAACACACTGGCCACTACAGCAACCGCCGCCAAGCACGTATACAATATGAACATGTTCCTGATACTCCACGCGAAGGCCTCCAGGATCACCTGACGCTGTGACGCGTCCTGGATCGACTGCGGGATGGCCACATTTGCCGCTGCCTGGCTACCTGATAAAGCCTTGAGGACAGCTTCGCTGAGGCCAGCAGCAGCAAGGGATGATTGCCGAGCATCCATGCTGTTTTGGAATACTACCCCGCCGACCACTACAGACAGTGACATCGCAATGCTCTGCAGAAACAGCAAGGAGGCTGTCGCTGCCGTAGTTTCAGCCTGGCTAACAGTATTCTGAATAGCAGCCATAGGCGCTTGGAAAAGAAGTGCAAAGCCGATAGCGCCAACGATCTCCAACCCGACGATCATCGCAACGGACGTGCTAGTTCCAAAAGTTATGTATAGCCCTGTCCCTATCGTCATGAGTAGTGAACCAGCCCATATGAACTCTCTATACCGGCCTGTACGATAAACCAAGAAACCCGCTGTGATTTCGACAACGGCCAGTACTACTATCAGTGGCAGAAGTAGAACGCCACTCCAGAGAGGCGAAGCTTGTTGTACGCTTTGAAGGTATAGCGGCATATAATATTCTATACCTATGATGACCATAGCGTGCGAAAAGACGATAACAAAAACTGCATTGTTAGACCGGCTTTTGAATACGGCTAACGGCATGAGGGGGTATTCGGTCAGGCGTTGCTCGTTAAAGACAAAAAAGCCAATTAATAGCGTCCCGAACACAATCAAGCAAATGACTTTCGGACTATTCCAGGGAAATATCGTCCCGCCGAAATCCAGTCCGACAAGAAGTAGAGTGGTTATTGCCAGAATAGAGAGCGTTCCATACCAATCAATGGCCTTGAGACCTTCGCCTAGCCTCGTGCGTGGATTATTGACGTCTAGGAAGAGGAGCAAGAGGCCAAACGTGATACCACATAGGGGAATATTGATCCAGAAGCACCAGCGCCAAGTAACAGACTGTATAAAAGCTCCCCCTATCAGGGGTCCAATAGCTCCTGCTACAGCCCACACGAACCCCGAGAAACCCAAATATACGGATCTCTTACGTACACTAAAGAGATCTGAGATGGTGATGATCGATAATTGCACCAGGCCACCGCCAGCTGCGCCTTGCAACGCTCTTCCAGCAATGAGCATTGGCATACTGGTACTCAGTGCAGCAAGTATACTAGCGGCTGCAAATAAACCGACTGCTGTGAGGAGCACAAGCTTACGGCCCCAAATGTCGCTGCATTTCGCCCATATTGGGCCCGTAGCTGCTTTAGCCAGCAGGTAGGCGCCCCCAATCCAAACATATCCCGAAGCAGAGCCCAGATCAGTGCATATTGTCGGAATTGATTGTGTAATAATGGTCGTATCGAGGGCGGATAGAAACAGGGGTAGCTGCAAGATACTGTTAGCTAGGTGATTTGAGCTAAACACTTGGGAGGGGTAAGGTAAGACTTACATAGAGCGCCGTTAGGATAATATATAGACGCAGCTTAGAGCGAAGCCTGGGGTTTTCTTCTAGGTCAAGCGGTACAATAGGTTTATCACGAAGCGCAACCGTCGTGATGGGAAGCTCTGCCGGGATATCAGCGTGTATTAGAGGAGGCTCGGAGGCTTCGGTGATATCGAGACTCATTTCGTAGTACTCAGAGCGTACCGCGATAGAGTACAGAAATGGTATAGCGTGTTCAATATACACGTCGGGAGGATGGGTAGGGACGAAGTGGAAGGGTGGGGCAGTTCTTGTAGTTAATGGTGAAAGAGAGTTTGTATATATTGGTGAAAGTGGGGTTGGGTCTAACCGAATCAAGCTGGTGGAAAACCTG
>Ga0302140_10010336_pt1 | contig 11543 bp, 10 predicted proteins | sample I_Bog_E1_1_FD_202095 | JGI IMG/M metagenome (GOLD analysis project Ga0302140, IMG submission 202095) | Peat permafrost microbial communities from Stordalen Mire near Abisko, Sweden - I_Bog_E1_1 | ecosystem: Environmental > Terrestrial > Soil > Wetlands > Peat | place: Sweden: Abisko, Stordalen...
TCGTCGTCGCGCGCCGCTCGCCCACCAGCGCGAACTCTTTCTTAAAGGCATCGATGGTACGTTCCGCGCGATCCCGTCCGGCTCCGCGCAGTTCGATCAAATCGTCCGGCGCGGGCAAGGCGATGAACAAGCGACCGTCATCGCGCAGCACCCTTCGGAACTCCGGCGAATTCATGCGCGCGGTGATCGACATGACCAGCGAGAACGACGACTCCGGATACGGGATCAGCCGATCCGCATTGGCGACCACCCATTCGCAGGCCGGATAGCGACGCGCCGCCAGATCCACGGCCGGTATCGAGATATCCACGCCGGACCTTGTGGCGGCGCTCATTGAACCCAGGTAGAACCCATCTCCGCAACCCGCGTCGAGAACCGAGTCGTCCGCTGACACTTCGGTCATTTCCTCAATCGCGCGAAGCAAGGGCAGAGTGACGCCGCGGTCGTGCAATCGCCTCCTCGCCGCCACCGCTTCCGGCGTATCGCCCGGCTGTTTCGACTTTCTATCCTGCGGCTGCAGCAGGTTGATGTACCCGCTGCGGGCGATGTCGAAGGAATGCGCCCGGTCGCACACCAAACGGCCAGTGTCCCTTACCAGCGGGAGACCGCAATCCCGGACAGTGCAGATCAGGCCCAAGGGCTATTTTGCGCTGAACCGAAATTCGGTCGTGGTGTCATATTTGTCGCCCGGCTTCAGCTCCGTCGTCGGATAGGAAGGCTTGTTGGGAGAATCCGGAAAGTGCTGCGGCTCGAGACAAAGCGCCGACCGCAGCGTTGCCGCCTTGCCGCCTTTGCCCTTGATCTTGCCATCGAGGAAGTTACCGGTATAGAACTGAATCCCGGGCTGGTCCGTGTAGACCTCAAGAACGCGGCCCGAAGACGAATCTTCCACCCGCGCCGCGAGTCCCACGCCCCCAGTGTTGTTCAGGATCCAGTTGTGGTCATAGCCATGGCCAAACTTCAACTGGATATCGTCCTGTCGAATGCCGGCCCCCGGTTTAGTCGGTTCCCGGAAATCGAACGGCGATCCGAGCACCGGCAACGGCTGACCGGTCGGGATCAGGTTCGAATCCACCGGCGAATACTGGTCCGCATTGATCGTCACCAGATTTCCCAGAATATCGCCCTCTCCCTTCAGATTCCAGTAAGAATGATTGGTGAGGTTCACGACGGTAGGCTTATCGGTGGTCGCCGTATAGTGAATCACCAGACCCGGGGCATCGCTCAGCCGGTATGAGACCACCGCGGTGAGCGTACCCGGATACCCGGACTCGCCGTCCTTGCTTATATAGATCAGTTCCACGCCGTCGGGAAGTTGCTTCCCCTTCCAGACCTTTTTATCGAAGCCCTGCGTTCCGCCATGCAGCGAGTTCGGGCCGTCGTTGGCCGGCAGCGAGTACTTCACGCCTTCGAGCGTGAACGAAGCCCCGCCGATGCGATTGGCATAGCGACCGATCAGCGCGCCGAAGTACGTTTTGTTGTCGGCAACATATTCGTCGAGGGTGTCATGTCCGAGCACGACGTCGCCCAGCGCCCCGGCGCGGTCCGGGACCTTCATCGAAACCAGAATGCCGCCGTATTCGATGATGCGTGCTTCCACGCCTTTGGCGTTGGTCAGCGTAAAGATCGAAACCGCAGTGCCATCGGGCATTTTGCCGAAATCCGCTTTGGTAACTTTGGTGCTCGACGCAACAGGCTCGGGCTTAGAACAGGAACACATGAAAATTGCAGTCACAACCGCCGACAGCGCGAGGGTGGACCTCATTTTTTCGATTCTCCTCGCAGCGAGACTATCACCCGATCTATCGTGGCCTGCGTAATGGGGTGATAAAGGGGGCGCGCTTTTTCATAAATCGCCTTCGCCTGTTTTGCGTCCATCGCGCTGTATAGAGGCTTCACGTACTTGCGCCGCCCGACGGTTGTGAGAAATATTTCAAGCCTGTCATTCGCAGGATTGTAACGATTATTCACCGCCATGAGCAACCATTGCGCGAGAATTTCATTGTTGGCGCTCGCGGTGAGATGAAAGGCCGTGTCCAGCGTCTTCATCCTGTGCGCATCGAGTTTCTCGGGCAGCCCGCGCAGGAATCGCAGCCATTGCTGCGTAGACCAGTCTTTGGTTTCGATTTGCTTGCCGCGCAGCCACGCCGTTGCGGAGGCGTCGACCGCGGCGAATTGTTCTGACTGCGGCACAGGCGCGGAAGCCGGCAAGCCCGGCTGGTAGACCCAGGTCGACACATCGAACTTCACGGGCGCGGGGAGGGGCTGTGATTTGTCCGGCGCGGCATCCGGCGTGAACAGATGGTGCTGCATGTAATCGAGCGACTGAGCAGTTGTAATGCTTTTGAACGCGAACCGATCGAAGTAGTCTCTGAGATACGCGTCGAGCCGCGGGCGTCCGACCGCCTGCTCCACGGCGGTGAGGAATAGCGCGCCCTTCTCATAGGGAATCTCCGTCATGCCGTCGTCGGGATCGCGGCCGCGGAGATCGATCGCGAGAATCTGATCGTGCGCCGCGTGCGACCGCAGGTCATCCTGCAAATCCTGGTACCCGAGGACAGCCTCCATCTCGGCGCGTTCCCGCCCGTAAATCTCTTCGAGGATGCGCCGCTCGAAGTAAACTGTGTAACCCTCATTAAGCCAGAAATCGCTCCAGGTCGCGTTGGTTACCAGATTGCCGGACCACGAATGCGCCAGTTCATGGGCGATCAGCGAGACCAGGCTCTTATCGCCCGCAATCACGGTTGGCGTGACAAACGTCAGGCACGGGTTTTCCATTCCACCAAATGGAAAACTCGGCGGCAGCACCAGCAGGTCATAGCGACCCCAGCGATAGGGGCCGTAAAGCTTCTCGGCCGCTTCCACCATCTTCTCGGTATCGGAGAATTCAGCGGCCGCTTTCTCAAGGACGGCGGGCTCGGCCCACACGCCGGTGCGTGGGCCGGTGGCTTTGAACTGCAGGTCTCCCACCGCGAGTGCAATCAGATACGGCGGGACAGGATGCTCCATTTTGAAATCGACCCCGCTCATGACGGCGCGCATCCCCGCCGGCACCTTCACATGCGCATCCCAGGTAACGCGCACGCCGGGCGAATCCTGCAGGGGAATCCAGCTACGGGTATGAATCGCCTCGCCCTGGGTGTAAAGGAAGGGATGCTGCTTGCCCTCGGTCTGTTCGGGAGCGAGCCACTGCAGCGCGGTTGCGGAACTCGGGCTGGTCGAATAGCGCACGCGGACGAATTTCGTGTCAGGCGCGAGATCGATTTTCAAAGGCGCGCCCAGAATCGGATCGGCCTTCCCCATCTCGAAAGCCGCTTCTCGATAATGCGCGCCATCGGGGGAGACCTCGGTCTCATCGATCTGCAGGGCGCGGGAATCGAGCACGATCTGCTTCGCATGCGGCGCCACGCGATCGATAGTCAGAACCGCGGTTCCCTTCACGGAGTGTTCATCGAATACCACTTCGAGATCGAGTGAAACATGCTTCACGCGAACCTCGGCGGGATTGCCGTACGAATGGATGTCGTGCGGGACCATCTCCACATGCGACGTTGTTGGGGGGTGTGAACAAGAACTCATCAGAATCAGTGAAGAAACGAGGACCAGCCGAAGATACATCGAATTTCGATGGTCGCATATAATCATCTGCGACCCATGAAACCGATTCTTGTATTCGTACTCGCGACAGCCGCGGTAGCGCAAACATCCAACTGGACCCTTGAATTCGGCAATCATTACGTTGTTCAGGCGAACGTGGTTTATAACGTCGCGAACAATTATGAGAACAAGCTCGATCTCTATGACCGCCGCGATGTGCAGGACCCTCAGCCCACGCTGATTTACATCCATGGCGGCGGGTGGACGGGCGGATCGAAGGAGGCGGGCTTTAATAAAGTGCTGCCGTATCTCGAAATGGGCTGGAACGTGGTCAACGTGGAATACCGACTGGCGAAGGTTTCACATGCACCCGCCGCGGTTGAGGATTGCCTCTGCGCGCTGCGATGGGTGGCGACGAACGCAAAGCAGTTCCACATCGATACGAATAAGATCGTGGTGACGGGCGATTCCGCGGGCGGGCATCTTGCGCTCACCACCGGGATGATTCCGGAGAGCGCAGGGCTCGATCGGGAATGCCCTGGCGTGCCGCTTCCGAAGGTTGCGGCAATTGTCGACTGGTACGGGATCACGGACGTGAACGATCTGCTCGAAGGGCCGAACCTGCGCAATTACGCGGTGGAATGGCTGAGTTCCGCGACGAATCGCCAGGAGATCGCGAAGCGCCTCTCGCCGCTTGAATATGTGCGGAGCGGATTACCGCCCATCATTATGATTCATGGAGATGACGACCCTACGGTGCCTTATCAGCACAGCCTGCACCTGAAAGCCGCGCTCGATAAAGCGGGCGTGGCGAATACGCTGCACACGGTTCCCGGCGGACATCATGGTGGATTTACGGCCGAGGAAAACGTGAAGGTCTACGGGGCGATTAAGGAGTTTTTGAAGGCTCAGGGCCTTCCGGTGCGGTAAAGCCCCGGCACGCGGAATCCCCGGACGCAGGGCCGTCATCCAACGGCCGATGATTAACTATCAACTGCTGGGTAAGACGGGTTTACGCGTGGCGGATATCTGCCTCGGGACCATGACGTTCGGTGAAGACTGGGGCTGGGGTTCTTCGAAAGACGAGGCTCGGAAGATTTACGATTACTACCGCGATCAGGGCGGCAATTTCATCGATACCGCCAATATTTATACCAACGGTACGAGCGAGACTCTGCTGGGCGAATTCATGGCGGGCCATCGGAATGAAGTCGTGCTGGCGACTAAGTATACGAATGCTCCCGAGGGGAAGAACCCGAATGCGGGAGGCAACCAGCGGAAGTCGATGATGGAAGCGGTCGAGGCCAGTCTGAAGAGACTGAAGACCGATTACATCGATCTTTACTGGATGCATATTTGGGATCAGGTTACACCGGCGGAAGAAGTGATGCGGGCTTTCGACGATCTGGTGCGGCAGGGCAAGGTGCTTTATATCGGGATTTCGGATGCGCCGGCGTGGTGGGTGGCGAAGGCGAATACGCTCGCGGAGTTTCGCGGCTGGACTTCTTTCGCCGGGCTTCAGATCGAATACAGCCTGGCGGAGAGAACTCCGGAGCGCGAGTTGCTGCCGATGGCTCGGGAGTTTGGGATGACGATTACGGCGTGGTCGCCTCTTGCCGGAGGCGTGTTGACCGGGAAGTATCTGGACGATGCGCCGAAGGGTCAGGGTGGGCGGATGGATGGCCACGGGATGGATTCATTCCGCAAGGATAAGGCGGATGAAGATCGGATTGCGCGGGCGGTGATTGCGGTGGGCAAGAGGCTGGGAGCTTCGCCGGCGCAGGTGGCGCTGGCATGGCTGCGGCATGCGGAGGTGCCGGTGATCCCGATTATCGGGGCGAAGAAGCTGAGCCAGTTGGAGGATAATCTGGCGTCGGCGGATGTTGAGTTCGAGGCTCAGGATTTGCAGGAATTGGATGAGGCGAGTGCGATTAAGCTGGGGTTCCCGCATGAGTTTTATGCGATGCCGATGGTGCGTTCGATGATTTATGGGGGGCTGGGGGATCGGATCAGGAGTTAGGTCGGCGGAGGGTTTCGAGTTCTTCGAGGGTGCGTGGCCAGTCGGCTCCGAGCAGGCGCGAGAGGCCTCGGTCGGCGAGCACCTTGCCTGCGGTTTGGCAGCGGGCGCAGTAGTTGGTTTCGTTGTCGGCGTAGCGGATGCGCTGGATCTTCTCACCGCAGCGAGGGCAGGGGTGGCCGTAGCGGCCGTGCGCGGCCATGTCTTCGCGGAATGCGGTGACTTTTTCGGGGAAGGCGTCGGATTCGAGGCGGTCGATCCAGAGTTGGAGGGTTTCGCGCGTGGCGGCGAAGAGGCGCGCCCATTGTTCATTGGTTAGCTTTTGTGTTTGTGCCAGCGGCGAGAGTTGTGCGGCGTGGAGGATTTCGTCGGAATAGGCGTTGCCAATTCCGCTGAGCAGGCGGGGATCGGTGAGGGCTCGCTTGATGGTGTGGTTCTCCCGAGTGAGCGCGCCGCGGAATTCGTCGAGGCTGGAGGTCATGACGTCGATGCCACCGGGATCGAGTTCGCGCAGTCCGTCCTCGCCGCTCACAATATGCAGTGAGGCCCGGCGTTTTGAACCGGCTTCTGTGAGCGTGAGAGAACCTGCCGGAAAGTCAAAAGCCGCCAGCGTGTGTCCTCCGATTTTTGAACCAGGGGGACGCCAATGCAGGCGGCCCGCAATCATCAGATGAATTACCAGCCAGACATCGCCTTCGACACCGATTGCGATGCGCTTGCCGACACGCTTCAGTTCCCGCACCATCCGGCCTTCCGCGTCGGAAACGGAAGGCTGGAAGGTTCTCAGGAGAAATGGCGCGCCAATGCGAACCTTTTCGAGCTTCTGCCCCCTGATGCGGGGTTCGAGAGCTGAAAGGTAGGCGCTGATGTCCGGCAGTTCCGGCACTCGTTAATTATGCAGCAGCGTAGCGTTTCTCGACTTCGGACCAGTTCACGACGCTCCACCATGCGGCGATGTAATCGGGGCGGCGGTTCTGATACTTCAGGTAATAGGCGTGCTCCCAGACATCGAGACCCATCACGATTCCCTTCCCTTCCATGATTGGGCTGTCCTGATTGGCGGACGAAGTGATTTCGAGCTTGCCGCCGCTCTTGAGCAGCCAGGCCCAGCCGGAGCCGAAGCGGGTGGCACCGGCGGCGCCGAACTTCTCTTTGAACGTGGCAAAGCTGCCGAAGGTCGAATTGATGTCGTCGGCCAGGGCGCCGCTCGGTTCGGACGGGCCGCCGGGCGCGGTCAGAATCGTCCAGAACAGGGAATGGTTGGCATGGCCGCCGCCATTGTTCCGGACGGCGGTTTTGATGGCGTCGGGCACGATCGCGAGATTGTTGGCCAGCAGTTCTTCGATGGACTTATCGGCCAGTTCCGGCGCGGATTCGAGCGCCTTGTTGAGATTGGTCACGTAAGCCTGGTGGTGCTTGCCGTGATGGATCTCCATCGTCGTCTTATCGATGGCGGGTTCCAGAAAATCGGTAGCGTAGGGCAGTGCGGGAAGTGTAAAAGGCATTTTCTCTCCTGTTAGATCTTGATGTTATCGTGACTCAAAAGCTGCAGCCAGTCGAAACATTTTCGATTCGTCGAAATGGTTACAAAGGATTTGCAGTCCTACGGGCAGGCCGTCGCTGGTTGTGCCGCAGGGCACGCTCATGCACGGGATGCCGGCCAGACTGCCGGTGATGGTGTAGATGTCGGATAGGTACATCGCGACGGGGTCATAGACTTTCTCGCCGATGCGGAACGCCGGGTAGGGCGAAACCGGAGCAACGATGGCGGCGACGTTTTGAAACGCATTGGTAAAATCGCGGGCAATCAATGCGCGGACCTTTTGGGCCTTGAGATAGTAAGCGTCGTAATAGCCGTGGCTGAGCACGTAGGTGCCCAGCATGATGCGGCGTTTGACTTCGGCGCCGAAGCCTTCGCCGCGAGAGTGCTGATACATACCGCTGAGGGTGGCGGAATCGGCGGATCGTGAGGTGTAGCGCACGCCATCGTAGCGGGCGAGGTTGGAACTGGCTTCGGCGGTGGCAAGGATGTAGTAACAGGCGATGGCGTAGTCGGTGGAAGGGAGGCTGATTTCGGCGATTTCGCAGCCGAGGGCACGAAGCGATTCAATGCCTTCGTTGACGCGCGCGGCGGTTTCGCCGGTCGCGTGCTTCATGTATTCGACAGGCACCCCGATCTTCATGCCCTTCACGGGTGCTTTGAGATGCGCGGTGTATTGCGGGACGGGCGCTGCGGCTGAGGTGGAATCGAGCGGGTCCCGGCCGGCGATGACTTCGAGCAGAGCCGCAGCATCGCGTACGTTTCGCGCAAAGGGGCCGATGTGGTCGAGCGAGCTGGCGAAGGCGCTGAGGCCGTAACGCGAGACTCGGCCATAGGTGGGAGTGACGCCGACAACGCCGCAAAATGACGCGGGCTGGCGGATGGAACCGCCGGTATCGGAGCCCAGCGAAACGACGGCGGTGCCCTGCGCGACAACGGCCGCCGAACCTCCGCTGGAACCGCCGGGGACGCGGTCCGGCGCTACAGGATTACGCACCGGGCCGAAGGCGCTGTTCTCGTTCGAAGAGCCCATCGCGAATTCGTCGCAGTTGGTTTTGCCGATGACGATGCCGCCGGCTGCCTCGATGCGATCGATCGCGGTGGCGTTATAAGGCGGGATGTAGTTGGCGAGGATTTTCGAGCCGCAGGTGGTTCTGAGGTCCTTCGTGACGATGACGTCTTTGACTGCGACGGGCACGCCTGCCAGCGGACCGGGATCGTGGCCGGCGGCGATCTTCTCATCCACAAGTTCGGCGGACTTCAGGGCGCGCTCAGGGGCGAGCAGCAGATAGGCATTCGTCTTTGGGTTTTCGCGCTCGGCATGAGCAAGCGCCTCGCGAGTGAATTCGACGGCGCTGAAGGTTTTGCGAAGCAGGCCGTTGCGAATCGACTCAACCGTATGCTGAGTCATCGTTCAATCACTCTCGGGACTTTAAAGTAACCACCGCTGGTGACGGCGGCGTTAGCTACTGCCGCTTCGCTGCCCAGCGGAGCACGCTCGACGTCGGGCCGCAAAGTTGCGGTGTCGTCCGCTTCGAAGAGCACCTGCGCCATGGGTTCTACGCCCTCGGTATCGATTTCAGCAAGGCGGTCCATTTGTTCCAGAATGCCGCCCAGATCGGTGACCATGCGCGCGACTTCATCGGGCGTAAGGCTGAGGTTGGCAAGATTCGCGACGTAGCGTACGTCGGTTTCCGTGAGCTTCAAATTACGATCCTTTTACGCTGTTGCGCGTTTGCGAGCCATTCGGTAGATCCGGCGCAGCCCGGGATCCACGATATCGACGCCGTTATCGGTTTCGTCCGCGGTCAAAGCAAAACCATTTTCGCGCTGCGGTTCGATGCGTCGCGGGCGGATCTCGAAGGAAATCTGGCGGACGACGCCGGGGCCGAGGGTTTGCTCGAGGTTTCGAAGGATCACGGGCCGCAGGCTGTAGAGGTTATCCCGCCATGTCTCGTCCTCAACTTCGATGACGAGGCGGTCGCGGACGAGTTTGAGCGCACTGGTGCGCAGGGCAAGGCGCGGGCCGACGGCTTTCTTCCATGCGGCGCAGGCGATTTGTTCGGGACTGATGAAATCCGAACCACCCTTCCACTGGGCGATGATCCGGCTGGCCTGATCCATGTGAGTCGAGACGGAACGATCATAGCAGACCATATACACTGTTAACCGAGCAGTTTCATCTTCCAGGGAGCATTGCATGTTTCGAGTAACCGCCGCCGTCCTGGCGTGCGCCGCCGCGGCTTGTTTGTCGGCTCAGATTCCATCCACTCCGGGCACCAAAGCCACCATTGCGGGAAGCGAGGCGGCCTTGAAAGGGTCGAAGGAAAACCCCGCGGCTGTAGCGCGTGGCGGGCAGGTGTTCGCGGAGAAATGCGCGGGTTGCCATGGGGGCACCGCGAAGGGCACTAATAAGGGACTGGATCTGGTGCGGTCCGTGCTGGTGATCGATGACGAGAAGGGGATTCTGATCGCTCCGGTGCTGCGGACAGGGCGTCCCGATATGGGCATGCCGAAGCCGGATTTGACGGAAGACCAGATTTCCGATGTGATTGCGTGGATTCACGTGCAGACGTATGCGGCCGACCATCGCAATACCTATCTGTTTCTGGACGCTAACACCGGCGACGCGAAGAAGGGCGAGGTTTATTTCAACGCGCATTGCGGGCCTTGCCATTCGGCTGCGGGCGATTTGAAGGGGATTGGGGCGAAGTACGATGCGCATAATATGCAGGGGCGATGGCTGCAGCCTCGGTCGTTTGGGCGCGGGGCGGCGAAGAGCGCATCTACTGTTACCGTTACCTTAGCCGACGGCAAAGTGCTGACCGGGGTGCTGGACCGGCTGGACGATTTCAACGTGAGTTTCCGGGATGCGGCGGGTGATTTTCATTCGTTCAATCGCGAGGGCGATTCGCCGAAGGTCGAGGTGAAGGATCCGCTGAAACCGCATACCGATATGCTGCGGATTTATACGGACGACGATATCCATAACGTGACTGCTTTTCTGGAGACCCTGAAATGAGAACCCTGGTTATTGCTTTCGTTTGCGCGGCGGGCGCGTGGGGGCAGCTGCTCGATCCGGCGAAGCTGGTGAAACAGCCGACCGATACATGGCCGACTTATAACGGCGATTATTCGGGCCGGCGGTACAGCGAGCTGAAGCAGATCAATGCGGGCAATGTTAAGGGGCTGTCATTGGCCTGGGTTACGCGGTTTGGAACGGGGACGCCGGCGGTCACGATCAAGTCGACGCCTCTGCTGGTGAATGGGGTGCTGTATTTCACTTCGCCGAATAATGTTTGGGCCGCGGATGCGCATACCGGGCGTGAGCTTTGGCATTATCAGTATCCGGCGAATACGGGCAGCACGATCGGGAATCGGGGCGTGGGGATGTATGGGAACTGGCTGTTTTTCGAGTCGCCCGACAGCCATTTGGTGAGCCTCGATGCGCGGACGGGCAAGGAGCGGTGGAAGGTCCAGATGGTGGACCCGAAGCTCGACTATACGTCGACGGTTGCGCCGGTGATTATAGGGAACCATGTGGTTTTAGGGATTGGCGGGGATCATATGGATAACCCTGGGTTTATCGAGTCGCGCGATCCCGAGACAGGGGAGTTGCAGTGGAAGACGAATACCACTCCGCGCAAGGGTGAGCCGGGGATTGAGACGTGGCCGGACGAGTATGCGGCGGCGCATGGGACCGGGCAGGCATGGATTCCGGGGACGTACGATCCGGAGTTGAATCTGTATTACGTGGGGACTGGGAATCCGAATCCCGTGCTGGCGGAGCAGAGCCGGAAGGGGGATAACCTTTATACCTGCACGATTCTGGCGATGAATCCGGATACCGGGAAGATTGTTTGGTATTACCAGGTTTCGCCGCATGAATCGCATGACTGGGATGCTTCGGAGACGCCGGTTTTGATCGATGGGGTGATTGACGGGAAGCCTCGGAAGTTACTGGCTCAGGCGAGCCGGAATGGGTTTTACTTTTTGCTGGACCGGGCTACCGGGGAGCATCTGGTGACGAAGCCGTTCATCGATACGATCAACTGGACGAAGGGGTTTAATGCGAAGGGTGCGCCGATCGGCGATCCGGCTAAGTTTCCTCGGCCGGATGGCACGTTAGTTTCGCCGAATTCGAGCGGGGCTACGAACTGGCCGGCGCCTAGTTTCGATCCTCAGACGGGGTTGCTGTATGTGGGGGCAAATCGGTCTTATGCGATGTTTTATATCACTGATACGGACGATCATCCGGAGGGTTGGGGTGGTCTCGATGCTACGGCGGGTTCGCTGGGGGCGGCGCTGGAGGCTTTGGATTATAAGACCGGTGAAATTAAGTGGAAGCATGATTGGCCTGCGGGGGGCGGGCCTTCGCATATCCTGACT
>Ga0302140_10010338_pt1 | contig 11542 bp, 8 predicted proteins | sample I_Bog_E1_1_FD_202095 | JGI IMG/M metagenome (GOLD analysis project Ga0302140, IMG submission 202095) | Peat permafrost microbial communities from Stordalen Mire near Abisko, Sweden - I_Bog_E1_1 | ecosystem: Environmental > Terrestrial > Soil > Wetlands > Peat | place: Sweden: Abisko, Stordalen...
GCCTTCGAGGTGGACGTTGTTTTTGTAGCTGGACATGATGTTTCTCCTTTTGAATTTGGTCGCGAGTGAATCGGGACATACTGCCGGAACGGACATGGGGCGCAGTGAACTCCCAAGTGCCAAGCAATGACTTTTGTGGAGAGGGACCACAGCTTGCCTGGGGAGAGGAGTCCGCAAAGCGCAGCGGAAGAGTTTGCGCCGTCGCCGTAGGGCGAGAACGTTCTTGACGCCTCCATGATGGCCGAGTTGATTGTGACCAAAAAGGAGATCGTGCATCAGCTCAAAGAGTCCACCGGAACCTCGCGGGCCTGGCCGAATAGCCCCGGCGCGGGTGGTCAACGATTGCCGTTGGCGGGAAGACATGGGGCCGAGCATTCGATTCTTTGGTTCCTGGGCTCCTGGGTTCGGGGGCTTTTGGTGGCGGGGTCCGCCTCCTCAGATTGGACGCCGGTTGAAGAGAAGGTCGGGGCGGGCACGGCGGAGTGGTCGCAGGTCATTCAAGGCCATTCGCAGGATTGGTGGCACTGGGAATGCCAGCGGAACGGTCACGCTGAGCTCAATATTGCTTGCGGGGCATCGGTGTAACCCGCGGTTGCGTCGGGTAGGCAATCACCGCGTCCGTCTCAGATATCTATAGCGAGAACGTTTCCAATTCGGCGGGCCAATACGGCGTCTTCTCCGTGCCGGGGACTTTTGCATACTTTGGAACCCCGTCAGCTTCGACACAAGGTGAGAAGGTGCCCGGATGGTTAGCGAGATAACCGACCATGAAGTTAATACTGCCATCTTGTTCGAACGTGAGGTTCTGGGCGTGAGAACAGCCGTCAATATCCCGGCCATAAGTGGAAATGAAACCATTCGGCCAGTATGCGCGGAAACCCGTCAGTAGGTCGCCGTCAAAGGTGAATTCCAGGAGGCCCTTGTACCGGGAATCAAATGGCAAGAACATATCGCGGAAGCTTGTAAACGACCTGCAAGCTCGCTTATACAGCGCGATCAACGCAGAGTGGAATGCAAATGCTTCGCTTGTGACCTCTGCCAGAGAGGCGAACGTGATCAGAGGCGTGTTGCATCCATCTTCCTTCGAAAAGTGCCATCCTGAAAGTAGACGCATACTGCCATCGTGAAGAGCATAGTCCGAATGGTAGACAGCGTTCCGGATAACCGGATCGTAGATTCCCCGCAAGGCCCTTCCGACATCCGGAAGTCCAGCCTTCATCGAAAGCTCCTCGATTTCGGCTATCTTCTTTTCCGGGGCCGCCGGCTTGATCCGTTTCAGGACCTTCTTGCGAATGATCGGCGTGGCGAGATGAGCGAACGGCTCGGTTGAATACTTTTTACCAGTGCGCAGCCGTAGTAAGTTAGCTAACAGTTCGTAAGGCAGGTTCATCTCGGTGATGTGGCAATACGAGATCAGGGCGAGGCGGGCTTGGGTGTTCTCCCGATGAGGGAACTTGTCGCTCGGAAGATCGATCAGTTGCAAGTTCTTCAAATCTTCAAGCAACGCCAACGACTCGTAATACGAATCCCACCCTGTATCCCTCATGCCGTTTGCACGCACCAACGTGCATACAACCTCGAATGTTAGATCGACTCGGTTGAAAGCGTCGTCCCAGAACAACGGGTTCAGGATGTCCGCATAGTGGCGCATGCGGCTCACGGGAATAGGGGATGCATTGTCCTCTGGAAGCGGTGTGTTTGCCTGTTGCATAAGGGGATGGAAAGCCTCCTTTTACTATCACAGCCAATCGGCAGACTTCTGTTTTGGCTTGCTCCGCCGTCGGGTTTTGGGATCAGTACCGGCCAGTCGGCCAACGTTCGCTTCAGCTGCCGGGACATGTCATTGGTTATTGTTCTGGACGGTCTCCTTCATCATTCAGTTCCGCTATTGTTTCTAGGCAAGGGAGCGGCAATCAGCTTCGGCAATAAGAGCGCGGATGGCCTTCGCTTCCGGCATTTTGTTGGAGAGAACTTCAGTTCTTAGGGTCTATAAATCGTCGGCTTTGGATGGTGGATTCCTCCTGGGGGCTCCAGCTTCAGCACAATCTTCAATCTCTCCCGCAGCCATTCCTTGTACCTCTCAAATTCCGCTCGCATTCTCATGAGTTGATTGTCTAGCTTGAGCCGACCGTCATAATCCCCGAACAATGTCTGTTCCATCGTTGAGCACGTGAGCAACATGGTAAAGAGGACCAATGCCCACAACTTCGGATCGGCCCCGGTGTAATTGAGGCGAAACTCTATGTCTTGGTCGCCCGTGATATGAACGAATCGATCGGCCATGGCATTCAGATTGGCATGTGATCCTGTCTCGGACAATTCGCCCCAAGTCTTGTGAAGTTCTGAAAGTCCCTTAAACAGGCCAGCTTTCTTGTGACGTTCGAATGCGTTCTTGAATGCCTCCAGAGCAGCTTGCCCGTCATTTTTGTTGAGCCATATTTTCTGGAGGTCGGGATCATTGACCATGGCATGAGCGTGAGCGACGAATTCAACAGCGTCCCGAAGGATGGACCGTGCCTCTGCCAAGCAACCAGAGAGAGCAAGCTCGATACTCACGCGCATCTTCGCGTGGGCATTAAAGAACAGGAGCAAAGGAAACATCTGGTTGGGATCAGGAGCGGTCTGAAGGTCAGAGAACTCCCGCATCCAAATCCGGTCCAACATTATGTAGTAGTTCCAGATGTCTCGGAAGCCCTGTATGCTCGCAAAGAAGTTGTTCCGCTTGGTTGAATAGTATTCCCGATAGTCGGCGGGAATGTTGTCGATCTCGAACTTAACTAGAAGATCGAATTCCTGCGGTTGGCCTGGAATGGCAGGATCGTTGCACATAGTTGTCGCCTCCGATTTTTCGGCGCTGTTCTGCCGTTGAGCTCACCACTCAATCCGTTGCTGTCGTTAGCTATCCTCCCTTCGAAATTCTCCCGGCCTTCCCTGGTCCGTGTGCCGCACACGGCGCACATTGGGGCGACCTTCGGGGTTCAACTCCTGCGCTTTTCTTTCTGCTTCCGCCTGTGTCTCAAATACAAAACTCGCGCGTTCGGCCCCTTCTGCGATGACCTCCCACCAGCCATCGTGCCGGCGTTGTACGAAGTAGTGTTTGCCCGTTGCCATTTCTGCCTCACAAAAGTTGGTTTTTAATGTCGGTACGACGGGGCACACCAGCGAGTGTCCCCCGCCCTCGTTACCCCTTGCGCCACTGATCCGGTTTGCCAACTGATGTGTAGCGAACTCGCTCCACATCCGGCCGCGTGTTCGGGCTGATCTCTTTAGCCCGTTCAATCGCCTTGGCCTGCGTTGGCAGGATCGCACTGGCGCGCTCTGCATCCGGCTTGACGACAGCGTATTGCCGAATGCCGCGCCGCTCCACGAAGATGTTGCCCTTGCCCATCCTGGAACCCTCCTTTCTTACCGCATCGCTACAAGATACACATACTTTCTTTATCGGTCAAGTTTCTTTATCAATCAAGCATCTTGACTCATTGTGGTCGCGACGTGTAGAAACTATACGCATGACAGAATTGGGACGGGATATTCGTTGGGGCATCGAACAGCGGCTGGAATTCATAGAGTTTCGGTTGTTCTGGGAGGGTGGAATTAACCGATCTGCGCTGAAACAACAATTCGGAATTTCAATTCCGCAGGCATCCAACGACCTCAGGCGGTACGAGGAGCAAGCGCCCGGAAATCTTGTTTACGACAAGAGCTTGAAAAGATACTTCGCATCGCCGACATTCACGCCGAGGTTTTTCGTCCCGGATGCTGATCAATATTTGAATCGTCTCCGCAGTGCTGCGGACCAAATATCCGGTCAGAGCGACGCTTGGTTTTCTCAACTACCAGCGGCAGAGTCCATGCCGATTCCACACCGCAGGGTTGAAGTCGAGGTTCTTAGGAAGCTGCTTGATTCGATTCGCCGGGGACGCTCAGTGCGGATTCGGTACCAGTCGATGAACCCTAAAAGACCCGAGCCACTATGGAGATGGATAAGTCCCCATGCATTCGCAAATGATGGCTTGCGTTGGCATGTAAGGGCATTCTGCCATCTTGATCGGGATTTTCAGGATTTCTTGTTGTCGCGTTGTCTCAATGCGGACAGCGACGGGCCTCAAGAGGCCTCCGGTTCTTCAGATAGGAATTGGCAGCAATTCTTCGATGTTGTTCTTGCGCCGAACCCGCGACTTAGCAAGAGTCAAAGGGCTATCGTGGCACAGGATTATTGCATGAAGAACGGAAAGATATCGATCGCAATAAGAAAGTCTTTCCTGTATTACTTTCAGAAGCGACTTCGCCTGGACGTTGCTCAAACTCTAGATAATCCGCACGAGACACCGGTTGTCGTTCAGAATAGAGAGGCCTTTGATTCTGCCGTTGCGGGCGCGGACAAGTAGATTTTGCAGAATCCCAGTCATCGCCCATTTCTCCGAGAGTGGGGCCGACAGGCGGCCCGCGACTCGATATGGATCGGGCGAGACATCGTTCCTGCACCTTCTAGAGATCAGTCAATCGCGCTCGACCTAGGTTTCCTCGCAAGATCTCTATGGAGCGTGAACTAAGAGCATCGCGATGATGCAGGAAATCAGAAGCTGAGGTAAATTCGCAACATGCTTGTCTACGCAAATCATTTGAACTTACATGGCCAAGGCACCGAAGAGGCCGTATTCAAGGCAATCGGTGGGTGGCTAAAGGAGCAACTGAGTTTCGGGTTACACCCAGACCAGCTCAGAAAGGACGGCGAATTCAACGGTACCCGTGGGGACGTTCGTTCTTGGCTGCGTGTGCTGGCCACGGCAGAGGAGGACCCGAAGCTCTACTCGTGGGTACTAAAATTCCCCGACGGAAATGTTCGCGGCCGACAATGGATTGTGGAGGTTGGAGTCAAAACACAAGCGGACAGATTGGACCTGTCCTGCGTCGTCAAGACCGACGAATATAGCACCCTGGTTGCCAGTCCGGTTATAGCCTCTCAGCCGCGGCTGATTCGATATATCGCGAACAACATTCAAAATGTTCAGGATTCGACTTTCGACGTTACCGTGCCGGGAGTAGAAACCAAGTCCGTAGGAGCGGACGAAGATTCTTACCTGGGCCTGCTTGCCGAGATTGAACGTCCGGGCCGCGAAGGGCCAATCGTGCTTGTCAGCCCGACCAAGGACGGAGAGTACCTTCTTGAAGCTGAAGAGCTTCAGCAAAGGTTGATCGGCCTAGCTCAAGTTGTGAAGGTCTCAGCCAACTTTAACAGTTACGAGATGGCGACTGTATTGGGAAAGCCGAAGTCCGCCTGGGGCGGAGCGATCAATATCCTTGATGTGCCTTCCCTGCCGGGGCATGTTCAAGGCCGATATTATCTGCCTGACGTGATTGCTACCTGGGGAAACACGCCATTTAATCGCGGTTCTCACGTACTCGCATTAGTCACGAATACCACGAACATCGCTCGGCTTCGCAGACATATTAGACCGGAAGGGGTCATGCAGCTTTCTCTGCGTCGTCGCATGCAAACTGCGCGCGCGAAAAGCGAACAGATGAGCATTGTCCAGTTGCGGTCAGTACTCGAAGATGCAGCAAAACAGGCGGACGAGCAGACCAAATATTTCGACGAATTGGTCGAGGAGAATTCACAACTGGAATCCAATCTCGCTACATTAAAGGACGATCTGAGTGGTGTCCGCGATGAACTGGCCAAGAAGGACTACGCCATCCAGTCTCTCAAAGACCAACTCAACCGTGCAGGCGGGGATCGGCCGGAGGGCATCGATGCGGAAGAATTAGTGAAAATGCTCAACCGCGATGCCCCCCCGTCGCCGCTCAATTGCCTTACTATCATCGAAAGCATTTATGGGGATCGGTGTACTATCCTTTCGAGCGCATGGAGAAGTGCGGAGGAGATGGACAGCTTTATCTACGGGAGAGAACTTTTGGAGTTGCTCAAGCGTCTCGTGACGGATTACCGCAGTGCACTCATGGAGGGCGGAGACAACAAAGCGCACAATGTCTTCGGCAAAAGCGAATATGCTGCAAAGGAATCTGAAACGGTGATGAATAATAAGGCCATGCGACGAGAAAGGACATTCGAATACGAGCAAGAAAAAGTGGAAATGTTTCGCCACCTCAAGATCGGTGCCGACGACGACGCGACAAGGACAATACGAGTGCATTTTCACTGGGATCATGAACGCGAGAAGATTGTCATTGGGTATTGCGGCCAGCACCTCTCGATATCAAGCAACTGAATGATCACGAGGCCGTGCCGGACCTTCAACAAATGGGGATCAGATCGCAGAACCGATCACAGAGAGTAGATTTGTATTGGTGAGGCGGCATGTAGCAAGGCTTTCCGTTAGGCGCATTGCGGTGCACACAAAGCGCACACAGACCGTTGTTAACTTGCCCAATTGGAACGAAATATTCGGTCATCTGGGGCACCGGTCACGAAAGGACGAATCAGTAGTCGCTACACCACGACCGGCGTCACGTTCGCGCATGGAGAGCTTGCCGGTCGTCTCCGGCGGAGCCACAGCCAACAAGAAAGTCGGCGGTCAACTGGTTGATGAGGATTCGCGAACGATGCCATCGTCAATCGTAGCGTTTTAGAGACTCAGGCCAAGGTCGCTGGTGTCTTTGCTGCCGGACTGCACTTGGGCGTTGTCGCCTATTGAGTGAGCCGAGGGTTGGCTCGCCTGCTCAAGAGCAGCTTCTCGCGTGATCGGCTGCGCTTGCCGGTCGTAGAACTGGCCTTGCGGATCGATGTGCAGCCAATTTCCCGAGTTGGTGTGCTGGTAGCTCTGGACCTCGCCGGTCTCGCGCTTCCATTCGTAGTCTGACGCTTCGTTTGGCAGGGCTGTTTGGATTGGAGCATTACGCCGGTGGTCTATGTCGGCTGTGGTGCTGATGTTTTCGGGTGCGTGAGTAATCGTTTCGGCAAGAATTTGACGGCGAAGTTCCTCTTGCGAATGCTCTCTGCTGTTGGTCATCGGTGGCTCCTTTGTCTGGAACTGTTGGTTGTGGATCGACTCGACCTGGGCTTTTTGAAGGTCTACGGCTGAGGTCTTTGTCACGTCGGTACTGAGACGTTCACTCAGGACAGCAACGTCGTTGGTGTAAATCCGCACGTCCTCCGAAGCGCGCGATACGGAGACGTAGGCGAAGCGGGTATTGATGAGTTCCGGGTGGACTTTCGTGTCCATATTGACCAAAACCCGGTCCGCGGTGAGCCCCTGGGAACTGTGCGAGGTGACGGCGTAGCCGTGATCGAAGTGCCGCATTTGCGTGGCGTCGAAAGCGACGGTGCGCTCTTTCGCGCCGTCCATTTTCACGCTGACCTGATCGCGGTCTATCCGTTCGATGGTCCCCATATCGCGGTTTGAGACGGCCAGTTCGCGGTTGTTGGCTGTGAACTGGATGCGGTCGCCCTGAGCAAAATCGCGGCTTATTTCGCGGTAGGCCGCGATGCCTTGCAATCGCTTTGGGTCATAGGTAGCTTGCTGGCCGTCCTGCTTCTGGACGGTAATCTGGTTCTCTTTGTGGTTGGCAGAGAGCACGGTTGCGTAGCTGCCCCGCTCGATGCCGTGTTCCTTGCTGCCCCGTGTGTAATGGAGAACGTCGTCGGGCTGGTATCGTGCCGCCCAGCTTCGATCAACGCTGGTCATATCTGATCGCGGCGTGAGCACGTTTATGCTGTGATTCTCTTTGGAGACGACGCCGGATACCTGCAATTCCGTGCGGATTGCGTTGTTGATTTCCTGGCGGCTGACGTTGTCGGGCGAGACAACCAGGGTGTTCTCGGGCTTGGCGACGTAGTCCTTGGCGATAGCCTCAATGCGCTGGGCGTTGTCCGGTATCTCGGTGACGCGGCCCTGCTGTTCTAAGAGCGTCAGGCCGATTGCGGTCTCGTTCTTCGACAGATGTTCAACCGCACGAAGCAGCTCTGGATCTTTCTGGCGCATGATCTGGTCAAGCTGCGAAGTTTGCATCCCAGCCTGCTGCATCTGCTCGAAGGGCTTGCCGGCATCGACACTCTGATGCTGGCGCGTATCGCCGATCAGGAGCACGCGATCTTGCGGTCCAATCTTCTCCATAAACGCCTGCATCTGGCGGGTGCTAGCAAGACTGGATTCATCAACCATATAGAGGTGGCGGCTGTGTGGATCGCCGTTGAACTGTTCTTGGCCGCCACGTGCAAGGAAACCTTGCAGAGTGCCTGCGGAGAGGCCCGCGTCTCGCAATTGGGCTGCGGCGCGACTGGTCGGGGCGAAGCCTTCGACCGCGTAACCGCTGCGCTCTGCGCCCTCTCGAATCGCTTCCAAGGTTGTGGTCTTGCCGGTCCCGGCGAGTCCCTGCAAGCCGTGGACACGGTCGCGGGTGGTCAGCACTTCCTCGATGGCTCGGCGCTGTGCTGGATTCAGGAATTCGCGCGTGGTCGCGTGAGCCGTGGCCGCTACTTTCGGCATAATCGGCTCGACGGTATTCTGGCCGCGTTGCATGTGGCCGACAGTCGCAAGTTCCGCCGCGATGGTCTCACGAGTGGTGAACTGCCGTCCCGTTTCGTGCTTCTGCCCTGGCGCGATTTTGAACTCGCCGCTGCTATGGCGCTGGTTGAAGTTGTCGCGTACCTGGCTGTAAGTGAGGTCGCCCATGCCACGCCGCAAGGCGTCGCGCATGATCTCGCGTTCGTCGGTGACGGCCTCACGTTCGAAGCCGCGGTCCTTGGCAAAGGAGACGGCTTCCTGCGCCCGCACACGCGAATCCGGCATCTGATTCTGCTGCAATGTTGCGGCGCGCTCCCTGGCCTCTACGACTACGCGGTCGGCCTGGTTGCCAAAGTCAGCCGCGATTTTTCGGTGAGCTGCGAGTACGTCGGAAGACGACAGAATATCCTTTTTATCGCGTGTGTTGTGCGCGGCAATCTGCGCGGCCTCCGGCCCGCTGAAGCCGCTCTTTGCGACGGCCTCCTCGATCTGTTGGCGGCGCGGGCTGGATGCCTCAAGGTATTCCGGCGTGTAACCCTTTATGTCCGGCGCGCCGCTCTTGCCTGCCTCGATCTGGTAGCCGAGATTGCGAAGCCGGAACGTAAGCTCAGATTGGTAGACAGCGGTTGCGAACTGCTGCGTATCGAAGAATCCGCGCTCCTGTAAAGCGCGAGCGGAACCATCAGTCCGCTCGGTCATATTGAAGATCACGGCGTGGGTATGAAGCTGCGGAGCTGCGTACCCATCGACCGGACGAGCGGTGTCATGCTCGAACTTTGCGGCAATGAATTTGCCGATGGTCTCGGCCGGATTGTTGCCCCCGATTCGCGCCTGCGTATACCGCTCTAACTCCGTGAGCGCGATGGTCACGGCCGCCCGATGGGCCTCACGAACTCGGTCGTCCCTGCCAACCAAAGCGGTCAAAGAAACGGACTTTGGTGCAGAAAAAGTGGCGTCCCACCCGGCCCGGTGCTCCACCGGCTTGACGGTGGTTCCGTCCGCCGTGGTGTACTCCTGCCCGGTCCGATGGCGCACCAGTTGTTCGCCCGAATGTGGGTTCTGGCCTTCACTCAAGCGCGCAAAATGCTGTGAATCGATTGCTCCCGCAAGGCCGTACTTCTGGGCCATTTGCCCCTGCCATTCTCCCAGAATCGCGTCGCCCTGCTTCCAATAGTTCTGCTCGGCAGACATGAACTCTTTTGCATGGTAAGTCTGCGCCTGGCCGGAACTGAGGGGCTTGGAGATGGTAAGCATACGGCCTCTCTATTGCTGAAAGGGAAACGAGGATTGTGGCTCTTGAACGCCATCGGCCTGGGCGGGATCTTCCGGGTCGGCAGGGGAAATAGGAGCCAGGGCAAGCTCCTCTTCGATGGGCTCGTCAAGCTCCAAATGCTCGGCCTCGACATCGTCCTCTTCCGGTTGCCGGCGAGCAATCGTCGCCGCGCTCGGTGGCTCTGCCTCAAGGTCAATCACCGGCTCTTGGCTTTCAGAATTCCTCGGCGCCAGCGTCTTCGGATCGAAGGGAAGTTCATCCTCACCGTCCTTGCGCGGCACGAAACCGGGAGTGGTCAGCGGCAGGTCCATGTACTCGAAGTGGAAGCGGGCCACGTTGTTTCCCAGCTTGAGAAAGGCGTGGCGATTCTCGAGCCCCGAGATTTCCGAATCCATCACAAGCGGTTCGACCTGACGATCCACGCTGAAGTTTCTGCCGGACCGAGAGCCGTCGAAGTGCGTCTCCTTCATGCGCTCGATCTCGACCTTTCCAATCGCATTGCTGACCCACTCTGCCGCCTTTGGCTCCGTCGTCTTGAGAAAGATTTTGGTTGCAGGCTGAGACAGCATGACCTCGGCAAGATGGCCGTAGATCACCTCAAGCTGTGCCTTTCCTTGGAAGCCAAGCACAAGCGGGTTCCTGCTTTTTCGGTTCTCTGTAATCGCCGTGTGGAGTTGGGGAAGACGCTGCAAGCTCGCCAGTTCGTCGAGCACAAACCAGACGGGTGTCTGGTTTTCCTGCGGCGCGGTCAAGAGCCGCATCACCAAAAGATCGATCCAAAGGCTGTGCAGCGGACGCAACGCCTCACGTTCGGTCGCGCTTGACGTGATGAATATCCAACCGGCGCGAGTCTCGGCCCACTCCGTTGCGCTCCATGTTCTATTGCCTGCCTGCTCCCTGGTCGGCAGCATCCGAAGGCTGTCCGCTACCAGCCCGAGTGAGGCCAGGACGCCGTTGCGTTGCTGCTGCGCGCCCTTGGCAATCATGGCCTCCATCTCCGTCCCGCGCACACGCTGGTCAATCTCCGCCGGGTTCGAGAGCCATGCAACCAACTGCTCGGGCGTCGGCCCCTTGGTGAGGAGATGGGCAAAGATTTTCTGCGGTGTCTCGGTGAAAAACTCGCCCTTTTTGTCGCTGGTCGGCTGGTAGAGAGAGGCCGCAATCGCCTTCGCCTCGGCCCTTCGCCGCAACTCTTCCGACGGCCCCCAATAGGGGCAGCGGTCGTCGAGGGGGTTCAGTACGATGTCCCCGCGCTTCGCATCGTAGAAGCGCTGGATGAACTCGCAGGCCGGGTCGTAGACGATGGCCGCGTGGCCCCGGCCCTGAATTTGCCGGAGGATCTGCATGATGAGCGTCGTCTTGCCCGCGCCGGTATCACCCATCAGCTCGATGTGCTGCGCCTCGGCCTGAAGCGGTATCCGCATCATCTCCTTTGCCTCGGTGGTTTTGAATCCGATTCCGTCCCCGTGTACGGTCTTGTTGAACTCCTTCGGAGTGAGCATCACAGGTCCTTTGAGTCGCCGGCCGTACTTCAATTCCTTCCTGCGCTTGATGTCTTTCACGATGGCAAACGGAAGTTGCATCATCAGAGAAAGGAAGCCGAACAACAACGGCAATTTGTAGATGTCCCTGAGCTGTTCGCCTCCATATACGGCATTCTGCAGGTACGTGTGCAGGCGGGCATCAACATACTTTTGCTCGGGTCCGCGATAGAGAACGTCGAGCCCGCGGGCCTGAGCAGCGGCGGAGAGTGCAAGCGGAATCTGCTTGCCTCCGGAGGCCAGAGTTTTACCCGCCTGCACAT
>Ga0302140_10010340_pt1 | contig 11541 bp, 10 predicted proteins | sample I_Bog_E1_1_FD_202095 | JGI IMG/M metagenome (GOLD analysis project Ga0302140, IMG submission 202095) | Peat permafrost microbial communities from Stordalen Mire near Abisko, Sweden - I_Bog_E1_1 | ecosystem: Environmental > Terrestrial > Soil > Wetlands > Peat | place: Sweden: Abisko, Stordalen...
TGAGGAAGAGTACATCTTGTGGATGATGAAGGCATTCCTCAGCGAAAACAAGGATGTTCGTGGTGTGACTTTGTTGGATTTTTATGAGGAGCTTGAGGAGAAGACTGGTCTTAAGGTCGAAGAGTTGTTTGACCAGAGGGAGCTTGCCAAGCTTATTACGCCGACCCCAATCTGGTATGTACTCCACACTTGAGTATATCGCAGAGAAGGATCGTACCTAATATTCTTTAGGTATTAGGAAGGTGGCAAGAGGACTGGGCTTGGGATGATGCTTTGGCGCTTTGGAGTTGGAGTTGGATACCCACAAACACAGGTCTTTTGGTTGTTTAGAAAGGGAAGGGACATAGTCTACGATACCTGTTCTCTGACTTCGTCACCCAAATACAGATCCCTTCGCTCTGCATTTCTGCCAACGCGCTTCGAGTATTCTTCTAATTCTTTCTGCTTCTGCCCAAATTTCCCTCTTCAAGCGGCTGTCGTTCTACTTTTCAGTCTCCCCCGTGTAAACCATGTAGGCGTAAAGTCTGCACATGCCTTCTGATGGGCCCATCCCTTCGTCTCATTGTCCCAGCTGTCGTGCACAATAGCTTCAAGATCAGCTTTTTGTTGACGAAATCTTGCGGAGCTCTTTACGACAAGCTTCGTATTCATAATAGTGACGATGCAGACAACTCGCAACTTCAGCGCTTGCTGTACGGTTCGCTGTAATGCCTGCAAAGTTAAGTGGAGGCGTGTTTAAGAAGGCGGAGGGAGGACCGCGGCTGAAAAGAATATGGGCGAAGGGAGACGCTGTCTACATTGGACCAGCTGCAGAGACATACAAGGCAGGAGAGAGGGAAAGTTCGAAGTGAGGACAATTTCCACATAGAGGTTGTGGTTACGAGAATGACAGTACGTCAATTTCCATCTGGCAGACACAATAAGTTCAGACTGTGGAATTCAACTGGAGAAGTCCATACTGGACCGACGAAAAGCTAGAATCGTCACTTGTGCTTCCAGGCAAAGCCTGACAGATATATCGTTGAAAATTTATAGTGGATATTATTCGAGGTCACTCCAAACCTAACGGGCACTACTACAAGGATGTCCAATTATCACCTCAGGCCTGCCCTTCCAGCCCTCCTAGTCGTCCTCGATGTATCTGTAAGGTCACCAACCGTGACGGCCCTCTCCTTCAACGCCGACTTCTTTGGCTTCACTTTCTCGCCCATCATCCTCGCTATCACTATCTCCCTCGCTTCAGTGCTGTCCGGATCTTCATACTGCAGCTGTGTTGAAGGAGGTTGGCTGTCTACATCCTTGTTGAAATGATTGTTCCCATGAAGGAGCAGCTCAATCTGCTCGTTCGCTGTGTGGTCCGAACCTGCAATCCCCGAATTAGACGGAGGGTATTGTACTGGGTGGCCGTGAGTTGCTGTGGAGTCAACAGACGTAGCACGAGAGCGGCCAGACCCGGTAGACATGTTGCTTGCCACTCGGCCAAGAATCCTACCGGGGCCTCGTTTTCGTCCCTCTACCGTCTCATTCTGAGTAGGATTGGTGGCGGCTGTTTTGGTCTTCGCAAGCAAGTCTGATATTGCATTGCTCATATCTTCTTGTGGCCTGGATCGGGGATGATCTGAAGGGGCAGGAGCGGTGGATACAGTTCTCGTTGGTGAATTGACACTTCGTTCAGAGAGAGGCTCTGTTTTGTACGATTGGTCCAAGGCTGCGGACCCAGTTGTATCCACAAGTGACCCAGTTAACTGAGTGTGTTGTTCTTCCTTGATCGTCGGCTCATCGGAGTCAAACGCGGTATTGTCGAGTCGCGCATTTCTGGGTGGTCTTGTGGAAGACTTCGAAATAGTACTGCTGGAGGTTGGTTCAGGTCTCGCTACGTCGCTCTTCGATCGTTCAGATAGAGGTAGAGCCTTTGGTTGGACGGCTTTACTTGCCCTTGGTAAAGATTCTGAACGCTTCTGGGATCGGATTCGATAATTTTGCATCGATTGTGGAGTGCCTTTCTTGATCGAATCCCAAAGCCACTCAGCCTTAACAATAGGCACTCCCCATTCTTGAGCATGATCGAACTTATCTTTTCTGATTGCAGTGACTGATTTGGTGACGAGTACCGTAGATTGCGGCGTCAAGTCCTCACTATACTTGCCGCCAATAAGCTTGACAACTTTGGTGACATGAAGCAAGTCGATTCCAGAAAAAGCGGATGTTGATATCGTCACTTCCGAAAATCCATCAATCGGAAAAACTGGAAATGGCCTTCCAATAACATGATCCGTCGGGTCGATGAATTCTTTTCTGTGGAGACAACGCTCCAGCCACCACACTGTAACTGTTTGAATTGAAGCTTCCGGCTCTGGTAACGGCGGATGCTGATCAACAGGAAGATCGTGAGGAACTATTCGGAATAGTCGAGTATGGGGAGTCGTATCGGAACGAAGAATGAGCTCATCAACCGAGTTTACTACCTCGCCATCGTTGAAAACAAAACGCTCATGGAGGACTTGTCTTTGTGCCGGAGGGAATCCGTAGGGAAAGAAGCGGCAACCATAAAACATGCCCTTCTGTCGTGGCGGGTTCTCGATAGTCGACTGAAGTGATCCGCTTTTGAGATTATCGTCAGCGTGCTTCTGTTTCGCAAGGGTGTCATCTGGCAATGCTCCTGCATCGTCTTCCTCCCATATTCCACTTCGGGAGACCTGGGCAACAGTACCAGCTCCCACAATGTCTCCCCAAAGCCCATCGTTCAGTGTACTCAGCTTCGTGCTCGCAGTTCTTCGTAGTTTCCTCTTTCCTCCATCTAGACTGGTAGTGCTGTCATCTCTCGATCGCTTTCCTAACGAGATTCTCTTCGGTTTGGTTCTGTCCCAGGCATCCTTGCCTCGCTCTTCCTCAGGCAAAGCAGGATCATAGAGCTTCTCATCCAAGATCATGCCTCTCTCCAAGCTGTCGTGCAGCCATTCAGGCGAGACGAGTCGAAGTCCCCAATTCTTTGCAGCTTTATATTTTGCACCTTCCGTCCTGTAGGATATCAGATGTGTGATCTGCTTCGTCAAATCTCCTTCGTATATTGCCCCATTTTTCCTGACGAGCTCCGCAATCTGAGCCCTTTCCGCAGCTATATATATTTATTAGTAAGAGTGTAAAGCTCCTGAGGCTGCATTCTTACGATCATCACATCCTGTCATGCTGAACCTTAGAGAATGAAGAGTTGGTAAGATATGTTCTCGTTCCAATAACTCCATATCTATCTCTTCGTCGTTGATCCAGAGTTCTCGTATAGCCTCGATCCATTTGGCCGTCATAGGGCGTACATCAGGTCGTTCTTTCGCAACATATCGATATTTAGGCGTGTTATAATCGCCAACAATAAGATGGGTCACGTCGAGGGTCAAGTCGTATCGATGAAGGGCACCCATCTCCTCCGCATACTTCGCCAGTCTGGTCTGCAGGACGATCAAGCAGATTAGCGATGCTCTGGCCTCTTGGGAAAGAGATGCTCAATCGCAGGTAGAGCTGTTCGCAGGAAACTTACGCGCTGTTCATCTGGGACTGAGGTACAGCAGACGACCAGGCCTGCCAAAGGCTTGGAGAGGTCTGCGCCTCCATTTAGAGTGATAATTTGGTGCGATTGTTGTGCACCAGAAGCCGACATTCTTCTGTCCTTGGTCGAAGCAGTTGTCGATTCTGAGGTTGGAAGTGTCGTGGAGACGCGTTTTGGCGCGTGCGTTCACGTGACACTACACTGTTGACAAGCAGGGATTCAGACATGATAAGATAAAGAAAGGCCGAAGGAAGAAGAGTTCCACATTTCTCAGTGCCCTTTCTCGAAATTAAAACGGTGTAAGGAACCCAATGGAAATTAAGTATTTCAATTGCATTGTTATTGAGGTCTCGAGGCCATGCCGTGATACAGTGTAACAGCTCCACCGATGCACCAAGCGGTTAAGCCTCCCGTTCAAACAGCTGTTGCCTTAGCATGTTGTGGCTTGTCCCCCACAAAGATCACCACCAGGGTCGGTGGGCGAAGACTTCGACTCCTCATGATATATCTGAAAACTCTTTTCGGGCTGTCTATACCGTCAAGGGAACAGGATCTCTCCTTCGAGAAATCGATGTCCTGCCACGCTAGTGCTACTGGCCAACTCATACGCATGGAAAAGCTGGTTACGTGTCGTCGGTGAAGGCAGTGCTTCAGCAGCTTTGTAGATTTGTGGAACCCGTGGCACATGATAGCAATGTTGCGCACACATGACAATCACAACACCTATCACACCCATGCATCTTGCAGGCCTAAGCCCTCCTTTCCAAGTCTGACGGCGATCTGATTTCTGCAAGGACACTGAAAGTTGCTGGTTGTTGGAGGGGTCCTCTCCCGGCAACATTCGAAGCCGCCACCCGGATCTTCGGCCATTACAGCATCAGCCCACATCTTATTTGCGGCTTTTAGATTCCAAAGTTTGGACTCCAGCCCTGCGGTACATGAAGACCGGGAGACATGGCAAGCTTCTTGAAATCAGGATGGATATAGTACGGAAGTCAAGTCTTCGAGGGGTGAGCTCCGACTCCGGAGCATTCGTAGCAGCGAAGGAGAGAAGGGCTCAGGCTTTATAACTACTCTGATATCACCATCACCGCCCTTCACTAACGACGAGGTGACCGAGAATCTATTCGATCAGCTCTGATTTGGATGGAATAAGTGTCTCGAATGGTCCATCTCATGCTTGCCACGCTTCCAAGATTGCTTCTTGCACAGAGCTGGAAACGGTGATTGGTCTGAAGTTCAAACACAAACGTCGGTTTAGGACGGACACAGCACCGGCCGAGCTGGCCAACAATCGAAAACGATCTGCAAATCTGCATATGCGCGAGATCTAGAAGCTCGGGCTGGGCCTCCGTACCCCTTTCGGGGATATTTTGGGGTGCCAAGATATTTCCGGTAGTCATCCCTACTCCCATCCCACCGAGTCATCTTGAAACCTCATGCACATTTTACTTGGATATCTGGCACAGCTCATCAGGGTTTGTCCCTTTTCTGGACCAAGCACGTTTGGACGAAACGGGCCACTTCGTCGTCGTTTCTTGGCCGCAGTTGCAAACTTGAGGGACCCTCGTTGGCAGGAATCGTAGTTGAGAAAGCTAGATGAGATGAGATGCTTGCTGCCGCTGGCTGGTGATTCTGGAAGGCGGCAACGCAACGTCGGATGAGCTGGTGGAGGTTGAGGTTGGAGAGCGTCGACTGATGACTGATGCTGCGCGGCGCTCGAGGCTGGAGCCGTTGCAAAAGCCTTCGGCCTGCACCAATGACGAACTGGATGAAGGCTGTGTTGTCGGCATGCTCGGCTTGACTAGCCTCCTGTGGTCGCTGTAGTGGGCAATATAAACTATCTTCTTTCTTTCCTCTCCCAGCGTCCAGCAAAGCGCATTGTCGCGCCAGTCTGCCCTTGCCTCCTTCGCTGTGCCCTTCTACCTAACCCGTGAGCACTGTGCAGAGGGAGTTTCGCGTCGCATTCGACCAATCTCGCGCTGCTGCCAGGCAAAAGCCTGAATCTGAAGCGTGGTCCACCTGCGTCATTCTAGACAATTTCACCGCCCGCACCCCTCACTGGGATCTCGTCGACTGCCGCCGCACGAAGCTCGGCCCATCCTTGCCATCTCACGTCTCCAGTCCAACATCTCTGCTGCTTTTCCCTGATATTGGCGCTTGCCCAATCTCTGCTTGTGCGCATGTGCTGGCAAAGCACAATCCCGACTCCTTGTCAACCGTCCTGACAACAAAACGCATGCTTCACTAGCACCGTAAGTACAATCACCCAGAGTCAGTCGCATGTTCCATATCACTCCCCTTATGATTCTATTCCCAAGCTCTACCGGCAATCACCCTGTTGGCTGCGATTGCATTACTTTACTGGTCCTTGGGCTCTGATGCCAGTGCGTCCCACGGCCTCGTCTGCGACTGTGTACACACCGCAATATGCGATCTAGATCCATTTTCTTTTTATGACCAGCCTTTGCCCATGTAGTCAGTCAAATGCATCTGCAGCGGAATACGATCGTTAACGCCCACAATGACAGGACCGATAATATTGTCTTACTATACCAGTCGAGGAACTGTCTTCTACACACCCACGAACAGGTCTCTGGAGAAGTCGCAACCTGCGAGATTTCCATCCCCTCCGTGCCGACCAAGAACACGACGACCACATTCGATACACATCACTCGTCTCCCAGCAGGCTTCGTACCAGTCGATCTTAGGCCTCCGCCGCCTACGCCAGAGCCCAAGAAAGTATCAAGATTTCAAGTAAAGCTCAAAAAGCTGGCTTCCCGCGAAAACGCAAAGCGTGTGCTTGGGTCGGTCTTCTCTCCCTTTTCCTCATCCACCTCCACCGCTCCGTCCTCAGCGGCCACTTCAACCAGGTCAGCGAGTCCCCAGACTCTCAGAGCATCATTCTCGTCGGCGTCGGCAGACCCCACAACTATATTCGCCAGAAGGGCAATTGCAGGAACAGTAGTGGATGATACTCCGGTAGCGATGTCGAGGCCATCTCTGGGAGGCAACCCGCCTGGCGTTGCCCCCAGACACAGTCTTAGCGCCAACTCTGTTGGCTCTCTCTCGGTTTCCTCTAAAGCGACGCAAGAGGCCGAGAAGCCGGTCTGTTCTGGCAACGGTGTATCATGTTCTATCGTTCTGGCAGAGCCCGTCATATACCTTACCGGTCTCGACCACGATGGGACAACCCGAGACACTTCGTCAAAATCAGGTCTCCTTCGGGGGAAGCTGCAATTGACTGTTACAAAAAGTGCTAAGATCAAGGCTGTTACTGTCAAATTCACCGGCAAAACAAGGACCGAATGGCCTGAGGGTAAGAATCACTAAAGTTTCTCGTGAAAAGGATAATCTGATAACCACTAGGCATCCCCCCTGAGAAAACAAGGCTATTTGAAGAAGAGTCGCTCAGAACACAGGTGCTCCCATTCTTTAACGCTCTGTACGAGGGCGCAGAAAGTGGTTATGGCACGATGTGCAATTACGTGTTACGAAACAAATCGGCCTCCGCATCAGTCACCAGTCTGTCAAGCACCGATCTTCCTTCGCCGTCTCAAACAACTGGGGGCTTTTCGTTACCTGGGTTAGGAAATCGATCTAATAGATCAAGTACACTCATGTCCGGGAAGGATATGAAACGGCTCTCCTTACAAAGCAACCAGTCACGCAGTTTTCAGAAAAGCGATTCCCCATTCGGACCCACACCACAACAAAAGGGCTATAAAATCTTTCACCCTGGAGTTTACGAATATAACTTTGAGATTCCGATTGATAACAATAGCCCAGAGACGACTAAATTACCACTTGCCTCGGTAATTTGGATGCTTGAGGTTATCGTGGAACGAGCAGGCACTTTCAAAGCAAATCTGCAGGGCTTCAAGGAGATACCTGTGGTTCGATCGCCATCAGAAGACTCCTTGGAATTGGTAGAACCGATATCCATCAGCAGGAATTGGGACGATCAATTACACTATGAAATTATGATTTCAGGCAAATCATTCCCTCTCGGCTCAAGGATTCCCATTGCGTTCAAACTTACGCCTTTGGCTAAAGTCCAAGTACACAAACTCAAGGTATATGTTAGCGAGTGTATCGAGTACAACACGACCGACAAAAAGGTCCATCGGAAAGACGTCACTCGGAAGATTCTGCTGCTCGAGAAGTCCGCCGGGAAGCCACTCGGTAAGGAGTATGTAGGCTCGGAAGTCAAGATTCTCAGGGGAGGCGAGTCAGATCCTCAAGAACGAGCCCAAAGGCGTCAGTTGGCACAACGACGCAGGGAACAGGAGGCTGCTGCGACCGGTTGCGAGCCAACGCCCCTCCCTGATATCGTGGATAATATGCTCGGTGATATTGACCTTGGCCTTGAGCAATTTTTGGGTCAGACTGAAATAGAGATGAACGTGCAGCTCCCAACATGCGAAATAATGGAGAAGGATAGGACGAAACGAATGGCTCATGACTGCACTTGGAAAAACGTCGACGTTCACCATTGGATCAAGGCATGTACTCTTTGTTTGTGACGTGATGGTTGACTGATGTTTCATAGATCGTCATGAGAATATCTCGTGTCGACGCTGAGAATCCGGGAAAGCGACGTCACTTCGAGATCTCCATTGATTCTCCGATTTCAATTCTCAGTTGCCGGGCAACCCAAGCCAATCTCGCTCTTCCAGAGTACTCAGGGCCCAATGCCGGAATTGTAGGCCAGCAACGAGTTTGCGGATGTCCTAATGCTGCAATCAGTAATATATCGCCTGCATCGTCAACGGGAAGTGTGCCTACCCTCGACAACGTGAATGGGACGGAGTCGCCATTTGCGCCAGAGAATGCTCTTGCAGATCTTGCACGACCTCCACAAGCCCACCTTGCCACGAACGCCGCGGCAGGAGTTCAACGTCCAATTCATTTCTTGAGAAATCCAAGTTATAATCCCCCTGCTTTCGATGCAGAAGAACCACCTCCACCTATCGCGACACCTCCCCCCGGATACGAGCAGGTAGTCGGCACGCCAAGTCATGATGGTCTCGCGGACTATTTTGCACGGTATGTGGATGCCTCTTTGGAAGAAACTGGAGTTGAGACTGATAAACTGCGTAGATTAGGTGAATATGAGGAGGATCATATAGATACCGATGATGAAGACATGAACAGAGCCACCAGCCGGGGTCGTGTCAATGTTGCAAATCCTCGAACTCCGGGCGGCAGAATTGCTCGGAGCATGGATATTGATCGCAATTTTATGTTCTCTCCAGCAAACTTCAACAATATTTTGACGCAGCAAAGCGCCGAGTGAGAAGCTGTCCGCTTGTTCATATCCCATCGCAGTGGAAACTTTGTAAATGGCGAAAAAGGAGTAGTGTACAATGGCGGAATTGAGGAGCGTCCGAAGGGGCATTACTTACTCTTGAAAACAAAGGCAGGGTTGGTTGTCTGACAATTGCCAACCCAGGTACATAATGGCGGATGAATAGGAAATCGCCCATTGGACGATGGAGTACGGAAAAGGAGAGGCCTGCTTTGGCTATCGGCGCTCTGTGGTTTTGTTGGGCTACTACATGGTGTATAAAGTTGGGTAGGATCTAAGCCGGCGTTGGGTCTCAAAAGCTTCCCATCGGGAAGACACGCCACGTTTGGATAGCACGAGAACCACGAGGAATAAGAATAATGAGCTTCTTGATTATTATATGGATTCATAAGTCTTGATGATGTCTTCCAATTGACCATATGTCGCAGGTCACGTGTGCTCTTAGCGCTCTACAGATGCCCCTTTCCAGTGTTCCTCTCTTTTCCTCCTAATTAGACAACCATCAAAGCAACCACAAACGCCTGCTCGTGCGACACCATATAATTCGGATTCCCCCCATAGTCGACAAAAGTATAGTCACGTGATCTAGAGTCACCCATCTGCAGTATTTTCTGGGCCTAGTCCATACCCTACAGGCTTTCTCGGAGTCTCTCTCACATTACATTAAGTTGTACCTCTGGGTTGAACTCATTGTGATAAATGGGAAAAACCAACACCACCTTGCACAGCGGTGATCCCTGCCAAGTGCTGACACTCGCCACAGCGATCATCACGTAAATGCTGTTGTTGAATGAACCCTTATTCATGACCACACCAAGCCGTCGACACCGAACTGCCTTCCGGTGCCCCTTCTCGTCCTCTGTACGATCACCTGCAAGATACAAGATCAGAGCATCATGAGCTTCAGCTCGGGGGTAATTGTCCGCTCCGAGCGTGAGCATCTTGCCGGCACGGTTTGCAACCAATGCAAACACAGAAAGAAAAGCTGCAACAAGGTAGTCCCGAGTTGCTCTAGATGCAGCAGGTTTGTCCTTCTACAACTCACCCATCTCCAAAATGCTCCTAACACACGTGCTCTTCCCAGACTTCTCATCAAGTGCTCATACTCTGGAGCCAAAGAGGAGGCTTGCTATCCCCACCCTCCACTCATCGAGATCATACCTCGATTCGATGTTCCTTTTTCGGGTTACTCATTAGCACCTCAGCAATCAAGCATGGTGTACAAATTTGAGCACCGTGTTCCTTGCATCGACGACAAGGTATTGTTGCATGCCAGCCGACTCCTGAGTGCCATTTCCAGAAAACGAGGACATGCCAGCGATTTCATTAGTTCTTACTTCCGCACCTTCCATAAAACGCTACCAATCATAAACAAGGAAGCCTTTCATGCGAAAATAGCAAGTTCCACCTCGGACTCTCATTTCTCCACCCTCTTGCTATCGATGTTTCTCATCACGCAGTTGACGCCTCAAGTCAACCCAAATCCATCGTCAAAATTTGGAGAACAAGAGCTCTATCCTACTGTCAAGAGCATCTATTGTCTTTTACAGTCTACTGGGAAAGTCTCGATGGAGCTCGTGCAGGCGGGTGTCCTTGTTGCTTGCTACGAGCATTGCCAAGCTCTGCATCAAGACGCTTGGCTGTCAATTGGCGCATGCGTGAGAATGGCTCATCTCATGGGCCTTCAAACCATGCTAAGGACGATACCGCCAACGGTAAAAGATGAGCGGAATACGCTGGAGACGAAGAGATGTCTATGGTGGGGAATTGTAGTGATTGAAAGGTTCGTCTGCTAAGGCCAAGGACTCTAGCTCATAGCTGAACATTATTGCAGGGTTATAAACGCGGAATACGAGGACAATAGACTTCCTCTAGCATCTGAGCCCCCTACTTCCCAAGACTACTTACCCAGGGCCTTCTCAGACGCTGATATCTACTATCGTGTCAAGGATGACTTGCTTTTGCCAGATGATGTCGTGCCAGGACCTGACGGTTGGCAGCATACTAAGGCTCGTGCCTTCACAGTTGTTGGCAGCTTTGGAGCTGCTGTTCAAGCTGCATTCTTAGCAAGTAATGTTACTCGCCACATCTTCGACACAGACAGAGATCTTGTCACGAGAGCAGATGATGCTCGTAGACTTAATATCGCACTTCAATCTTTTGTTGGGTCTTGTATTCCGCCACCGTACGTATTCCAACAACTTCCCTGCTCTGGAACACTCTAAGTAGTGCTGTAGTGGCCAATCTCATGGTGGCTATTGTGGTGCGTTTGCAATGCGGACATGGTAAGCAGGCCCTATATTTTTGACTCATCTAATTTACTGACGATGAGTTATAGTTTTTCTCTTCGTCTCCTCCGGCATGAGATAGAAGTGGCATCGCAACTCGGCGATGCCAGCGAACTTTGCCGGTTAACAATAGCAATGCAATCAGCAATTCGTACAATCATTTATGTCCTCGTCGAAGGCATGAAGGGGATGCCAATGGATCTCGACACACTCGCGTTCTGGTCACATCATATGATATACTTGACCGCAACCTTGCATATCAAGTTCGCCATCCGAGATGAGCGCTATGCTTCAGACCTTGAAGCTATGATCGAGTACTTGCGTTACTTTGCTCCGAGATATAAGCTCTACAGTACACTAATCCTTCTTCTTTTCATTTTTGGCAATCTAGCTGACATTA
>Ga0302140_10010343_pt1 | contig 11539 bp, 11 predicted proteins | sample I_Bog_E1_1_FD_202095 | JGI IMG/M metagenome (GOLD analysis project Ga0302140, IMG submission 202095) | Peat permafrost microbial communities from Stordalen Mire near Abisko, Sweden - I_Bog_E1_1 | ecosystem: Environmental > Terrestrial > Soil > Wetlands > Peat | place: Sweden: Abisko, Stordalen...
CCAAACGAGTCAGAAACTTTTCACTAAGGCGGACCCCTCACTTCCAATCACAATAAATTTTTCAATCAACTAATCGTTATATGAGATAATGTAGAATTAAGTTTTTTAGTTCAATTGTAATTTTATCTTATTTAATCTCACGGTCCCCATTAACTACCACTTTGGACCCCGATGTACCTGAAATATAATAGAGATGTGACATGCCATATGTGCTTCACTATATTTCAGTTCGTGCCTCAGCGACTTCTTTAATATTCTTCTCGATTAGAGAGAAAGTATCATATTCTCCCATTTCCTTCTGCAACTCCTGTGCCCGTCTTCTATATTTATCATCCCCCAGTATCGTATCCACAGACCCTTTGATGGCCTGCACAGTAGGCTCATCAGTTTGTAAATTCAGCCCGATGCCAGCCCACTCAACCCTACTTGCCACTTCCGGTTTGTCCGCAGCCATTCCTGCAACGATCATCGGAACACCATGACTAGCGCAATGCTGATAGCCTCCATATCCCCCATTTGTGACGAAAACATCGGTGAATGGCAATAAGTCATCGAATGGGATGTAGTCTGCTACCCTTGCATTTGCTGGTATCACGGTTCCTTCGGGCAGAGCCGCACCTTTCCTTCCGAGTGCTACCACTACCAGCACATCATCCGCATTGGCGAGAGCTTCCATAGTCGGGATGATAAGTTTCGAGAAGGTCACATTGGCTGTGCCCTGGGAGACCCCCACAATTCTCTTCTTTGCTACATTCACAACGTCGTCCCACCATGCAGGTTTCTCTTTTCCATCATCCCTATGACCTGTTGGCAAGCTTCCAACAAATCTCAGAGCAGGAGGCGGGTTTGGATGCGGGTATTCCAGGCTAGGGATGCATAGCTGCAGGTATCGATCCGACTTCAAGACTGGCATTTCCAAGATAAAGTCTGGCTCTTCTTGCGCCCCTAATTGTTTAAAGATGGCACGGACATGAGAGTTCACCTCGCTGAATAGTTCTTCATTTCGGTACTTGTATTGTACCTTGTTTCTCTCAAGTCCAGCGGGCGATGTGTCGTATGATAAGCCAAGTCCGCCTGGAGGAATATGTAGTGCCGTGAGAAAGAGTGGAGCTATTCCGAGGAAGATAGTTCCGTCCGGTCTCAACCCTGGTGCGCCGTACAAGATTGGAAGTGTCCCTGCGAAGCTGAAATCCACTAGGAGAATAATTTTCCTGTTTGGGCGTGTGCTCTTGATTTCGTGAAGGACTGCCTGAACCGTCTCATGTTGTTCCGGTATCTGTTTCACGAAGACGTACAACAAGGCGTGCACCAGGCGGTGTGGCCCTGATGGAGGTGGTGCTTTGTCCTGTCCTGGGAATAAGCTGTTGACGGTGGCTATGCTGAAGTTTGCTTTTCCGAGTAAGGGGCTGAAAGTCGCCCCAATACCCTGAATCTTGGACTGGAAACTGTCACCAGTGATGAAGATCACTTCGAATCCACGATTCACCAGGTTCTTTGCGATGGCGGTGAGCGGTCCAACATGGCCATCTGCTGGAGTAGCACAGAATACTAAGATTGGCTTCGAGCTTTCCGCCATCGCTGTGGGTAGTGCAACAGTATTCGAGAAGAGATTCAATCAAGTGAGGAATAAGATGGAGAATAACTTGAGTTTGAAAGATAGAAGGGGGGGCGCTCTGATAATGGTGGTCGTACATGGCTTTTGTCGGCCGAAGGGGTAATCAAACAAGTACCCTTGTTTGACTAAATGAGTAGAAAGATCGTTGACCGACTGGCAGGTCAGCATGACAACCGAAGAACTGCAACCTGCTGACGCCCGTGACATAAGCCGAGTGGGCCTACATTATTGGGAGTACAGTTCGGATTTACGAGATCAGGATCTAAATCCTTCTGCCATGTTTCACATTCACAAACTTCCCCCGCTGTCCTGAGTCGCAATGTTAAGTAGGTAACAAGTGAACTTCATTCTGATATCAGGATGTCATACCGCGCAGACGCGCGTCAGGGTTAACATTTCAACACTATGAAGTCAAAGACTAGGCAGGCATCTCCAATTACTCTTTTGAAGCTGAACCAAGTAGCCCCTCGCAAGAGCTTGTGAGATGTGAGCACGCACTAGACCAATAAACCTTTGCGTAACGCTGCGATTACTCCGGACCCTTGCCGCTAAATCTGTTCTCTAAAGTGTCACAGGATTTCGATACAGCTCCTTAAACTCGCAGTCGCATAAATTGGGTGCTACAGCTTTTCGTTGACAGAGATAATACTCCCTCTCATCCATGAAAAGGGTTTGCAAACAAGAAAAAGGGGGAAATGGAAGCTAAGCGAGGCACCAGCCACAGCGGCTCCACCAAAATTCGCCACGCCCCGCCACCTTCCTTTCCTTGACCAAGACCGGTTGATTGAGCAACAAAGCGACGTCAACACCACACCAAGTCCCATGATGATCTTGGAAACGCCTCTCCATGACAGCTCTTTCATGCCCATGTGGAAGAACGATCGATAGCAGCCGCTTTCCTTGCTGAAAATCATCCTCCGAAGCGCTGTCACCATGCTTACGCCCCAAAAGCAATCCAAGCACTCCACAGCCGTCAACAGCCCCTCTATAGCTCGACTCAAGAAGGGCCTCTTCGCAGATGGGCCCTGGCATTGTAAGTCCTATATATGACATTGCGCCTCTCATCTGACCTCCAGCAGGCAATTGTGATCCACGACTTCCCGCCACACAGTTCCAAGTCAAGAAAGAAGGTCCAAATAAAGGGAGATGGTTTTATACATGCCAAGAGTCGAAGGAGAATGGCTGTGGGTTCTTCCTATGGAAAGAAGATGCTGCCCTAAGAGAAATGGGTGCGATTATGAACAACACTCGATCCGAAGCAGACGAGCGACGAACTATAATAGCTGAAGCCACGAAAGACAAGAGGACCTTGGAAGGGCACGCCGCAGCAAGCAACAAGTTCATGGCGGATCTCGCGCAAATTAATGAGGGCGAATATGGTAGCTTTGAGTCACCGCCAGAGATGGAGAGAGCAATGGCAAAGGCTGTGGAACAGGCAGAAATGCGGTCCCCAGAGACGCCTCGAAAAGCCATCAAGACCAACTATGCAGCCACGCCAGGCAGCAAGAGGAAACGCGAAGAGGACTCACTGCCGACTCCTACTACCGGGACCAGCAAAACACTTGCTGCATCTAATGGTGCGCCAAACGATGACGATGTATTCGGCACCCCATCGATCCACTCTGGGAATCGTTTTGGCTTTCGCAGCCCATCTGCTACGCCCAGCCACTTCTCCCTACAACGAGAAAATACAGAAGCAACGGATGATCGCGGGGAAAGAAAGCAGCAAAGCTACGATATCACAGACGAAGTCATGGACCTGCTTGGAGAACAACATATCGACGAGGAAACTACAAGCAATCTCAAGGAGGTGCTAAACAAGCACGCGTTGAAGATTTCGGGTATATCAAAAGGCAGAGATATCACCCGAGTCGCCTTGAAGGCTAAGGACGCGAACATCGCAGAGCTTCAACAGAGGATTGCTAGTTTGGAGGCCGAGCGGGACCTCGACAAGCGGATCATTCGACACTACAAAAGTGATATGGCACAAAGCGTTGAGAGGAGACGTGGTCGAGGCCGAGGAAGGGGCTGAATGAAAAATCGCGATTTTACATCCAAAGCATAACCCTTGAACCGGTTCGTCACATATGGGAGTTTTATCCTCAGACGCCCAAGAGCGGCCCCTCCTTCCATACACTCGAATTTGGAAGCAAGGCTTGACAGATGATGAGCTGAGCCTCAGTGAAACCACTACGGACAGAGTGGATGATCTTCACGAGCTTTACCATTTATGATTTCATGAGCCTCCCTAATCGCGAGAATCATTGTCATCAAGACGATCAGATGGGAAGCCCAAAATTCGAACTATGGTACTTCAGTGTATATGTTCTCAAGAAGGTGCTCCCGACTCCGAGTTCCATTGATCCAGAATAGCGACGCTTGCGAGGTAGGAATGCGAAGGAGTTCAAGTCAGCGTCTTCATCTTTCAACCGGAGATCGAACTATACACCATGCCGTCCACGCCCTGAATTTCTTCACAGAACTGGCCCCTACATTAGAAACTTGCCGCAGTGCATCGGAATGGTAAGATCATATAAAATGCAAATTTAAGGCCTTTCTTAGGGCGTTTTACTCTTGGTGAAATCATTGGATGCAATCCTGTAGTAAAAGTGATGGGTGTCACTCGATGCTAAAGAGACACGTTACAGATCCGTCTTTAAGCTCAGGTTTTTCCGAGTAAAATTTCTTAATTTAAGAAAGAATAAGAGTAGATTCCAGTTGCACCCGAAACCGGCTTTCCCAAACACACTCTTTGTGGAATGTTGTGCCCTCGCGTTACATAAGCCACAAAATGCGGGGTAAACTCTCACGTTCGAGCATGACAGGTCTTAGGCCAAACATATCATCTCTCCATCATAATGTGGAATAGCAAGGTCACTAGGGAACATTTGATACAGAAGATCAGTCTTCTCGCTATACTGGAGTCCGTCCGGGATCATCCCAAGCAGCATATATTGATCTCACCACCAGGTTGGAGATCCAGCCTGACTACCGAGCAAGAGAGGGAGATCGTTAGCAATCTAGCATTCCTCTCCTCCCGCTCCAAGAACTCAAAAAGGGTGGTTGCAATTGGTATCGAAGAGGATGATAATGGCCAAGGAATGGTCATTCGCATGGCTGTCAACGGCGCTGATAAAGATATACCGTACACCGAGGAAGGGTTAAAACAGATAAGTAGAATGTTGGAGCAGGCTTCACGACGAGGTAAGGCTCATCCCATCGATCTATGGCTGTTGTTAATATTTGATAGAGCAACCAGAAGCAGAGGGCATAACAATGCTGCTTCGGCTAATCGTCTCAGGGGACTTTCCCCGGATCTTCGCGCGCCTGCGATTGGGCTCTAAATACGATATTGTAGCATCTGACATTATGCTACTATATCAAACTCTCCATAGCGGTCCCAATTTAGATGTTGGAAAGCAAGAGGTGGAAACTCTACAAGAAATATCCAAATCTCTCCTGGACCTCTTCCAGCGATTAAAAAGATCACCATCGCCTCAGATAAATCCTGCGGCTTATGAGATAACGGAGCAAATCGTTACGCTAGCCCACAAATTGAACCAGTCTCCTAGCTTGACCGCTGCGCTAAATACGTCCTCGAAACTTAGCCCCAAGCAAAGACTCTCTCTTGAAGACACAGTGAACAAGCTTGGCCAATACTATAAAGCGAGCTCGGAGCTTATATCAGCAGCAAGACGTAGGAAATGTCGAATATTTCGAAGAATCCGTGTGGAGAGCTTCCAGACCAGTGTTCCAGATAACACCAAGCAACTATCTGAGCCGGGATCTGCACTCCCTTTGATCAACCATCTGCTCAGTGTGCCAGCCACTTCCAAGTTATTAGGACGGTTTCATAACTCAGAGTCATTTGCTGATGCTGCCATTCTTCGCCGACTAAATAATTCGAGGTCTGGTATTAAAGTGCATGCCGAAATCAAGCTTCTGTTTTTCTATGAAACCCATCCAGAGATTACAAGGCCGAGGGTGATATGTGCCAGCAAGAGTGCCTGTTACTTATGCGATCTCTTCATCAGACTTCATGGTGAATTCCAAACACTGGGAACATTTGGTAAGTTCAACGAGAGATGGATCTTGCCCGACTGGCTAGACACTATTCCCTCAAATCGGTTTCAACCTCTAGGGAATATTGTAGAGCAATTTAGCATGATTCTAGGTTCGGAAATTGGATTGGCCTTAAAGAGTCCCAAGCGCCTGCCCGACCCATTGGAGAGCACTGTTGGCTTTTCTGCCCAGTGGTCAAACTCTACTGTGGATAGTGGCCTTTGTACCGGTACATCTCTAGTACAGTGCGGCATTGTTTCTTCTATAGCAGGGTCAAAGCTAGATTGCAACCCATCTGTAAGTTAACCTCCGCCTTTCATCTTCCAAGCACTGAACGTAATTACTGACAGCCAGTTGGAATTGGAGAAGCGAAGTAGTTCGCCGTCTTCCTCCTATCCTAATCTAATTGCAACACCAATACCAATATCGGCTCTAACTCTCAACTCAACAGGATTCCGGCAACACGTAACGTTCAGTCATGGAAAGGATATATGGGCACGACTTCCAGAAAAGGAAATCTCCTTCACTGTGGAATTTCATGACTTGTATGCAGTTGTTCTGTTTAGTGTCCCACAAAATCTTAGCCATAGAACGTCCAATGCATCATGGGTTCGTGTCGCATTGCTGGATTCCGCCGAGCAGTCAAAGCTTAGAAGCGAGTGCGAAAAAGTCGTATTTTTGGAGAGCATTCGAGAAGGCGATGAGAAAGAGGTTGAAAATTTTAGAAGTGACTCGCAAACGAGGTTCTATATTCGGTGGAAGCAGCAAATGATTTCTATCCAATTTAGTTCTAGTAGCCCTCCTAATGATCTAAATCTCGTATGAGGGATTGGTGTTTCAAAAGAAACATCGAAAAGATTCTTTCTGGTCTTCAAACAGATGCGTTCAGAGCCAGGATGGCACCATTTGTCATGGCGACTTGTTTTTTTTTTCGATTTCATGCTCTCAACCAAGGTTTCCTAACAAACCTTGCATCCCATCTCTCACTCCACCCCCATTGTTCCTCTCTACGACCGGACAAGCACCTCTACCCACAACCTCATGATCCGGCACAATATTATCCTTAAATGGAACCTGTAACGCAACACTCTCCTTCTCGCCAGGATACTCCGTGAAATGGCCTACGCCTTGGACGTCATTTGCGACAAGCAAGCTCTGCACACCCTCTCTAATCCACAGCTCTTCATCGTTGAATGGAAATGTCACACGTGCTAGCCCTGATAATAGGACGAAGAACCTTGACGTTATCAGTCACCGATTTCCGCCTCAGATAAAATAGAAGAGTGGGAAGAGGGTGAAAGACAAACATAGGACTAGGCGGTCTATGAATCCCCTCAGCAGATTTCGGGGGAAGAATAACGTAGGTTATGTTGCTGGCGTTCGCGAGGAATAGCGAGGCGCCGACTGTGGGGTAGGTTTTAAATGGTGTGGTAAAGCGCCAACATTCTAGTATTGCATGGTTATTCACGTCCGTCGTGATGGCTGGTATGGAGAGGTATTTTTCTTGCTCGGGATTCGCTGAGCTTTGTGTGACTAGAAGGGGAAAGATAGAGGTGAAGATATATATGAGATGCATTTTAGATTAGATACAAGTGTGGTGTGTAAGAGCAAAGTGGTTCGACAAAACTTTAGTTACCCCGCACTACCCCGCACTTATGCTGAAAGTGGAGCTTACAGTGGGGATGCCTCTGAAATGACGAGCAGATAGGAAAGTCAACAATAGTGCCCTTTTCATTTCTGGGTACCATATACAATTGATCTAATAAACCTTAGGTGTCAGTTGTCTAATTTCTCGCTCTGAACACTAGGGAAAATTTGTGGCATCTATCTAACCGTCGAAGTGAAGTCAATTTAAGCTTTTCGACTCCTCGCATAATTCGTTGCCTCCTATATAATCATGGTTTCCATGCACGTCTTAAGGCCAGTTTCTCATGTCATGTCACATCTAGAGAGCGATGAACTGCTCGAGAACCACAGTTATAGATTCCTTAAATCAATTGCATGGAAGTTGAATGGACTACACAATTAATCAGGTAGCCAATTTGGTTCTCAGCGTATCAACATTGGATAAATGGATAAAACTAATCAAACACTATAGACATCTCTCCAAATTCCACCTAGCATGTATTCCCAATACCGTAGCAGCCAATTAAGCTACTAACAAAGCTCCGAGAGCAAAGGCTACGCAGCATACGGCAGCAACCGCACCTAGCCCCTTCTCATGTCCTCCTACACGCCCGGCAGAATTCGGCTTAGTGCTTGCAGTGCTAGTTGGCGTCGAAGACAAACCCACTCCCCCACTCGTATCAGAAGCCTTGTGAATCAAAGTAAACATATCCTGAAACGCCACCCCGACTAACGAAGAGGCATCCGGAGCCGCAAATGTCGTGGTTGTTGTTGAAATCGGGTTTGTTGCAGTGATGGATGCGAGTTCACCTGTTAATGTCTGTCCTCCGATCGTGAAGGTGCCGCTTGTGGTACCAATGTCGTCTTGTGGGATGATTTGCTGGCAGCCAGTGGTCGGGGTGAAAACGGAGCTTGGGAGCGTGGAGTAGCAACCACCACCCAATGTCGTGTAGGCGCTGTAAAATACTACTTGTTAGCTATAAGTGCTATCAAGAGAAGAGTTGAGCATATTGTAGAGTGTTCTCATATCTACGGACCCTGGGCAACACAATGCGGCAGTCTCCCCCACGTCAAGAGCTGCCAGTATAACATCTAGTGCTGGTAGCAGCTCTGCGAAGGCTGCGTTTCCAGTGGGAAGTGCAGTAGAGAAATTGAACGCTCCAGAGACACTTGTTGATGCAGGGCTCAGCCTGGCAGCTGCACCGACTGTCTCCCAGCCAGAGGGGCAGACCAATCCTGGCGAGTGATACACAATGATATTACCAGAAAGTGGATTTGGTCCTTGCGCGGCCGATTCGATCGACTGAATCACGGCGCCATTGGGATTACAGTCAGCGGGCGGCACAAAATCGCAGCTTGCTGGCCACTCGATATCCGCCGGATCTGTCGCAAGACCGATCATAGTCTGGTAGGCAGTGGAGCATGATGCTGGGGCCGTGAAAGCGGTAGTCAGCGGGCCATTGTTGAGCAGGCTATAGCCTGCGAGCGAAGTTGCTGTCGGCATAGTGTTTACTTGCCAAGGACTTTGAAGCGGAGAATCAACATGCCAAGAATGTCCTACTTAAATACCAGTTGTATCAGAGTTGACGGGGATATTGCCCCTTTTTCAAATAAGATCGGAGAAATTGGTACCGGCGCGGGGCAGTATACCTGGGGAGGCAGGTTACACGACGGGAGGCCAATGGCGAGAGCCAAATAGTAGGGCGGTGAATGCACTACCCCGCATTCCTTCCCGCTATTAATATTTTATCCTTGCTTCGCTGCACGCGCTCGATGTCCTGTATGGGTTGATACGACTTCGCTTCGGTAAAGGTGGTTCTCGATGCTGGATCTCAAAAGTGCTGGGATCTTGCGTTCTAAATGCTTTCCTTCTCATATCTTTCTAATGCTTCGTTCCAAAAGCATCAACGGTGATTCTCTCCTGGCGGATGTGGTCTACTGTACGTCAAGACTTATTTGCACGCCCTTGGTCCGTCATTCTCTCTCTGCTTGTTACCAAGTCTGGGCTGGAATTATGAAGAGCTGCCCTACTATAGGTCTAATTGGATCTTTTCAGGGCGGGACCAAAGTATCAGATGTGTATTGCAGTTTTTATGTCCGATCAGCCTCTCAGGATTTGAAATTGATGCCCTTTCTTTAGCAGAAAAATAGCAAGTCGTTTGGATTGAAATCTCCAGAGCTATTGCCGTCACTTGTTCGAGCAATTGTCTTTGGATGAACCCACTCTATCCAAGAACCTTGTGCCACAAAGTCTATTCCCAAGGGTCTGCCACCAACCTGACTCCACTAACTCCTTTCTGCAATCTATCAAGCGCCCCATTTATCCCCTGCAGACCTCCGCTGATCTTTTCGATAGGGAGCGGCGTGATCTTTCCCTGGGAAATTCCAAGCGGCAGATACGTGTGCACAATCCACTCTTGCAAGTCACGGTTCTTTTCCTCGTAGAGAGAATCAGGCCATGGTTCAAACACACGCGTCACCCCATCAGGAAGCGTCTCAGGCGCGAACGAGGGCTGCATGGCGTACAGCTTCCCACCGCCCTGAGCAACAAGTACGCGTGATACTATCTCAACGGTGTTGGGAAGAGAGATCGTGTCCACCACCATGTCGAAAGGTCCTTTGGCTACCAGTTCATCGACCAATACATTTGGCTCGAGAGTGTGGTCAATCACGGCCACAGCACCCAACTTGGAGACGAAGGCACGATGTTTGGGGGAAGAGGTTGTGGTGACCGCATATCCGGCCTGAGAAAGATACTGGACGGAAAGTCCTCCAAAGCTAGAGGAGCCACCGTAGACAAGAATCTTGGTGCCTTTAACGGGTACGGAAGAATTAAGGGAAGGCTTCGCGAGCCCCAACCGTCCCGTAAATAATCCAACCACACTGGTTAAGTTCATCATAAGACTAGCCGGAACAGTGAGGTCCATGTCGGAGGCGACTTTGCTGACCATGATATCATTGACAACTACGTATCGTTGATACGCCCCATATTGATTGCCGATGACTCCAAAACCCTTTGAGACCACAACTCGCTCTCCAACTTGGAAGTTGGTGACTTTTGAGCCAATTGCTTCGATTGTCCCACCGAAAGTAGAGCCGAGAATTGCGGGATATTGAATGGGGATGACGCCCAGTTTGGCGATCTTAAATTCCACAGCGTTGTATGCGATGACTTCGTTCTTGATAAGAAGTTCTTGAGGGCCAGGTGTGTAAATTTCGACTTCGTGGACCTCGAGAGGTGCCTTGGCAGCTGGTATAATGGCGGCGAGATTGGCCATGGTTATGTTACCGATCAAGTGGTAGACTCCAGATAAATGGATAGCGACTGGTAGAGAATGGCAGTGCGTTGTGGGATAGTTTATGTTTAAATCTGCAGATGTTTGACTAAAGCTTTGTAGCCGGAGTTAAGAGGACATCGTATGTTCATAAGGTCCACTTATCGGATGATCTTATAGAGTATCGTACAATCATTTGACGATACTCCAAAAGCCTATTTCAAGTGGAATTTTGGTGACAAAGCAAATAAGTGCTCTCGACCTTGCTTTGTAAGCCGCCGGTCAACGGCGTCCGCTCCCGTGAGGGCAACAAGCACGTATTAGGTTCGGACAGAGTTTCGAAGCAGGGTAATTTCCCATTACGTTAGAGGTGAAGAAGCAAGATATTAGATCTTACAGCAGTGATTCTTATCCAAATTAGAATGGGTAGAGGCCAGCCCCACCCCTGCTGGTCACAAGTCTCATGGCACGTGATATTTCGCAACAGCTGCTATTATAGGGCATTTCTTCTCGTTTTCTTCTTTCACTTGTTCACCAGAGTCTAGATCGTACCTCAAAGGCTCAAAGGGAGAGTTCTGGGGGTAGTACCTACTTCTTTCCTCTCCCATGTCTGGATATTGTTACAAGTTTTGATGAAAGTTTCGGATCGTACAAACTCGGGTTCGAGCCTTTCAACGCTAAAAGTTCCTGTAGGTATAAAGTAGCAAATTCTGAAGAGAACGAATCTATTTAGTGATTCGGGGGAAGTCCTTGTCAATCTAGTTAAAGGGTAAAGTACAACCTTTCTCTGCACTCTCCCTCGCAATCTCAATAATCCTCAACCCATCTCTCGCCGTCTCAGGCTTGACGACCAATTCTTTTTCTCCTCTGATCGTCTTGACAAGATCTTCATAATATGCCACATAGCTTCCTGTCAAGCTGGGGAACTTTCCAACCCACCTCCCATGACCCTCATTTTGAC
>Ga0302140_10010344_pt1 | contig 11539 bp, 11 predicted proteins | sample I_Bog_E1_1_FD_202095 | JGI IMG/M metagenome (GOLD analysis project Ga0302140, IMG submission 202095) | Peat permafrost microbial communities from Stordalen Mire near Abisko, Sweden - I_Bog_E1_1 | ecosystem: Environmental > Terrestrial > Soil > Wetlands > Peat | place: Sweden: Abisko, Stordalen...
ATTCATCTCAATATACTCCAAGCCTAATAAGTACACCAATCCGCGATGAACAACCGTGGGGTATCCTCGCCAACAACCAGAAATTAAATACAACCTCCACTTTGCACTCCTGATTCACAGCAGCTCTCCTCCTTTTCCCAAGTACAAGTCCAAATCCCGAGGACAAAAGGCAGAAAGCAGATTGAACAACGCGCGTTCTTTGGTTGAGAAAGGCAATCCAAGGAAATTTGGCGCGTTGCCAGGTAGACATTACTCCTTTTCAGCCAGCCTCCCAAACAAACGAAAGCAGAACATGCAAGCAAGCAACGACCAGGCGCGAGCCAATTCGTGTTAACGCCATTCCCCAAACCCCGGAGCCGTCCATCCACAATTCATACCACAAAGAAAGAAATATCGACACCCCTTCGCCAACCCTATCGATTAGAATCCTCGAAACGGATCGTGACCGAAGTGCCCACTTTCGAATTGAGCATATTCGCCTTCGCCTTCGGTTCTACTTCCGGTGCCAAAGAAATCATCGCTCGGTCGCCCACGCGACGAGTAGTAGCTGTCACGATTCCGGCTACGCCGTCTTCGTTCTCGGCTGTTTCGTCTCTGCATACCGACAAAATCCATCTCGTCTTGCTCATCTGGGAAGTCATCAAAGCGCGACATTCCGAGCGGGCTGATGAAGGCTTCCATTCTTACCGTGCCAACGGCGTCAAAGAAGTTGTTGACGACAGCTCCAGGACGGTTGCTAGCGTCCGACGTTCGAATGGATGAGCGGCCGGAGACAGACATGGCGTTGTAGCCGGCGATTGAGGATGACGGCTGGGACTGGTTGTATATGTCAGAAGAGCCCGTGGTTCCTACGCTCAAACCCGCTGTGCTGGATGTCGGTGCGTGACCGCTAGATGCTGGGCCAGAAAATCCACGGAAGGATAGAGGAGGCGGAACACGTGAGCCAGTGTTGCTGCGCTTCCTCCCATGCATGGGAGGCAGAGGAGGGCCGTAAGTACCGCCGCGTTCAGAGAAGCGTGGCACAATTGGAGGATCGGCTGCAATATCACGATGGTCGGTGTGAGCGGAGTAGAAGGACTCAACTTCACGAATCGAACCATCTTGGCCGGAGTGCACACTTGTTGGTCCTGAGCGTGCTGCTGCGGTCTTGCCTTTCGCCACACGGATTGAATCTCTGATGCCGCTCTTGCGGAGACGATTGGGTTGTCTAACCTCAAAGTCCGGAATTGTAGGCTGTGGGATTGGAAGAGGGGCTTGGACGATTTCGGGCACGGCTTGAGAGGAGTGGGCGAGGAAAGAGAGTGCAGTGAGCCAGATATAATGACGTTCTGGAGACACGGCTGTAAATTTGAGCGCGCGAGCAGGAGTTAAGATCAAGATCGATCGGTTGAAAAGGGGTGCTGAACCCTTGGGAGGTGGGTTATCATCCTTGACATCCAAGACGGACTGAATCGTCACTATTAAAGTCAGCGCGGGAATTCGAACACGGATCAGAACACCTACATTTGCGACCAGATTTCCCCATCAAGGCGGATCCAGATGTTGGCTGCTTGCTACTCCACATCACAGCCCTCTCATAGGGGGCCAACCAAACCCAGCGTTTGTGACGAACGCCATTGGCACTATCACCGTCCATCCCGTTGGATTCAGCAACCCCAAACGACTTCCGTCTTCTAACATACTTGAACATCCATTCGCCAACCATTGTTTGAGCAATGGCGTCGACAACACTCGTCGCATTATTGCTGCTTCCGATCGATCCACTGCCAGTGTTGGTGGTATTGGCAGTGTTCGCCGATGGTTGTTGTCTATGATGAGTTCTGTATCGGCTACTTCCAGTCTCCTTCATGTACCCAGGAGTGGTAATCTCGTTATTGGGCATGGGCGGAAGTTGAGGGCTCTCGGGAGCTTCAGTCGATGCCGACATTGGTGGCGGCGAGCGACTGCCACGACGACGAGAAGTTCGACCACCTCGACTGATTGCAGCAGCAGATCTGACCTTTCGGATGCTGTTTGCTCGATAATGACCTCTTGATCCTCGTCCCCAGGTTGGGCTCCTGTTACCGTCACTAGGGGCACTGGCACTGATTGGAGGTCTTCTAGAGCTAGCTCTGGTGGGAATCGGGAATGGGGGCTCCTTCACTGGCTCTGGTAGGCTTGGACTGCGAGGACGACCTTGATGAGCGGCAACACCACTTTGTATGATTGCAGCGCGGCGTATACCATTGGGCTTAGTGTTGTTTGTGACAAGTGTAAGTGGCTTATCAAGTTGACGAACGGCAGTTTTCATTTGAGTCCTTGGCGGCAATGCTTGCACGTCCGGCAAGGTATACTCGCCGTTTGCATCATGCATACTCCTCATTGAGATCTTGCCGGGCAAGGGCCTCGACACCTCGGAGAGCTCCACATGCTCGGGAACCGAAGTTGGCCCCGAAGAAATGCGTCTCGTGGTCTTGCGAGGAGCAGGAGGCTTTGGTGCCGACAATGGAGTTCTGTAATCGTTGTCACTCAAGTCTGCATCTGCGAAATCTTCGGCGTCGTCAGAGCTTCCATTGTCAAAGCCAGCAAACAAGCTGCTGATTCGATGGGGACGCCTGATAGAGCCTTTACCCTTCGCCAATGGTCCATCGTCATTGTTACCGGGATAAGCATCTCGAGTATCACTTGTTGGCATCTGTGGTGGGGACGACGGGATCTCTTGCTCCAGGCTCTGCCGACTCTTCACCCGTCTCGGATTGCGAGGCGGCAGGTTACCGGGAACAGGAGAGAATCGCTTCACTTCCTCGGCTGTTGGCTCAGGGGAGGGAGGCTTTGATGATATTGCTGAAGGTTGGAGATGTGGTGGGAGCAGATTGATTCGCTGAGCAACTCGAATCTCCTCTGTTTGCACGGAGATTGACCTCGTCGGGATGGGCGCCTGCATGGAGACCTGGCAACCCGCATCTTTGAAGTGCTGTGGTAATAGGGGCTCCTTCGGCGTTGCGGGAGCCGAGTTGGGCGGGTGCAACTGAATCGAAGGAATGGGAATGGGTGGAGGGGGAGCAGCCCGCCTGGGTGACTGCAGCTCGGGAACGACATCTGTTTGCGTGGACATTGATATCATTTCCCGGATGTCATCTTTAAATGGTGGTGGCGGTGGAGCTCTAGTTGGTGATATAGGAGTCCTGGGAGGACTGAGGGGATCTTCCAAAGTTTGAGATGCTGCAGACACCATCGAAGTCGAAGGTGGCTCAATTATCAAGGGCGGATTCGCATGCACGCGTTTCCTTCGTTGATTAGCCTCGATCTCCCACTCTCGAGGAGTATTCTCAAATTGTTGTCGCTCAATCTTGCTAGCGTGGATCGAGCCATTGACTTGCATTGGTTCGATCGCGGAGGAGATTTCAATTGCTTCCAACTTGGGCGACGGCGGAGGCGAAAACTGGACACCAGTATCAACGTATTCGACTTTCGAAGTCAAAATTGGAGTTTCATCATCCTCCATGATGCCACCCTCGAGCCTTTCGAGAACTGCTTGATTCGCCAACATTCGACCACGTGCCACACTCCCAGGCCGCATGAGGCTTTCGATGCTCTGATTACGGCGGTGGTGCTTAGACATCACACTCTCACGACTTTGGTTTCGGTTGTGCAAGACGGAGAGGACGCTCTCGGGACGATCTAGATCAGTGTGATCCTCATCTTCATCAAGGTCCAGCTCGTCTGCAAGACTCACACCATTGAGCTTTGTTCCGCCGTATCCATTGGGGCCATTTAGCATCGAGAATCGAATACTATTCGTCATGCTCATTGTGCGAATACTCCCTGCGTCACTGCCATTTCCATGAACTGGATCTCGGGACACATCCTCACTTTGGTTTTCTTCGTGGCCATTCTGGTGGTTGGCTTGGAATGCCGCAACCTCTTCCAGGACAGTCTTCAGACGACCCTCTGCCACATGGATTTTTCGTTCATATTTTCTCTTTTCTTCTTCCCAATTGTCTTTGTCCCGGGCCCATTGTTCGTGTACGCGGTCTGAATCCTCTTCCTGGGTTCGAATTTTCTTCTGAGCGGTTTCCAGACGTCGCTTGATATCGGTGTTGAGGTCAACGGCTTCGTCACGTTCCCTGGCGAGTTCCGAGAGGGCTGAGGATGTCCCTCCTTCCAGCAGGGCCAATTGACGCTTCAGTGAGCGACTTTCTTTGGCAGTTACAACCAGAGTTGCTTCCAATTGTTCATGCTCTCCCCTTGTGTTATGCAAGTCAGATTCCAAATTTTCTATCAATTTCGTCTTCTCCTCCTGGTCCCTCCGCAGAGCCAAAATTTCGGAGACCAAGTTGGCATGCAGTGTCGGAGTGAAGCGTCGAGGATCGAGAATTGAGATACTTTTAAGCGTTAGTACTATCCAAGACAGAAGAGACCATTGGACCTACCTCTCATCATTTGTCACATCCTTGGAATTTCTTCGATTCTTTTCCCCAGATGGAAGAGGGGGAGGAGACGAGGATGGTCCCGGAGAGACTGATTTCTGGCGAGATGATCGTCTGGAGCCGCGCGAAGGGGTCCTATACGGCGTATCGGTTGGGGTTGGAAGAGAAGCTGCTGCTGCCGCAGCATATTCATCCTCCGTCTCCCACGCGCCTGCCATTGTGAAGATGAGAGTCAGAACTTCACCGCCTGAATGGTGCGTCAACTTTCCATTAAGCACCAGACATCAATTGAGAACGCCGGAAGATGCAGTAGGAATTGTTCGAAGGTGCCAATGGCTGATCCGATGTTGCAACGATAATCCCAGAAGATTAGTCCTCGGACCCGATTTTCCACAGCTTTGCTTGCTCAAATTGGGTTGGGGACTCGAATGGGCGTTTTAAAACAAAACTATGGCTTGAGTGCGCTTGGACATAAATCAGTTGTAAGTTTTATACAGCCAAGGATACCTTGAGCGGACGGTGTGTGTGGAGAATTGTTTCGAGAAAGACTTACCATCGAATTGCATGGAGAAGGAAAGTTCTATTTTGGAAGAAGTCTGATAACGACAAGCAAGACTGTTCACTCTATCAGCTGGACTCACAAGACCCGAAATTTTGGGTTGTGGGTGGCGATATAGGCAAGCATTGACCACGAGGCTTGGCGTACCTTTTTAAGACACCAGCATATATGCCATGAAAGAATGATGCAGGGTCGGTTCCACGAGTTGTATGCCGAACAGCTATTCCATATCAGATATTCTCTTTTATCTAACCCCTCTATATGTGCAGGTGAAATGTCTAGGAGCGTCTCTCTTAATTCATGTCGATTCGAGTCTCTCGTGGGACTGCAGAAATTGGCGGGTTTGAGGAGCTGCGAGGCTGTCTTGTGCCAGCAATTGAGACAAAACAAATAGGAATCCGAGAACAAGTCGAAAGAATAGGCGAGAGCTGTAGTGAGCTTCGGTGGTTCGTGTCTCTCGTAAGTTTACTATACAAAAACAATTAACACAGTTTCGAGTAGGTGACCTCTGTGTATCCTCGTCGTGTCTTTTGGACGACATTGACAGTGATCAATGGCACGCCCACACTTTGTACCTGGGGATCAATGTTGTGACAAGCGCGAAGAAGCTTACTCGTACATCAGATTTCGCGTTCAGAAAAGCAAAACTGGTTTATGACGGAGTTCGTCAACGGTATGCCGGTGGCCGTCTGGGGGCTCGCGGAGCAATTGTGCTTTTCGTCTCGTTATCGTCGTCCTCGCAAAAGAGCAGCAAAAGACAACACAAGACAAAAACACGTCACTGAGAAGGGGAAACGCGCTCAATGGCACTGTACAGCGAGGAGAGCAAACAAAATGAAGCAATGAAGATCGGGCAGTCCTCTTGAGAACCCACGGACTTTTGGCGTCCCATTGCTATCGGCGCTGGAAAAACGCCATGCACGGTTTAGGTTAAAAGGAGAGGCATGGGGGTGTCGGTGGGGAGCGCACTACGGGGACTTCGACTGGGCCAGCTTTGATTAGAGCGTTGGAACGGGTTAGCACAGGGGTATGGGTAGGCCCGCAGGCCCCAAGAAGCTTGGATCAGGATCCAATCCGCGGCGATGTGAAGGACGTGCAGCAGCACCAGCATCAGCACCAGGACTGCCCGCGAACGCACTCGCTGCCGGGAAAGGAATGCAGGCGAATGCAGACGCAGACGCAGATGATGCGAGGGACTCGACGCTGCAGCACCGCACCGCGATGCTCTGGTCCGGTTCGTCTGGTTGCGGGCGACCTAAAATGCAGCCAGAAGAAGTTCAGAACACCGGGTTGCAACGCTGGAGAGGCGGCGTGACTGAAGTGGCAGAGCGGATCCTTCACTTGCAAGGCTTCGGCTTTGATCCGAAGCCTACAAAGGCACGGCGAAAAGGCCCGTCAACTGGCTGATCATGGCACAGCGCGGCCAGTCAGGGCTCTTTAAAGTGTGCTTTTGCTGTGATTTAGCAATAATAGGCTGTCGTTTTTCGACTACGAGCCAACAGCTGGCCGAGTCGGGGGCTGCGTGCAGCGCAGCATTTCGACCCGCGGCAGGACAGAGCATTGTTCAGAGGGTAGCCCCATGATGGCGCTGCTGCAGCCAAATCAAAATGAGCAAAACTTTAAACAGTTGCCGTGAGAGCTGCTTGCACCGACAAGGCCTAGCACTGTGGTTTCGGAAATTCTTTGGGAATTGGGATGGGGACTCGCCCCGTCCCGTAAAGGTCGCCCAGCCGGTCCATTGTACTGTACAGGCCGAGGGACATGGTTGCTGCACTGCTGCGTGCGCCGTGCCGAATCCAGCAGGCAGGAGTCCAGTCGAGGAGCAGACTCGAAACCATCAAGCAAACCTTGGAGTTGGAAGCTTGGGAAAGTCGAGATTGGAGGTGTTTCTCCCGTTACAAACGGACGGGAACGTCAAGCCTCACTTGGCAAAAGGGCGGTGGCCTTGCAAGATGTGAAAGAGGCTTGCTGAGGTGTGCTGATGTGCGTTCATGTGCTTCAGACTAGGGCTGATTCGTGGTCTGCAATCACGTTTATTTCGAAAGAGCCAGGTTCGCGTCAGCGGAAACTACTCCGTACGTCCCGGATCTGGGCCACAGAACGAGCTCAAAGGCACGGGTCAAGACTCAAGAGAGAGAGGCCGGTCTGAGAAAAAGCTTCTGCTGTTGGACCTCTTTCCCCTCAGTTTATTTCCAGTTAACCTCGCTTTGACGTTCGGCACATCCAGCAACCCCTGGATAATTGCTTGTGATGCTTGACTTTGAGGAAGAATTGCTGGTTGAATTTCGCACGTGTGGGACGAACCTCCTCGAACGGCGGGGGGGTCCACGAACCTGGACTGGATGGGTTCGCCGCATGAGATGAGCAAGCCCTGCTCCAGAGTTACTCGTATCCTGTGGTCAAAGCACACTGGAAATAACCAGCTCCCCGGTCCCCGCGACGCCTCAGCAAGTCGTCACAACAGTCACATCTCCATGGGATTCCTGCAGAATGCAGAGGGACACTCTTCGGGACACCGTCTGTGTTATCGTGAGCTTCTTGACGTCTAACCCCCACAATTCCTTGCATCCTGACACCGTGCAGCCGTGCTGATGATGTCTCTCATCGTGTGCAGCACGCACGTTTGTCGTTTATCTCGACTACCTCGAAACCATGACCTGGTGATCAGGCATTTGACAGACTTTTAGCTGTTCAACAGTCGGTTACATTTTACACCCCAGTCCTTCACCCCTATCATCAGCCTGTCAGCCACAGTAGCCACCCCACAGATTGCAAAGATTTGGTTTCTGGCACCCGCGTGTTTCAGATCTCCCCCGCGAAGTTCCCGGTAAGGGGATCCTTAATAATACTCGGCGTTAAGATTCTTTCCCAACCTCCTTTTTGTTGACAGGCCTGCTATCCAAAATAGCCATTTCTCCATGCATACTTCCTTAGAATAGCCACAGGTGCCTCAATCGACTAGTTCCCTACCCTGGACAGTCTAGACATTTTTACGTGAGGGGGAAGTGAGGGCAGAATACCAAATACCAGAGCGTACATAGGCTCTGGGAGAATGGGATATTTCGTTTTGTTCGCAAGTGTGCTCAAAGTCTCCAAACTTCAGATATGGAAGGCCTTTTAGGCCTGGGAATTTCATGTTTGGAGGGAATTGCCAGATCGTCAACTTGCAAGATTTCTCTTTGCATATTTTCATAGTTATCTATTTATATGAGCTGCCTTTTGTCGCTGTAGTCATGTGTACCTCGGGAGGCTGGAGCCGTTTTGTTGTCACTTTCTACCAAGCATTGAAGGACATTGTCGATATCCTCCATGTTCCAGTGTCGGTTGCAGTGATGGGAAATTCCACGTAAAGTTCTTTCTAGCCGAGTCAATTCTCAGAATTATATCACCCCACATCCACAGTACACATATATTCTCGTACGATACATCATTCTTCTCATTAAGCGTTCCTCAAGTCGTTTTGTAAGAGCTTGCGCCATGCTATTACTCTGCGTAGTGCGTCTTGTCCTTATTATGGCAATTTCCAATTGTCCCCTGGACCATTCGGACAACCAGATCCGAGGTGTTTATGCTTAGTCTAGGTAAATTGTCCCAGAGCTTTTGGAACATTCGCAAAGACTTGTGGTTACGCTTTCGTGAGGTTGTGGTCAAGCAGACGTACGCGCATAGTGGCACAAGCTCTTACCCTTTCTGTGTCAGATGATTGCAAATTATCCTTCATGTGACAGTCTTTACCTACAAACAGTTTCGACTCTGATTTCGTCTCGCTATTCTCAAAGTTTTATCGAAGTAACCCAAGAAACCATTTCCGGTGAATATTGGGCTGTATTTCCTCACTTTCCCTTGAGCTTCAGTTTTCACTCTATACCGAACCTCCTAGCCACTTCCAGAAAACCATCCTCACCCTCCGTAATCCACATGTCAACCCAGGACTTCGCCTCTTTGTATTCGCGCTGCTCCGGACTCCAATCTTCCTCTTGCTTACGCTCAACATATATCGTCCTGAACCCACACCCTCTTGCCGCCTTCAGATCGCTGAGATGAGCAGCAACCATTGCAACGTCTTCAGGCTCCAGTTCCAATGCCTTAGCTGCACCCTTGTAAACACGTGGATTTGGCTTGTACGCCTTGAAGTCCGCTGATGACTGCAACTTCCTGAAGCCCAGTTTCCCGTGCTCATTCAGATCTTTCAGCAATGACTGATTGCCATTCGACAACGTCGACGTGATAAACTTAGATCCCAACTTGTGCAGCCCAAGGGACGAGTCCGTCCACGGATCAAGATAATGCCAGACAAGACTCAAATCTTTGACCTCCTCTTCACTATAAAGACCCTCGAGCCCCCATTCACGGAGCAAGTCAACGAGTGCGAGATGGTGGTGGGTATCAATATCTCTCCATTCAGTTTCGCCTGGCACGAAACTGTTCACAAACTTCTTGTAGCTGTTTCTCCATTCTTGAGCGAAGCGGCCCCAGTCTTCATCTGTGAGCTGTGATGACCGTGTTCGCACTTCTAGAGGAAGATTTGCGGATCTGGATGATGAAGAGGTCTTGTCAAGAGCACCATGGATGAGTGTAGATGTAACTGTCTTCCTCCACTGGATGAAGGGGCAGTCAGCACAGTTCCATCTGAGAGCGTTATGAGACGAAAAGGAGCAAAATGAGTAAAGTGCGTAAGATGAAAATGAAGTATCTCAAGAAACGAGAACAAAAAGTTTAAGAAACCCCGTTGCCCTTACATCAACCACAGTACCGAATACATCAAATGTGAGGGCCTTCGGCGGGGTTTTGATGATATCATACTCTGAAGCCATTCTGACAGTTGTACCACAGAACTGTGTTTTCAAGAGACAAATGCACCAAGTTACAACCTCCCAATGTAAACAATAATATCAGTATCTGATTACAGGTTGGATAGAACTGTGATGATGTTCATGAAGGCGTGCTCAGCACAAGACAAACGATTCGCTTCCCCGCTTCCCCTGTCTCAGGTCATGCAAGCCCCATAATTTCCATAAACAAGCTTTTCTTGGCTTGGCCCGCGTCATGCTTTAAAGAAAAACATCATCCCAACCGCCGGACCATCCAAAGTCTGAATCTTCGCCCATGTTGGTGCGTTTCGACTGAAGCTCTAAGATCGACCAAACCCGAGTCGTCCGCTGGCCCAATTCGTCATGGCTGGGCATTTCCACCAACACCGTGAGAAAAGGGAAGAATATGGTCCCTTCACGTTTCTAAATCCCACGTCGCGACGGTACCCGCTCAGTTGGAAAGCCCCGGGAGAGGACTCCGGTTCAGAAGAGAACTCAGGGAAGTCCAGTGATCTGCCCACTTCGGGAGGATCAGCTGCGAGCAAAAAGAATGAGGTTCGAGCTGATGAAGTCTCGAGACTATACCGGACCCGAGACAACCGCAAAGGCAGGCCCCTCTTTCTCCCTCTACAGCCAGAATTATTAACTAACATCTCTGTGCTTCTAGGGCGACATGCAATTGTGGTAACTCCTACAGCCCAGAAAGGCAAATACCTTACTCCTCCCTCCACAAGTACTACCAAGGAAACACTGAGGGGAATATGGCGGATGTTCAGCACATATCCGTACTGGGATGTTTCTTACCTCGTAGCCATCATATTCACATTGGGTTCAGTCGTATGGTGCATCAACGCGTTCTTTGTCTGGCTTCCGTTGCAGAACCCTTCAACTGAGTTTCCAGGGGAGATTGCGGATGCAGGTGGAATTACAGCATTCATTGGCGCGACCATCTTCGAGATTGGCAGCGTTCTATTGATGATTGAGGCGGTCAATGAGAACAGAGCGGATTGTTTTGGGTGGGCTTTGGAGGAAGTCCTGGAGGAGAATGGACTTATCCGGTTAGTCGAGCCTTCCTTCCTTCCCTATTTGAAGAAGTTACCTCCTTTCGGGCATTTGGAGCCGTACCTTGCAGTGGTCCCACGAGTTGGTATTATTACAATGCATAACCCCCAGCTCATCTCAATCATTTCATCGAGTATCCTAACTCGACATCGTCCAGTTTGAAACCGGATGGCTGCACCCATCACCATAAAAACAAGAAGAATCTTGTGGGAAAGGGAAAGGCTGTTGAAGGTTTGTGACATTGGAGTTTGTGTGGGAAATGAGTGCTGATCTTGTGCAGGTAAACCTCCTCTCGACGTCAATATGGCTCGCAATCAACCTAGTTCAAAGTCGGCGAGCGCCTGGACTTGGTTCCCCTCCTGGCATGAACTCACTACGCACTACTTTAAAGAAGTTGGATTTTTGGCATGTTCTGCTCAGATGATTGGAGCTACCGTTTTCGTAAGTCGGCTCCTGTCCCTTTGAAATCTTCATATACCCTGGGCGGTTACATGTTATGGAAATCTGGGAAAGTCTCGGTCTAGTAATGCACCTAATTACACATCACCCTGTTGCACCCTCTCTCGTTACCCTTTCCCTTAGTATATACGACATTCATATTCTATTGCCATCGTCTTCATAAGCACTTTCTCAGACGATTGCCGCCATGGCTCTCGACGAACAGCATTCAAGACGCTAACCTTGCGTTAGTGGATCTC
>Ga0302140_10010345_pt1 | contig 11538 bp, 9 predicted proteins | sample I_Bog_E1_1_FD_202095 | JGI IMG/M metagenome (GOLD analysis project Ga0302140, IMG submission 202095) | Peat permafrost microbial communities from Stordalen Mire near Abisko, Sweden - I_Bog_E1_1 | ecosystem: Environmental > Terrestrial > Soil > Wetlands > Peat | place: Sweden: Abisko, Stordalen...
ATTATACGTACGCCTTTATTGGCCAGCACATTGCATACATCAGTCAGTTCATCGTCAAAAAACTGCGCCTCATCAATGCCTACCACATTAACATCAGTTGCTAACAATAAGATGGACGAAGCATTTTCCACGGGTGTTGACGGAATGGAATTGGCGTTATGCGAAACGAGCGCATTTTCGATGTAACGGGTATCAGATTTAGGACTGAATATCTCCACTTTTAGCCTGGCAATGCGCGCGCGATTGAGACGGCGGATCAATTCTTCGGTCTTCCCCGAGAACATCGAACCACATACCACCTCAATACTACCGCCAAGTTCACTTTTGCGCTTAAAAACCTCTTCGTTAAAAACCATTTAGTCGGTCATTTGTCATTAGTCATTGGTCGTTGTCTGACAGATGTCGGTCACCACAAATTCGTCGTAATCGTAATCGACAACCAATGACGAATGACCCGTAACTAATGACCAAATCACAAATATCAGAATTTAATCTTATTTTTGATTGGCATTTTTCTAACATCGAGACATGAAGCAAAAGGAAGTATTTAATAAGATTGGTGGAATAATACAGGAACTAAGTGAACAATACGAATATCTGAAGACTGTAAACGAAGACTTGAATGACCTTGAGCTGGAGCTATTTGCCGCAAACGCCCATTTCCTGACGGATCATATCGAGGTTTTGTGCAAGCTGAATTTGCAAAGCCACGCTGAAAAACGCGCCACTGAAAAAACCGCTAAAGCGGAAAAAACCGAAAAGCAGGAAAAGCCGCCGAAAAACGATGAAAAGGAAACCGCCCACGAGCCAAAATATTTTGAGCCTGTGGTTCAGCAAATGAAGTCCGCTTCGGAAAAACTTTCGGAGAGGGCTGCAAAGGAACCCGTTAAACCGGTTGAGCTTGAAATTGCCAACGCTGAGAAACTGACGGATCAACCTGTTCCCGAGGTTGACCCGGCAAGCGAAGCTCCCGGGGACGCCTTTTCGTTTATCCGGGAAGAACCGGAAACGATCAGGCACGAGCTGATTTTGGATGAAACGATGGAGCTGGAAGAAGACGAAAAAATTGAACCGGAACCAGGGCCCATTAAAGAAAGCAAAAAAAGAAAAACGGGCTTTTCGGCTCCGGATGAAGCTGGTTCTGAGGCAACCGGAGAAGTAGCAGAAGACGTTACACAGGCGCAGGAATCCCCGGCATTATCCGCTGAGGAAGAAGTGTTGACAATCAATCAAAAGATGTCGCAAGCGGGCGAGAAGAACATCAGCCGAACTGAACAACTTAGTATAAAGCCGATCAGCGATATTAAACTGGCCATTACATTGAATGACAAGCTGCTGTATGTAAAAGATCTGTTTAACGGCTATAACCTGGCTTACAGCGAGGCGATAGAGATACTAAACAGGTTTAGCACATTTGATGAAGCAGCGAGATTTTTGAAGACAAATTACGTCACCAAAAACAACTGGGAAAGTAAACCGGCTACGGTTGAGAAGTTTTATGCGCTTTTGAAGAGGCGCTACGCGTAGTTGCAGTTGCAGTTGCAGTAGCAGTATGGATACGTTTTTAACTGCTACTGCCACTTAATACTGCTACTAAACAATTCCCATCCTATTCGAGTCCAGCTTAACCAGCACAAAAATAAGCAGCGTGAAACTGATGAGCGATGAGCCACCGTAGCTGATCATCGGCAGCGGTATGCCAATAACCGGCGCCAGGCCGATAGTAGTGGCAATATTGATCATAACATGGAAAAATATGATGGATGCCGCGCCATAACCATAAATGCGCGAAAATGGCGAACGCTGTCGTTCGGCGAGAAATATCAGCCGCAAAATGAGGAAGGTATATAAGCCCAATACAACCAGCGAGCCTGCGAAGCCCCACTCCTCGCCTACTGTGCAAAAAATAAAGTCGGTGCTTTGGGCCGGGACAAACGAATACTTTGTTTGGGTGCCGTGCAAATAGCCCTTTCCCCAAAGTTTTCCGGAGCCAATAGCTATTTTTGATTGGCTGACGTTATATCCCTGCCCGCGGGGGTCGTTTTTTATCCCAAGTACAATATCGATCCGTACTTTTTGGTGCGGCTGCAGCACGTGATTGTAAATAAACTTTACACTAAAAACAAATGCGATGCAAATAGCCAAACCTGCGACCATCGTCATCACAAAGCGCTTGTTTTTACGGAACAAAAGAATGAGCAATAAAGTTATTGCCGCTATCACGCCGACGACATACAGCGGGGTGAACAGAATAGAAGTCAGGAACAGGATAATGAAAAGTGCGCTGATGATCAAAAAATTTGGCGAAAGTCCTTCGCGATACAAAACAAAGATGAATGCGTAAAAAACCAGTGTTGAACCCATATCCGGCTGCAACAGAATGAGCACCATGGGCACACCAATAATTGCCAGGGCAACAAAAAACGACCTTAGTTCGGTGATGCGGACGTTGACCGAACTAAGGTAGCGCGCTAACAGCAAACAGGTGGTAAACTTGGCAAACTCCGAAGGCTGCAGCCTTACGCCGCCGCCCAGTGATATCCATGCCTGGTTGCCGCCCACATCGCGGCCAATTACCAGCACCAGCATCAGCAAAAAAATGGTAACGCCATAAAAAGCCGGGGCAAGCGCCGTTATAAACCTGCTTTCGAGCAGTAAAACCACAATGGCTACAACAATTGCTACGATTATATACCAAAACTGTTTACTGTAATCCGTTTTAAAATCCAATAGTCCCCGGTATTTTGGATCTAAAACAGCTGAATGGATATTAAACCAGCCGATTGTGCAAAGCGCCAGGTAAATAAACACCGTTACCCAGTCGACATTAAAAAAGAAACTGCGCTGGTTGTTCATTTTATTTGCCGCTAAGCCCTTTTCTTAAACCCTTAACTGAATACTTTTTTCTGTCGTCGTTTCCGGCGCTTTTTAACCCCTTATCTTTGGGCAAGCTATCTTTCTTTGGCTTTTTTGAAGTGTCGGCAACCGCCGGCTTCGGTTTCGTTTTGATGATATAAGTAGAAATATCAGGCAGCTTATTCGCATTCATGAAATATTCAGGGTTGATGTACTCCCGGGGAGAAATACTACCTTTTAAATATTTTTCAACAATAAAGCTCGCTATCGGCGCCGCCCAGTGCGCGCCTTCGCCTGAGTTTTCAACCACAACCGCGATGGCAATTTTAGGATGCTCGCGCGGTGCAAAAGCAACAAATATCGAGTGGGAATCGCCATGAGTGTTTTGGGCCGTACCTGTTTTTCCGCACATGATAATGCCGGGTATCTTCGACCGGATGGCCGTTCCGCTTTCCACTACTTCCTGCATGCCATTGATCACCGGTTCAAAATTGGCTGAATCGATCCCAACATAATTCCGTTCCAGGTATTCCTTCCTGATCACGTTTTGCGTACCGATAGCCTTTATCAGGTGTGGTTTGTAATAATAGCCGTGGTTGGCGATGATGCACTCCAGGTTGGCCATTTGCAACGGCGTAGCCAAAAGTTCGCCCTGGCCGATGGCAAGGGAAAGAATGGTGCTTGAGCGCCAGCCGCCTTTTTTGTAAATATTATCGTAATGCAGCGGTGTTGGCAGGTTTCCGCGCGCCTCGCCGGGCATGTCCAGGTCGAGTTTTGTGCCCAGGCCAAATTTATTTACCTGCTCGCGCCATTGGGTAAACATCTTTTCGGTTTGCTTTGCCCCGTACCGGTCCATTATCCGTTGAAAAACCATCATAAAATACCCGTTGCACGATTTTGCCACCGCGCTGCTCAGGTCCACTTCGCCGTGTGCCTCTCCGTTGTTACACTTAAACCTGCGGTTACCGGCTATGTAGTAACCCGGACAATAGTAACTGGTTGAAGGCGTGATAATACCTTCCTGCAAGGCGATCAACGCACTTAATGGCTTAAAAGAAGAGCCGGGCGGGTATTTGGCTTGTATAGGCCGTATAAAAAACGGGCTGTAAGGATCTTCGTACAATTTCTCCGCATTATTGCCGCGCTCACGGCCCACCATAAGGTTCGGGTTGTACGTAGGGCTGCTAACATAACAAAGTATCTCACCGGTCGACGGCTCTATGGCCACAATACTGCCGACCTTATTGTGCATCAGCTGCTCGCCAAGTTTTTGTATATCCAGGTCCAATGAAGATGTTAGCCGCTGCCCGGCAACCGCTGCGGTATCAAACATGCCATTTGCATATTTACCTTTACGCTTATTACGCGAATCAACCATCCAGTTTTCAACGCCGCGCTGGCCTTTTAAAACTGCCTCATACGATTTTTCGACACCTGTAACGCCTACAAGATCTCCCGGGTGGTAGTAACCATTTGAGCGTTTTATCTTATCATCTGTCACCTCGCCGATGTAGCCTAAAAACTGTGCCCCAACGGAATCGGGATAGGTACGCAAATAGCGCGGCGTGGAGGTAAATCCCGGATACTCCGACAGGCGCTCCTGGATGGAAGCATAATCGGTCGCCGATATTTGCTTCTCAAAAATTGATGGCTGGTAGGTAGAATATTTAACTGCTTTGTTCCATTGTTTGTCAAACGTTGGCCGGTCTATTCCCAGCAGCTTGCAAAATTCAACGGTGTCAAAAGGTTTCACCTGCTTTGGCGTCACCATAATATCGTAAAACGCAACGTTTTCAACCAGCACCCTGCCAAAGCGGTCTAATATCGGCCCGCGGGCTGCATTGAAGATCACCGGGCGGCGCACATTGGCATTTGCATAAATAGCGTAGCGCGGGTCGATGATCTGGATATAAAATAACCTGCCTAAAAGGATAAAAATGATGACTAAAAAAATTCCGGATATCACGTACCGCCGCTCAAAAAAACTATTCATTTCCGCTCTTTCCTTCTGAAGAATATTAAACCCGAAATTAACATTAAAATTATTGTGAAAAACGAACTGGCTAAAAAGCGGCCGATGAAATATTGAAGGCCGGAAAGGCTGAAAGATTCGATTGCGAAGATGACAAAATGGTGAACCAGCGTAAGGGTAACTGAATAAGCCAGAAACCACCTTACGCCCATCGCGCTTAAAGTAGGCTCCGGTTCGTTGTCAAAACCTTCCTTTGAAACGGTAATATTGATAAACAGGATGCGCACAAAGGCGAGGATAACACACGCGGCTGCGTGAAGCCCCGGCGTATCGTAAAATGCATCGATACAAAGGCCGGTTACGAATGCCAGGGCAAATAACAGGATATTCGGTATTCCAAAGGGCAGCAGCAATAAAAAAAGAATATACGGGTAAGCCATAGGCAGGTTATACAGCGCCAGGTTTTTAAGTAAAAACACCTGAATAAACAACAGCACGATAAACCTTAACAGGTTGATTAAAATTGCCCTACTCATCCTTCTTTTTCTGGCCCTCCAACGCCTCCTGTTCCTGCCCGAACTTGTTTACTACCACGTTAACATACTCCAGCTTACTAAAGTCGACCGAAAGGCTGACTTCCATATTTAATGAATAACCGCCGCCTTTGGTATGCAGGCTGCTTACCCTGCCTACCGGTATACCTGCCGGGAAAAGCGAATAGCCCGAAGTTACCACCCATTCGCCAAGCTTTGGCTGGGCGTTATTCGATACATCTTTCAATATGCCTTTATGCGGATCAAGGTCGTCATTCCATTCGATAGAGCCGATCTCTTTATTACCGGCCAGCATGGCGCTGAACTGGGAATCTTTGTGCAATAACGATTGAACAAGCGCAAAATGATCGGAAACGTAAATTATTTTACCCACTATGCCCTTGCTGCAGATCACCCCCATGCCTTTAGCGATCCCCTGTTCGCTGCCTTTATTTATGGTGAGATAATTGTTGGTTTGATTAACCGAATTGTTGATCACCCTGGCCACGATATATTCGTACTGCTGTTTATAAATCGTATCGGTAACCTTATGTTTTGAAGCCGTATCGACGTAATAAGATGCTTTTAAAAGATTACGCAAATGCGCGTTTTCCCGCGCAAGGCTGTCATTTACATCTTTTAAGGAAAGATAGCTGTAAAGCTGGTCTTTTTCGGCGTCAATACGGCCGATTACCCCGCTGGCAGAATTAATGAACTCAGCCCGCTGGTACGAATTATTTTTTATATAGATAATAAGCGAAGCAACCTCGAAGATCAGGAACAAAAAAAATGCGTTATACCTGCTGATAAATCTCCAAAGCGTGCGCATGGGGTAGAGACTAGTTAATTAGAGATTAGAGATTAGTTAATAAAAGTTGGCGATTAGTTAATTAGAGGTTAGTGATTAGTTAATTAGAGGCAAGAGATTAGTTAATTGGATACTCGCTACCTCAAAATATCTTACATTAAACCTACCTGATCAACTTTTGCTGCCTCCTTGATTTCTTAAATAATTGATATGACCGGTTATCATTTTCATACATTCCTCACAGTCTGTTTTAAGGGACTCAAAAACTTTCACATCGATAATATCATTGTCCATTACAATATAAAGATGATCTATTGTTTCGGAAGCAGACCCGCGCGCATTAATCAGAAATTTGGCAGCGTCTGCGTAGTGAAACCTACCGTGCCCTTCTGCTATGTTATTCCCTATCGACCGGGAGGATCGGATGATTTGATCAGTTAACCGGTATTTCTCCTCTGCAGGGAAGGATTTTACTAAAGCAGTTATATTATTGCGTAAAACCCGCGCTTTCTTCCAAATTTCGAGATCGGTAAAAGAGTACATTGCTAAGCTATTTTCTGATCATCGGTAAGTACTAATTTTGAAATGAATCCAATCACCATCAACACAACTAATCTCTAATTAACTAGTCTCTAACCTACTGCATCAAAAACTTAAAATTTCCAATATTTTTCAAAGCAGTACCGGTACCACGAACTACTGCCCTTAATGGATCTTCCGCCACATGCACCGGCAGCTTTGTTTTGGCGGCGATACGTTTATCCAGGCCGCGCAGCAAAGCGCCCCCACCGGTTAAATAGATGCCGGTTTGGTAAATATCGGCTGATAATTCGGGCGGCGTAATTTCCAATGCCTTTAAAATCGCTTCTTCAATTTTTGAGATCGATTTGTCTAAGCAATGTGCTATTTCCGAATAGGAAAGCATAATTTGTTTGGGAACGCCGGTCATCAGGTCGCGGCCCTGTACTGCAAAATCCGGCGGTGGGTCGGCCAGTTCAGGTAAAGCGGCGCCGACCTCAATTTTTACTTTTTCAGCGGTACGATCGCCGATCATGATGTTATGCTGGCGGCGGATATATTGTACAATATCTGAGTCGAAATTATCGCCGGCTGTACGGATGGACTGGTCGCAAACGATGCCCGACAATGCGATAACCGCAATTTCGGTGGTGCCGCCGCCAATATCGATGATCATGTTGCCCATGGGTTCTTCCACGTCGATGCCGATACCGACAGCCGCAGCCATGGGTTCGTGTATCAGGTAAACTTCCTTAGCGCCGGCAATTTCGGCAGAGTCGCGCACGGCGCGTTTTTCCACTTCGGTAATACCCGAAGGGATACAGATCACCATCCGCAATGACGGAAAAAACCAACCCTTGCCCTGGTTGATCATTTTGATCATCCCGCGGATCATGTGCTCGGCAGCGTTAAAGTCGGCAATCACACCGTCCTTTAACGGGCGGACCGTTCGGATATTATCATGCGTCTTGCCTTCCATCTGCATGGCCTGGCGGCCGATGGCGATCACTTTATTGGTCGTCCGGTCAAACGCTACTATTGACGGCTCGTCAACAACAACTTTATCATTATGTATTATCAGGGTATTTGCTGTACCTAAATCAATCGCAATCTCTTGTGTAAAAAAATTAAATAAACCCATTTGGTATCCTGTTCAAAAATGTTTGCAAAGTTGATAAATATAGTTTGAATTAGTTGGATTAAGTTGCTATTAGGTTGACCCGATAGCTATCGGGTCAACCTAATCAACTTAATCAACCAACCTCAATGTTTAAAATGCCGTACGCCAGTGGTTACCATGGCAATATCTTTCAGGTCGCACATCTCCACAGACAGCTTATCGTTTATCGAGCCGCCTGGTTGTAATACCGCCGTTATGCCCGCTTCGGCGGCCAGTTCAACACAATCCGGGAACGGGAAAAAAGCATCCGATGCCATTACCGCGCCATTAAGGTCGAAACCAAAGCTTTCGGCCTTGATCACTGCCTGCTTAAGCGAATCCACGCGCGAGGTTTGACCCACGCCGCTGGCCATCAGCTGGTTGTTTTTGGCGAACACAATCGTGTTCGACTTGGTATGTTTAACCACCTTATTGGCAAAAAACAAGTCATGCAGTTCATGGTCTGTCGGCTGCCTTTGGGTAACGGTTTTCATATGTTCCGGGCCTTCTATCACTTCGTCCTTATCCTGTTCAATCACGCCGTTCAGCAGGGTTTTAAACTGCTTTGCGGGCAGCAGCACCGGCTGGCGGACCAGTATAATACGGTTCTTTTTCTCTTTTAGTATGGCTACCGCCTCATCGGTAAAGGCAGGCGCGATCAGCACTTCATAAAATATTTTACTGATCTCGGCTGCTGTTTCCGCATCGATCTCGTCATTGGCAATGATCACGCCGCCAAATGCCGATACCGGGTCGCAGGCCAGGGCATCTATCCAGGCCTCTTTAATAAAATTGCGCGAGGCTATCCCGCAGGCATTGGTATGTTTTAAAATGGCGATGGTAGGCTCGGTAAATTCGTCGATCAGTGCAACCGCGGCGTCAACGTCCACCAAATTGTTGTAAGATAATTCCTTGCCATGCAACTTGGTAAACATTCGGTCCAGGTCGCCATAAAAAACACCTTTTTGGTGCGGGTTTTCGCCGTAGCGCAACACCTGGCTGGTTTGGATGCTTTCCTTAAACACCGGCATTTGTTCTTCCTGGTTAAAGTACTTAAATATGCTGGTATCGTAGTGCGATGAGATGTTAAACGCCTTTTGTGCAAAGCTGCGGCGCTGGTCGATGGTCGTTTCGCCCCCCTGGGTTTTCAGTATGTCTTCCAGCTCGCTGTAATCCTTTTTCGAGGCAACGATCACCACATCTTTAAAGTTTTTTGCCGCCGCGCGGATCAGCGAGATCCCGCCGATATCTATCTTTTCGATAATGTCATCCTCTTCGGCATTTGACATCACGGTTTCTTCGAATGGATACAGGTCAACGATCACCAAATCGATCTCCGGAATTTCATATTGCACCAATTGCTGCTCATCGCCTTCAAAACCGCGGCGGGCCAAAATACCGCCAAATACTTTTGGGTGAAGGGTTTTTACGCGGCCGCCTAAAATGGAAGGGTATGAAGTAAGGTCCTCAACAGGAATGACGTTGACGCCCAGGTTGCGGATAAACGTTTCCGTACCGCCGGTGGAATATAGGTTAACGCCGAGGCGGTTTAATTCGTAGATAATAGGCTCTAAATTGTCCTTGTAATAAACTGAAATTAAAGCATTTTTAATTTGAACGGATTGGCTCATGCGCAGCATTTTTTTTGAGCCGCAAAGATAGGGAATAGTGATTAGAGATTGGAGGTTAGTGAGTAGTTTTTTTGTAGTTGGGATTTCATCGATTTTTTGAGCGAATGCCGGTGATCTTTCCCATTAGAAATCTTTTTTTTGAGGCGTCAAACAGAAATTGTAAACCTGATAAACTTTAGTTTAACCACAAATTTTGCTGACATTTAGCGTGGTATAAAAACAATTGCAAACGCAAAACCAACCATAATAGCTAAAAACTACACGTCAATGAAATCAACTGTACCAAACCTACTCGCTTGCCTATTTATTTTAGTGCTGATATGCCTTTGTGCAAATGCTGGTAAAGCGCAATCTCCGAATGAGCCAACCCGGCCACGCATTGTGGTTACCGCCGATCCGGAGCTGGACGATAACAATTCACTCATCCGTTTTTTACTGAACAGCTGCGATTTGGATGTTGAGGGCCTTATTTATGCCAGCAGCGGTTACCATTGGAAAGGGGACGGAAAGGGCACTAAATGGTATGTGCCCGGGCGGGAATATGCGCGTTTTGGTTTGGATACCTGCCCCTGTACGTCGTGGCGCTGGGCTAAGGATGAACGCTTTATTGATAATGCGGTTGATGCTTACGCTAAAGTGTACCCGAACCTGAAAGTGCATAACCCGAATTATCCTTCGCCGGTTTTATTGAAATCAAAGGTGCGGTACGGAAATATTGAGTTCGACGGGGATTTTTCAAAAGACTCGCCCGGCTCTGAACTGATTCGGTCGCTGATGCTGGATGACAAGCCGGGCAAGTTGTTTATTACCGCATGGGGCGGGCAAAGCACGATAGCCCGCGCGCTGAAATCCATACAGGACGAATTTGAAAATACCACGCAGTGGGAAGCGATTAAAAGCAAGGTATCCAGGAAAGTAGTGCTGCTGCCCTCCGGTGACCAGGACGATACCTATGCCAAATATATTAAACCCAATTGGCCCGATATGGAATACCGGCAATTCAGCGGGGGGCCAAACTATGGTTACGGCGCACAGCTGCATGCAAAACCGGCCGATTCTATCTATTTTACGTCCTCGTGGACGAAGGAAAGTGTATCCGACCGCGGGCCAATGGGCGCGCTGTACCGGGTTTGGGGCGACGGCAAACAAATGGTAAAAGGCGACCGGATGGATTATTTCGGTTTTTCGGGCTACACCAATGAACAATTGAGGAAAATGGGCTATGCGGTGTGGATGCCTGTTCAGCAAAAAGGCTCGTGGATTGGCGAGGGCGACGACTTTACTTATATGAATATGCTGGGGAACGGGCTGCGGGCTTATGAAGCAGGTTCCTATGGCGGATGGGGCGGCCGGGTGCTAAGCGAAAAACCGTCAAATCCTTTTTCCATGCCGGCCGGCGACACTTCCCAAAAGGCAATGGTTGCCGCGCTCAGTTCGGCGACGGAAAGATTAAATAAAAGCGCAAACGGATACCCGGATTTCTTCCCGGCAGCCCAGCGGGACTTTGCGGCGCGCCTGAAATGGTCCGTAACGCCGAAGTATGCCGATGCCAACCATGCGCCTGTTATACAAATAGAAGGGCCTTTAAACGTTTTGGCAGCGCCGGGAGAAACCATCAAATTAACCGCGGCAATTTCCGACCCGGACGGCGATAAAGTAAGCATCAACTGGTGGCAATTCCAGGTGGGCACTTATCCCGGCAAAATCAGTATTTCAAATGCAAACACGGCGCAGGTAAAAGTGCTGATCCCGAAGGATGCGGTTTCCGGGCAAACCATTCACGTTGTCGTCGAGGCAACCGATAACGGTTCGCCAGGACTGACGGCGTACCAAAGGGTAATTATTACGGTGAAGTAGTGTTGATGATTTGTTTTAGCTTGCGCCAATTTTAAAATATTTTGGGCATTCCCGCCGCTGGTAGAAGCGGCGGTCACGCTTTCCGCTTATACGCCTTCATGGCGTTAGGCGCGAGGCCGGTATTCGCTGCAATCCTTAATGCGATGCGCCGTAACCTTTCGTGCAAATTACCGCGGACCGATAACTTGCTAATTCTTTTTGGG
>Ga0302140_10010348_pt1 | contig 11537 bp, 6 predicted proteins | sample I_Bog_E1_1_FD_202095 | JGI IMG/M metagenome (GOLD analysis project Ga0302140, IMG submission 202095) | Peat permafrost microbial communities from Stordalen Mire near Abisko, Sweden - I_Bog_E1_1 | ecosystem: Environmental > Terrestrial > Soil > Wetlands > Peat | place: Sweden: Abisko, Stordalen...
GAATTATTTTAATTAAAAAAAAAAAATGGTATTTAAATAATTTGAAATGAAGAAAATATCGAAGGGACCAAAAAAAAAGGAAAAAATTTAATATTTTCAATTATAATTTATAAAACTTAAATTTTTCTTTTTTTTGGAAAATGTTTAAACTAACAAAATACAAATTTTCCCCTTAGCTGTTTTATTAAAATAATTCAGCCACTCTCTTGAATTACAATTTTATCTATCACACACTCTTCTTTTATTGCCACCCCCACAATGAGCACTCCATCTTCATATTTGATGCTGCTTTTATCGATTATCATCTTCAAATTGTTATTTCCCAAAGGTATCACACACATAAACTCTCCCAAATTTCTCGTTACCCGATATTTCATACATCCTTCTTCATTTTTATTCATGGGATATCTTTCACCTTTAATCACCAAACAATTAAATTCTGTCTTCTTCTTATCTATCGAAAGAACTAAAGACTTCTTATTTACCTGAGGCAACTCAATTGAGCAAACATATCTATCATTCTTCTCATAGAGCTTATATGGAGGATTTGTCACAAGTCCCACAATGGAATTTAAGATTGGGTTGCTTTTTTTCTCTTTTTGTAATGTTTTGATAGTTTCGTTGAGGGCTTGAATTTTTTGAGTCAAATTGGAGTTTTTCTTTTTCTCTTCTTCCAAAAATTTCATCAAATCAATGCTTTCTTCTTGCAATGAAATGTTTTTTTGTGTAATTTCTTCAATTTTTTGATTTAATCCTTTAATTTCCTCGATATTTTTTTCGTTTTCCTTAAAGAGTTCAGTCATATGATCATATTTTTCTCTTTCCAATTGAATTTTTTCCATTAAATCATCCATTAATTGTTTTATAGCATGAAACTCGTCGTTGTAAACATTTTGCTTGCGTTCGTTTAAATGCTGAATTTGCTCAATTTCAGAGGATTGCAAACTTTCCAAATCTTCTTCATTGAATTTAAATGGCTCCAGTCCATTGTTATTGTTTTTGCTGGGCTTTGGGTCATAAAGCATCTTGATTAAAGATTTGAAAGTAAGACGGAAACGATGAAAAAAGGATTTGCGGACATTTTTCTGATGATTTTGATGATTGTTATGATTATTCATGAGTTTGAATTTTGCTTTAAGTTTTTCTTGGTTTATATTGCAAATATTTTTTTTTAAAATCTGAGATTATGCTTTTTTCTGAGAAAAATGAAAAACTTTATATAAAAAATAACATTTTGGAAGAAGCAATTCAAAATTAGTTTATTTTCCTAGCATATAAAAAACCAAAATAATTTCGGAAAATTTAAATAGACAAGCAAAATTTCCTAACTTTTTTTTCATAAAATCCTAAAGAATTTATTTTTTTTTTTTTTCTATAGAAAATTAATGAATTTATTTTCAGTCATAAAAAAATAAATCAATAAAAACTTTGAAAACTAGAAAATGAAAAAGGACAAATCCGAAGATGATCTCATTTTGCTTTCCAAAATCCTTGAAAAAAAAGCAGATCTACAGCTTCTATTTGTAAAGGGAACAAAAAATTTTTTAAGTTTGGCAGGTAAACCTCAAATTGATGAAATGAATCAGATGAAAGAAATTAAAGTTAAGCTACCAACTGCTAAATTTCTTGAAATATATAATGAAATGAATCCTTGTTTTACTCAAGAAGAGGAATTCCAACAGGAGAAGGAAAATTTGAACAACGCAAAAATTTTTAAAGAAAACTTACCAAAATTTTTTGAGAATTTTAGGAAAAATAGGGATTTCTTTTGGAATATTTGTGTTATGTCTGCTTTGGGGAAATTTGATGATAAAACAGATCAAAGTACCCAAAAAGTGGCAAAAATGATTAAAGAAAAAAATGATGAATTTGTCAAATCGTTGAAGAATTATACTGGGAAAGTGATAGAGTCTAAAATTTCAGATGTTTTGGGTTTTTTCAAAAGTCTTGAAAACTTTGAAAATGAAAACAAGCCAAAAAAATCAGAGAAAAAATCGGCAGACAACAAAGAGTATGAAAAAATAATTGCTAATCAACAAAAAATCGAGCCTTTGGAATCTCCTCTACCTCACAAAGGGGATATTGGCTTTATAGAACAAAATGAGGATAAACCTGATGATAATGATAATAATAAGAAAATAAAAAAAAATCGAGATCAGACAAAAAGTCCAAAAGAAGGAGATTCTGATAAAGATTATAAGGAAAAAGAGGAAAAGAAACGAGAAGTAGAAAACGATAAAGAAGAAAATGAAAACACTATGGAAAAAATTCACAGGAAATCAAAAGAGAAACCCAAGAAAATGACTTCTCACGATTATTTTAAAAATTTGAAACTAAAAAAACAACAAATAAATGAATTTTTTGAAGCTTTAGAAAAACACGATCAAAATTCTGAGGACACTTTTAATTTCGAGATAATGTCTATTGATTCTTCGGAAAAAGGGGAGTTGGAAGATTTCGAGAAAATTCTAAAGAACTTGAAAACATATCAAGATAATCTAGATTCTTTTTTACCATTTGACTTAAAAAAAACCTCAAAAAGAGATGGACTACCGAAATTTAAAGAAGCAAATGCAAAATTCAATAAAGAGCTGGAAAGCAAAGAAGCTGAGATTCAAGACTTGAAGACAAAATCAGAAGAATTAGGATCTACAATCGTAGAAAAAAACACTAAAATTGAACTGCTGAAAAAGAGTTTAAAAGAAAAGAAAGAAGAACTAGATGAAGTCACTAAAAAGGATAAGGCTTTAATGAAGGATCTTCAAAGACAAATCGAAGAAAAAAACCAAATTATCGCAGATAACAAGAAATTAGATTCAGATATAAAGAAAATTACGAATGAAAGCCAAAAACAGAAGGAAGAATTTGAAAAAATTGAAAAAGGCTGCAAAAATCAAATTAAGGAACTTAAAGAAAATAATAAAAAGCTCTCGGATGAAATCTCAAAGCTTGTTCAAAGAGAAAAAAACTACAATGATCAAATCAATGAAAACATGAATCAAATTGTGCTTTTGAATGAAGAAATCAATAATTTGAAAGAAGCACTCAAGGTTTCTAAGTCTAAAGAAAAAGGGAACAATTTGGAATTGGAAAAAGTTCAGAAAGAACTCAAAAATTGTCAGGAAAAACTCAAGAATTTAATGAGTGAAAAAGAAAAAATCCTGGAAGAGCTCCAAGAATGGAAGAATAAATTCGAAAATTTGTCTATTGAATTCAACAAAATCCAAAACGAACTTCTCGAATTTAGGAAAAGAGTAAGGGAGCTGGAAGCCCAAGTCACGCATTTGAAGGATTTCAAAATATACTTGGAAAAACAACATGAAGAATCTATTAGGGATAAAGAAAAAATCAACAAAGAACTCCAACAAAAATTTCAACAAAAACAAGAACAAATTAAAGATAAAGAAAAAATCAACCAAGAACTCCAAGAAAAAGTTCAACAAAAACAAGAAGAAATTAATGCGCAATTTGACAAACTCACTCGTTTTGATTCCAATTTAAATTTAGCTCGAACCCAAATTAAAACCTTGCTTTCTGAAAAAAAAGCAGAAGAGGAGAAGTTCACTAACAAAATCAATGATCTTAACAAGAATATAACTTCCATAACAGAGAAGTTGGAAACACAAATCAATGATCTAAATGTTACAATTAAAGACCAGAAAAAGTCTCATAAGAATCTTAAAAAAGAAAAAACGGCTCTAGAAAATGAAAAAACTGCATTTGAAATTAAAAATAATGAACTTAATGACCAAATCACTCACCTCGAATCCCAATATCAGAAATATAAGGACCGTTTCAACGATTCCAAACAAGAATTTCTTGAATTTAAAGCCCATTTCAATTTATTTAAAGAGGCTCAAAAGAAAGAAAAATCCCAAAACCCCAAATCAAAGAAAGAGAAACTTCCCTATGATATGATCATCAACATCGATTCCTTGAAAACACAAAACCTTGGTTGGGAAATCACGATGAATGAAGATAGTTTTGATCTTATCAACAATAATTCCAAAACTCAAACAATTATCGGCTTCGTGGGTCCTGAAAACATAGGAAAAACCTTCATTCTTAATAAAATATGTGGTTTCGATCTCCCTTCTGGTTCTAATGTCAATACTAAAGGCTTAAGTTTGAAATATTCGAATCATAAAGGTCTCGAATTGATTTGTCTGGATTCAGCTGGGATTCATACTCCAGTCTATTATTTCGAAGAAAAGCTTTTGAAACGATTCGGGATATTAAAAGAAGATCTGAAGAAAAACGATGAAATCAAAAGACAAATGATCAACGATCGCACAATCACAGATATCTTCATCCAGGATTTCATACTTGATGTTTGTGAGGTAATCTTGATAGTCGTGGGTCAATTGAGCCAAAACGATCAGAAGTTTATTGAGCGAATCGTCTGGAAATATCAAGCCAAAAAACGCATTATCGTAGTCCATAATTTCTCGAACCTTTATTCAGTTGCAGATGTTGAGCGGAAAATCGAACGCGATATTGTAAAGGCTTTTGATACAATATCGAGAATAATACCAGAAACCGAGATTTCCGAATATATCGAGAAATCCGAGAAAAAAGGGTGCGAAAACATCTCACATCTCGTTTTGGGAGTCGATTGGAGTGAATCTGGTGAGAAATATAACAATGGGACCTTCGGATATTTGAAGAAAATATTGGAAACTCGTACAGAGAAGAAATCATTTGATGTGATCCCGAAATTACAAGATTTTTTCAAAGATAATTATCGACTTTATCTGAGATTCAAGAAAAGACCCGTGAAGGAAGTTTGTCTCGATCTGAATAAGAAGGAAAACACCTTGATAATAAAGACTGATGAAGAATTCGAAGTTTCGAATCCGGTTTTTAATTCGATGGGAAGTCTTGTGACGAATCCTCCTTATGAAGTCTTTGAAAGGAAGGATGTTTATATAGTCTTAATAGAAATTCCAGATTTAAGAGAAGAAAGCCTGAAATTCTCAATTGATAATAAAAAAAACGATTTTAATTGTTTGGTGGTCACAGGAATAAAGAATTGGAGCGAAATGATGGATAGCAAGAAAAATAAGGGAGTTAATGGGAATAGAATGATTGGGGATTTCAAATGCATAATCCCATTGGGACCTAGTTGGTATAAGGCAACCGTTCAAGAGAACAACAGGGAATATGATAGGGGAATTTTAAAGGTGGAGGTTAAATATTTAACTGAAGAGGTGGAGGAGATGTAATTAATTTGAAAATTATAGAAAGATTAAGAAAAATTAAAAAAATTAAAGAAAATTATAAAAAATTATAGAATATTTGAGAAATTATAGATAAAAAATTATACGAATAATTTGAAAATTATAGAGAAAAAATAGAAAATTAAAAAAAAAAATTAAAGAAAAATCTAGAAAAATTAATTTATAGAAAAACATAGAAAACTATATTTTTTATTAACTTTTGAATATATTCTGAAGATTTTAAAGAAAAAACAGTTTTATTTATTCAAAGTTTTTCCTCTTCGAATTCTTCCCTCCAAACAATAATCTTTAAAACCCCAGCATCATAATTCTTCTGAAAATCTTGTTGATTTTCAATTCTTAATTTCCCTCCATTTCCCAACGGTATCAAACAATTGAAATCCCCGCATTTTCTATTGCCCAAAATAGCTTCATTTTCTTCTTGGCCATAATTAGCGAAATATTTGTTTCCTTCCACATTCAAACATATCATTTCAGCCTTTTTCCTATCCAATTTCACCTTTAAACTATTGATTTTTAAATCTGGGAGTTCAATCAAGATAATATATTGATCTTTTCTCACAAAGACCTCAAATGGAGGATTTGTTATCATATTACCCAAGGAATTGAATGTAGGATTCGAAACCTCATATTCTTGATCAGTTTTGATTTTCATGACATTTTTATCAGATTTCGAAGTAAGTAAAGAGACCTTTTTCGGCGTTTTCTTGAATTGAAGGTAAAGGCGGTAGTTTTCTTCAAAGAAAGTCTTCAATTCTTTGAAAATATCGAAATTGGTCTTATCAATTCTCGTGTCTAATATATTTTGCAGGTATTTTATGGTCTTTTCATTATATTTAAAGCCTGAATCTTGATTTTCGGCTCCTAAGACCAAATGCACCATATTTTCAAGTTTCTCCTGGTTTTTCTCAATATATTCCTTTAAATCAGTATTGGGTATATTCCTCTCCACAGTATTAAAGGCCTTTATGATATCGCAATTTATTCTTTCCTCAATATCCTTGATTTCAGCGATATTGGCGAAATTATGAATCACAATGATTTTTTTCTTTAGCTTATATTTCTTCGAAATCCTCTCAATAAGCTTCTGATCATCCTGAGTCAAACTACCAACTACTATAATGATCACTTCACATACATCCAAAATAAAGTCTTGGATAAATATATCAGTAATAGTCCTATCATTCAGCATCTTTAGTCTGATTTCCGCATTTTTCGCTATTTCCTCCCTATTTATGTTATTATATCTAGCCATAGACTTCTCCTCATAATAACCCACTGGTCTTTGCATCCCAGCGGAATCTAAACAAACTAAACTGTTATTTTCTGCATATTTCACACTCAAGCCTTTAGTGCTCAATTTCTCCGGAAGCCGAAATTCGCATAATTTATTCAAAATAAAAGTCTTTCCTGATTTCTCAGGACCCACCAAGCCGATTATCGAATATAAATTATCGAGATTTATAGCTTCTTCATTGAAAATCTCGATTTCCCAACCGATTTCACGAGCCTGGAGAGAATCTATATTGATGATGTAATCGTAAGGCTTGGGTTTTCGAGGCTTTTTATTGTTGTTGACGTCTTTTTTGATGATAGGCTTTTGAAGATTGTCGAATTCGGCCTTGAATTTCTCGAGTTTCTCATTTTCTTTTTGAGTCTTTATGAGGTTTTTCTCGAGATCCTCGAATTCCTCTTGTTGTTTCTTATATTTCCGCTTGGAAGAACTCAATTTTTTCTTGATTTCTTCTTTTTCCTCGTTATATTTCTCAACTTCCGTGCTTAAATTACGGATTTTCGCCTTTTTATCAGCTAATTTATCTTTTAATCTCTTATTCTCGAGCTCTAAATCATTGGTTTTTTCTTGATTTATTGGAATTTCTGGTTTGAAGTCGTTTTTCTGTTTTATTTGGAATTTCTCGAAATTTGAAGTTCGGAAAGGTTGTTTTTCGAGTTTTTGTTGAAGTTCTTTGTTTAATTTATTAAGCCTTTCGATTTCCTCTTGACTTGACATTAATTGGACTTTAAGTTCCTCTTTATCTTCCTCAAGAATGGTTATTGCTTTCTTGAGATCTTCAATGTTTTCTTCAAGTTTTTTGGGGTTTTTCATGGGAAAAGTGCTTTTAAAAACATCATTTTTCATACGATTTTCCAAAGCTTTTTGCAAATTATTAGCTTCTAATGGATTATTGTTTCCTTTTGGAGTTTGTTGTTCTATTAATAAGTTAATATTATTATTGGAGGTTCTTTTCTGGGCTTTTATCAATTCTTCTTGCAATCTGGAGATTTCCTTCTCGAAACCAAAGTTTTTATTTACTGAAATCTCCAATTTTTTTTGAAGATCATTTAATTTGAGATCTTTGAAATTTAATTTGTTCATTATTTCCCTGATTTCCTCTTTATTTTGTTGCAATTTATTCATTAAAATCTCATTATTTTCGCTGGAATCGGCAGTTTTTCTTGAAAATTGATTTTGATAATAAGCGAAATCCGCTTTCGGACTAGTCGGATCCAATGTCTTTTTTCTGTTTTTGGCTTCATCGAGCTCCTCTTTCAAAGTGTTTATTGTTTCAATGGCTTTCTTGTTTTCTTCTAATAAACGATCGAAATTAGCCTTCAATCTTTGATTGGCTAGTGTTATCTCTTCAAGCTTTCTTTTATTTTCCTCCATATAAGTTATTAGATCTGAAATTGCAGAAAAATTGTCTTTTAACTTATGAACCTCTTGAGTTGAAAAGGGATCTGTCAGACTTAATTTTTGGAATGGTTGTTTGAAAAATCTCGAAAATCCAGAGAAAAAAGTGTTGATTTCCAATATAAAATTCACTGAACCTGGAGTTTCCTTTTTGGCAATTAAAAGTGCCCCTTTTTGCTCTTGTTTTAAGAAAGTATTGTATGGATGATTGCTTTTCATATATATGTTTATTTAGCTTTTTTTTTCCAAAATAAAATTTGATTTCTATGCAAAATTTTCGTTTTTTTCTATTAAATTATTAAATAATTTAAGCAAAAAATGTCATTTTTTCTCCATATCAGGTAAACCTTCTTCAGAAATTTCCTCCAATCTTTCCTCTAAATTTTTGATTTTCTTTCTAAGTTTTATCTCATTTTCCTCAAATTCCTGAAGTTCAATCTCCAAATATTCATTTTTCCTCCTTATTATCTCATTTTCCTTGTTTTCATGAGTTAATTTCTTCACTTTTTTGTCATATTTATTGTGATTTTTCCCATATTCTATATTTTCTTGCCTTAATTCCTCAATCTCTCTATCTTTTTCTATTAATTCCTTTTGAATTCTTGATTTAATGTCACAAAATTCCTGTTTTTCTGCATCAAAACTATTTAATTTACCTATTCTTCCCTTAAAAACACTATTTTCTTCCTCTTTCTGCAATACCTCCTCTTTCAAAAGCCTAATTTTCTCTGTAAATTCGTTCCTTTCCTTCTCTGAGAAGCTTTGATTTTCTATATTAGAATTTTCTTGATTTTTAGGCTTGTTTTTGGTTTCTATATGGTTTTTTATCTTAACAATAGTTGAAATATTGAATTTGAGCAATCTGAGATCTTCTATTGAAAGGCCATTGGTCTGAGATAAGTCATTCAATGGTCTTTCGATATAACGTGAGAATTAAGAAAACGCTTTGCTGATATCTTTGTATAAAATCACTCTTTCTGGTTCGATTAAATGAATGTTAAACATTTTCAATATTTTTCTTAATTTGAAAACAATAAAATCAAGTTTTTTTTTTCCTTTTAAATTTTATATCAATTATTTAAGATATCATTTTTGTTTTGACTTCTTTTTCTCTTTAGCAGGCTTTTCTTCAGACGATGAGTCATCATCTTTCAATTTCTTTACTTTTCTCATCAATCTCTCAATTTCCTTATCTTTTTCACTTATTTTGTCTTCTAAATCCTCATACTTCTTCTTTTTCATCAATAATTTCTCATATTCTTGATTCTTCAGATGTAATTCCTTATCTTTCTCTCTGAATAAATTATCCATTTTCAACTTATCATCCTTAAAGTTCTGGTTTTCTCTCTCCAAACCTCTAATAACATCTTGACTGGTATTATTTGAAGCTCTGAATTTATCTTTGTCTCGCTTCAAATCACGAATTTCCTCATCTTTTTCCAAAAAACCTTTATTCACTTGATCCATCAAATTTTCGTTATCTCTTTTATGCTTTTCCATGCTTTCCAGGTTCTGATCCTTGAGAAAATCAATTAATTTCATATGTTTTTTCAAGGAAATCGTTCTTTCCTCCAGATTTTTTTCTGAAAGCTTGATTTTCTCTATATTTCTTTGGGATTCAAGGAGAGAATCCTGTAATTTCTTCTTTAAAGTGGAAAGTTCTTTTTTATAGTTTTCCAGATCTTCTTGTGACTTTTTGAGGTCGTTTTTGAGGTTTTTTTTCTTATCTTTTCGGGCTTTCGATTTGTCAGTGAGTTCTTTGAGATTATTCGAGCTTTTTTTCTCTAAATCCTCGATTTTCTGCATTTGGAAATCTAGTTCTTTTTGTAATTTCTCGATGATTTTTTGTTTATCCATTTTTTCCATTTTTTCTATGATAAATTGGAGGTCTTCTTGGAAAATTCCTAATATTTCCTCAGGAGTTTGATCTTTTCTCAATGAATTCTCAGGCTTTTCTTCTAATAAATTATATACTTTGTTTCGCAACTTATTGGTTTTTTCTGAGAAATCGATAGATCCTCGAATTTTCTCTTTAGGGTTCTCCATTTTTTTAGCCTTTTTAAGGAATTCCTTTATTATCTCATAACTTTTCAAGAAATCCTTCGATTTCTTGATTCTCTTCAAGGAATCCCCTTGGTTTTCTAGGTTTTTAAGGTATTTTCCAATATAAGATAAACAGAAATCCCAGAAAAAGTCCTTATTTTCTTTAAATCTAACGAAGACTTTATTGGTTTTTTTGTTTTCTATCAAGGTTTTCTTCAGAGTAGTAGTAAATTTGTTGATAGTGGCAGATAATTCTCTTTTTTCTGTGAAAATAGGGTCGAATTCCTTATAAATCAATAATAAATCCTTCGATTCCACATTTTCTGCTGATTCTAAATCATCTTTTATAGTTTCTAATAGTGTTTCTCGTTTTTCCTCTGATAATTCTGATTTTTCCACCGTATTTTTACACCCTTTCAGGAAAATAGTCTCTAATTTCTTGGAATATGGCTGGAAAACCTGGAAAAATAAGGCATCTTGATCTGTTATTTGATAGTCCATTAATAATTTATTGATTTTATTTGATTTTTTAGCTATTTCTAGAGAAAAATATAGTAATTTTGGTAAAATTAAAGAAATTCTATATAGAAAAGCATGTTTAAATGTTTTTCTCTAATAGGGAATTAATGTTTTTATTCAAATTTAACAGATAATCCTCGAGTTTCTCTAATAATTCGAAGAATCCCTCTACATTATTCTTAAAATCCTCTTTTCCTTCGGTTTTTTCCTCTAAAAAAGCCTCATTTCTAACTTTCAGCTTCTGGCCTAATAACTTCGTTTCCATATTCGCTGAGAAATGAGTTTCTAATGATAAAAGGCATATTTTCCAGAAAAAAACGAGGTTTTTTTTGAAATCATTGAAAATCTCTCTGTTTTCCTCTAAAAATTCTTCATAATTATCAGAGTTCTTCTTTTTGATCGCCATTTTCCTTGAATTATCTGGTATTATTATTGGATCTAATCCATAATAGACATTAAAGCAATCCTGGGCTTTTATTAAGAGATTCTCGCTATTTTCTAAAGGTTTTTTCAGGAAAATGTGATATCCTTCAGAAAAAACTATTTTTATCTCAGATTTCAGCTTATAAAGCTTAATTAATATAGCGACATCCTCTTGATTTTCGCAGTTTTTTTCCATATATTTATTGTTTTTAATAAATTTATCGCTAACAAAGCTATTATGTTAATATTTGTAAAAAAGAAGCTATTTTTTCTTTTTATCAGTCTTTTTCTTATGACGTGGTTTTTCCTCTTCTTCATCCTTATTTTCCTCTTCTATAATCTGAATACTTCGTCTTTTCTTGCCATGAGAACTCCTTTTCTCTAGTTCTTCTTCTTTATTAGCTAATTCTTCCTTTTTTAGATCATATTTTGCCCGATATTTTTTCTTCTTTTCGGTCATTTCATCAAGCTCATTTGTTTTATTTTCGAGTTCTTGAGATAAGGTTTTCAACGAAATCTGTGTCTTTTCAAGATCACTTTTACAAGCAACCATTTCTTCTGTCAAATCCATTGCTTCTTTTTGATAATTATCACATTTCTCCTGTAAATTTCGTATAAAA
>Ga0302140_10010349_pt1 | contig 11536 bp, 10 predicted proteins | sample I_Bog_E1_1_FD_202095 | JGI IMG/M metagenome (GOLD analysis project Ga0302140, IMG submission 202095) | Peat permafrost microbial communities from Stordalen Mire near Abisko, Sweden - I_Bog_E1_1 | ecosystem: Environmental > Terrestrial > Soil > Wetlands > Peat | place: Sweden: Abisko, Stordalen...
ACAAAGCTCTCGTCCTGCGGGTTGGAATCCTTCACCAGAGCCAGCGTGGCGGCTTCCACGCCGGCGCGTTTACTCCTCATACTGCCGCTGTTATCGATCACGAGCGCCATCGACACCGGCACGTCTTCATGCTTGAAGATTTTTATCGGCTGCAGGACGTTATTTTCAAAGACCTGAAATTCGCTTTGCTGCAGATTCGGGACCAGGTGATCGCCCTTATCCGTCACGGTGACATTCAGCGGCACATAGCGCGCTTCGGACGAAAAGATCGGTTCCGCGGAATCCGACGGTCCTGGAGCAGCCGCTTGCCCGCACAGTACAGCTGGCAGGACCAGGCCCGCACAGAGCAGGCCCCGACGCTGAATTCGCCTAATTCGTCGGCGCGAAATACCCGGTTCTGAAGTTTGCGTGAAGGGTTGGAAGGCCACGTGGCTGAATAAGTTTGACAGAGATCTTGCGATATTTCCCATCACGCACCTGATTACTAGGACTATATCCCACAACGTACTGGTTACGAAGTTCAATTCCGATCTTAGCCGCCACATCCGGCAGTTCGCTCAGGTTTTCCACCACAAAATGCCGACCGCCGGTCGGTTCCGCGAGATCGCTGAGCATCTCCGGCCCCGTCAGTTCCTCTGGCGTTGCGCCGCGTCTGGCGCCGGTCTCATAGATTCCGATGCCGTAGATCTGGACATCGGCCTCGCGCACAAGGTTCTTCACCTCAGACACAGTATAGCGGCTGTTATTGTCGCCGCCGTCGGAGATCACAATCAGCGCCTTGCGCGGATTGCGGGCCTTCTTCATGGTGGAGAGCGCCAGATAGACGCCATCGAGCAGCGCCGTGCGGCCTTTCGACTGCGTAAACGTCAGCCGGTTTTGAATGTCTTCCAGGTTGTGTGTGAGCGGCACCACCAGCTGCGGCCGGTCGTTGAATTCCACCAGAAACGCCTCGTCTTCCGGATTCGCGGTCTTGAAAAACTCGGCGACCGAAAGCCGCGAGCGTTCCAGCTTGTTTCCCATGCTGGCGCTGGTATCGAACACAATGCCGATCGAAAGCGGCGCATCCTCGCTCCCGAACGAGACGATTTTCTGCTTAATCTTGTCTTCGTAAACTTCAAACGATTCCTGCTCAAGCCCCGTCACGAAGCGCATCAGCGGGTCGGTGACGGTGACAGGAACCAGCACCACGTTCGTATCCACGCGGATGTTCGCTTTGGGAAGTGGCGTGGCTTCTTCAGCTTGCCTGGAACGCGGAACAATGCTGGCAGGGGCATCGCCCGCACCGCCCGCACTGAAGGACGGGTCACCCGCGTGGCTGGCGGACGGTCCGGAGGACGGCGCGGCGCCGATATCCCGGGCGGCATTCTGCGCAGGCAGTCCCTGGGGATTGGCCGCCAGCACCCCCATCGTCACCGCTGCCACTAATATCAAAACGTATCGGGACGGCATCGCGTGCGCTCCCCTTCTGGATGGAGGATAGCACAGCAAGCGCCTCGCCAATGTGTCGAAAGTACCATCCCGTACCGCGCCCCGAAATCCGGTTTTGACGGTATGGTAAGATCGCGTGTGCCATCGAAAATTCTGGGCGTTATTCCGGCCCGGTACGCATCGTCACGCTTCCCCGGAAAAGCGCTGGCCCTTCTTGACTCGCGAACCATGCTCGAACACGTCTACGAGCGTGTTTCCATGGCCCGCTATCTTTCCCATGTCGTGATCGCCACCGACGACGAACGAATCCGCGACGAAGCGCGGCGTTTCGGAGCCCGCGTGCAAATGACGCGGGCCGATCATCTTTCCGGTACCGACCGCGTGGCCGAAGTGGCTTCCGCGTTCCCCGATGCCGAACTGGTCGTCAACATTCAGGGCGATGAACCGCTCATCGATCCAGGCGCCATCGACGCCGCCCTTTTTCCGCTCGTCGACGATCCGCAAATCCCCATGGGGACGCTGAAAAAGCGCATCGAAGATCCCCGCGAAGTTTCGGATCCGAACGTAGTCAAGGTCGTCACCGATCACTTCGGTAACGCCATTTATTTTTCCCGCTCGGCGATCCCATATACACGCGACGCGGGCGATTATCCGCACTTTAAACACACCGGACTTTATGTTTACCGGCGCGAATTCCTGATGGGCTATTCCGATCTGCCCGTTGGGCCGCTGGAAAAGGCGGAGAAACTGGAGCAACTCAGAGCTTTGGAAAACGGATTCACCATTCGCGTTGTCGAAACGGATTACGAATCCATGGGAGTGGATACGCCAGCGGATCTGGAGCGCGTACAGATGCTGCTGCGTGCCGGCCAGGCGGCTGTCCATAAACCCGGAGTCCGGAATGCCTAAGACTTCCGGCGCGCCCAACAAGTTCATCTTCGTTACCGGCGGCGTGGTTTCTTCGCTGGGCAAAGGCATTTCGGCCGCCTCCATCGGTTGCCTGCTCGAAAGCCGCGGCCTCACCGTCTCGCTGCAGAAATTCGACCCGTATCTGAACGTGGATCCCGGCACCATGAGCCCGTTCCAGCATGGCGAAGTCTTCGTCACCGACGATGGCGCGGAGACCGATCTCGATCTCGGCCACTACGAACGCTTCACCCATTCGCCGCTCACCCGCGACAACAATCTCACCAGCGGCCGCATCTACGAACAGATCATTCTGCGCGAACGCCGCGGCGATTATCTCGGCAAGACCGTGCAGGTGATCCCGCACGTCACCAATGAAATCAAGGCTGCCGTTAAGAAACTGGCCAATGACGTTGACGTGGTGATCTGCGAGATTGGCGGTACGGTCGGCGATATCGAATCGCTGCCGTTTCTCGAAGCGATTCGTCAGGTGCGGCATGAAGTGGGCCGCGAAAACTGCATCTTCGTCCACGTGACGCTGGTGCCGTGGATCAACGCCGCGCAGGAGCTTAAGACCAAGCCCACGCAGCACAGCGTCAAGGAACTGCGCGCCATCGGTATTCAGCCCGATATTCTGCTCTGCCGCGCGGAGCGTCCGCTGCCGGCCGATATGAAGGACAAGATCGCGCTGTTCTGCGACGTCGATAAGGACGCCGTCATCACCGCGAAGGATGTTCATTCGGTCTACGAAATTCCCATCGTGTTCGCGGAAGAAAAGGTGGACGAAATCATTCTGCGGCATCTGGATCTCGACGCCAGCGGTCCGCGCGAGCTTGGCGAGTGGAAGGCCATGCTGCATCGCATGCAGAATCCGCGCGATGAGATCGATATCGCGCTGGTCGGTAAGTATGTGGAGTACGAGGATTCCTATAAGAGCCTGAAGGAAGCTTTGCTGCACGGCGGGATTGCCCATAACGTGAAGGTGAAGATCCACTGGATCGAGGCCGAGGCTTTCGAAAAGGGCAAGCTGGAGCGGGAGCTGGAATCCTACGACGGCATTCTGGTGCCGGGCGGCTTTGGCAAACGCGGCATCGAAGGCATGATCAACGCCATCGAATTCGCCCGCGTGAACAAGGTGCCGTATTTCGGCATCTGCCTCGGGATGCAGACCATGGTGATCGAGTATGCGCGCAACGTCTGCGGCATGACGGGCGCGGATTCCACCGAGTTCAACCCGGTGGCGCCCTATCGCGTGATCTACAAACTGAGAGAGCTCAAAGGCATTGACGAACTGGGCGGTACCATGCGCCTGGGTGCGTGGCCCTGCATCCTGAAGCCGGGGAGTTTCGCGCAGCAGGCCTACGGGACCACCGAGATCAGCGAACGGCATCGTCACCGCTTCGAGTTCAATCGCGAGTTTGAGGAAGCGCTGACGTCGAAAGGCCTGAAAATTACCGGCGAAACACCCAATGGAACGTATGTGGAGATCTGCGAAATCGCGGACCATCCGTATTATCTCGGCTGTCAGTTTCATCCGGAATTCAAGTCGAAACCGCTGGAGCCGCATCCGTTGTTCCGGTCGTTTGTGGGTGCGGCGTACAAGTATCGCGAACATCGTCTGGCTCGGCAGATGGCGCCGCTGTTGCCCGAAGCGGAAGAGTAAACCGGCATGGCGATCCGTTTCGAAGATTTCACAGACCCCTCGCGCCTTGTTCTGCTGGCCGGGCCGTGTGTCATTGAGAGCGAAGCTCACGTCAACAGGATGGCCGACGCCATCTCCGCCATTGCGGCGGCTGAGGGCTTCCCTTACGTTTTCAAGGCGTCGTTTGACAAAGCGAACCGGACGAGCCTGAAAGGCTACCGCGGCCCCGGCCTGACCGAAGGGCTGCGGATTCTGGGCGATCTGCGCAAGCGCGGGTTTTCCATTGTGACGGATGTCCACGAAACCTCGCAGGTGGCGCCTGCCGCGGAAGTCGTCGACGTGATCCAGATTCCGGCGTTCCTCTGCCGCCAGACGGATCTGCTGCTTGAAGCGGGGCGCTCGGGGCGCATCGTCAACGTCAAGAAGGGGCAGTTCGTGGCGCCGCACGATATCCACCATGCCGCCGATAAGGTGGCGTCCACCGGCAATCGGCAGGTGGTGCTCACCGAGCGCGGATCTTCGTTCGGCTACAACAATCTGGTGGTGGATATGCGCGGTCTGCGTGTGATGGCCGATGCCGGATGGCCGGTAGTTTTCGACGCTACGCACAGCGTGCAATTGCCGAGCGGCGGAGTTGGGGCATCGGCAGGGCAGCCTCAGTTCATCGAGCCGCTGGCCTCGGCGGCGGTCGCGGTGGGAATTTCCGGCATTTTCGTGGAAGTTCATGACGATCCTGCGCATGCGCTTTCCGACGGTCCGAACGCGCTCCGGCTGGACCTTTTGCCGGCGTTTCTGCGCCGAATGCGGCGCATCCACGAAGCTGCAACCCAGGCGATTAATTCGGTCTGAACGCTTTCGCGGGGTGGAGCGTCATAAAATTGGAGAGGCACTCTCATGTTTTCTATTTCCCAACGCCGCCGTCTTAACGCACGTGCGGGCTTTTCGCTGATCGAACTGCTGATCGTCATCGCGATCATTCTGGTGATTCTGACCGTCGCGATCCCCAAGTTTGCCAAGGCCGTCATGGGCGCACGCGAAACGGGCGCGCTGAAGGCGATCACGACGATTCATACGGCGGAGGTTCAGTATTACTCCAGCTATAACCGTTTCGCATCCTCGCTGACGGAGCTGGGACCGCCCGCCAGCGGCGCCGATGGACCCTCGGCCGCCGGCCTGATTGAGACCGATCTGGCGAGTGGCGACAAGGGCGGGTACAAGTACACGCTCTCGGCGACGCCCACCGGTTACGCGATTTCGGCGGTGCCGGATCAGTTTGGCACCAGCGGCAGCAAGACCTATTTCTCGGATCAGGGGATGGGCATCCACGTTCATAATGGACAGGAACCCGCGACTGTCAATGATCCGTTGCAGGGCACGACCGCCGCGCCGACTACGGCCCCGGCACCAGCGACCAAGTAGGTAAGCCGTGCGCTGGCTCGTTTGTCTGGGAGTCATCCTTTCCGGGTGCGGCGTTGTCAAGGCGCCCGGTCCCGGCACGAGCCCGCTCAAGGGCATCGTAACGCTCCATACCGCTGAGGCGGAGTATCACTTCGATAACGACCGGTTTGCGATGTCGCTACAAGAATTGGGACCGTCAGGAGCCAACATGATCGACCGTGATCTGGCGAGCGGCGAAAAAGGCGGGTACCTATTCACGTTGACCGGAACGCCGGCGGGCTATGCTATTTCGGCTGTGCCAGAGCAATACGGCGGCACAGGCAGCAGGACTTATTTCTCAGATCAATCGATGCGCATCCACGTCCATCGCGGGCCGGAACCTGCGACCGTCAACGATCCTTTGCAGGGTGAAACCGGGCCTCCGCTGGAATCAGATCCGGTGGCACCGCGGCGAGACAAAACGAACTCTTAGGCTACTGCGGCGCGTTCCCTCGCCTTCCGCACGCATCGCTTCTGCGGCGGCGTCGAACAGGCAAGTAGCTTCTATCTGGAAGGTGAGGAAAGGCGAAGAAATCACCACCGGCCAGGATCGCCACTTGACTGCTTTCGGGCGTCCCACACGAAGCCCAGGCCGATAATGATCCCTATAATGATCCGTGCGCCATACCTGTCCCACGATAGGAAGGGATGCCATATTGCCCAGATGCCCGAAAGTATGGTTAAGATTGAAACTGCGATCCCAACCTGAAGCCGTCGATTCTGTTTCAGCGCCTTTGTCATATAGTGCCTTCTCTCGTTCGGATTGGACAGACCACTGACAGTAACAAACGAGAAAGGCAACGCGAGCGTTCCGAAATTGTTTCGATGGTCTCTGCGAGGCTGGATTCATCAACTTCGTGATGTGGATTTCGTGGTCCGACCGATACCCGAACCGGGCCAACCAAGCGAGACAAAACGAACTCTCAGGCTACGGCCGCGCGTTCCCTCGTCTTCCGCACGTTATCTGTATCCTGCTTCGGCTCTCCGTCACATACCGCTACGATTGTCGTAATTGGCGAGTCCGGGGCGATCTTCGACAGTCCTACAAAACGAACTCTCAGGTCTTCCTGTATGAACTTCACCGGCGCTCCGGTCCTTAACATCTTTGCGCTCAGCACTTTCATCTTCGGTCCTGCGATTACGAATTCTTCGCCGGGCCAAAAGTGAATGTGCGAATACAACGTGTTGCCGATCCGCGTGAAGTTCGCGTTGGCAGCTCGCTTCACGCTGCAGGGCTCAGCCTTATATATGCTGGCGGCGTTACCATCCACCCATTTGCCCACCGCCTGCAACACTTCGACGGACGGTTCGGGAATCGACCCATCGCCGCGCGGCCCGATATTCAGCAGATAATTGCCGCCATCGCGGGCGCAGGTCACCAGATTCCGCACCACGGTCTTCGGCGATTTCCAGTTGTCGTCGGTGGTCTGGTAGCCCCAGCTATCGTTCAGCGTCATGCAGGATTCCCAGGCGCGGCCGCCGGTTTCGGCGGTGATGCGCTGTTCCGGGGTGGCGAAATCGCCCTGCAGCGCGTTGCGGTTGTTGACGATGATCTCGGGCTGCAAATCGAACACCATCTTGTTCATTTTTTCCGATTCCCAGCCCTGAACGTTCAATGGCCAGGACACGTCGTACCAGAGCACGCCGACTTTGCCGTAGTTCGTCATCAGTTCGCGGATTTGTCCGTGGATGTAATCGACGAAGCGGCGGCGCGCGGCTTCATCGGTGGCGCAGCGGGCGCCATCGGGATGGTGCCAGTCCATCAGCGAATAATAGAAGCCGGGAGTGAGGCCTTCGGCGTGGGCGGCTTCGACGAATTCGGCTACCAGGTCGCGCCCAGGGCCCTGTTTCGGCGCACAATAACTGGTCAGCTTCGAGTTGAAGTTACAAAAGCCTTCGTGGTGCTTGGTGGTCATCACCATGTACTTCTGGCCCGCCTGTTTCGCCAGTTTGGCCCAGTCGCGCGCGGCATTCGGTTTCGGCTTGAACTGCTTCGCGAGAAGCTCGTAATCCTTCACCGGAATCGCTTCGTCTTCCATCACCCATTCGTGGCGACCGACGACGCTGTAAAGACCCCAGTGGATGAACATGCCGAAGCGCGCGTCGCGCCACCATTTCATGCGCTGAGCGCGGGTGGCTTCCTGGCGCGGGTCGGGCGGCGGCGCGGGCGGTGCGGCGGGCTGCTGGGCTTTCAGCTGAAAGGCCGGGTCGATGAGGTGCGCGGCGCCCATCAGGGTGGCCGATTGCGCAATTGCGGAGCGGCGGGAGATCTTCATGGCTGCATTACAGCTTATAACCGCTGAGCCTGCGCTGCAAGGCGGAGTCCGATTCCGAACTGCTGTTCCAGGTTGTACACTACTCCGTGGACGGTGCCCGAGCCATTCGCGACGGTAAGTTTGCGGACCCGCACATCTTCCACGTACTGCGGCTTCGACGCTTCGGCCACGCGATTGGCTATCGCTTGCAGTTTGGCCAGTTCGGCGTCCATCGGCGCGGAGCCCGCGGGTATCGCCGCGAAATCGGCACGGATGAAAGCCTCTGTGGCAGAACTGATAGAGCCGTTCTGAACACTGATATCGAACATCAGAGCCTGTGCGCGCTCGGTCGAGAGACTGAATCGCTGCCAAAGCTGAACTGCCGCGGTGTGATAGGTTGCGGCGTGCGCCATCTCGATCGCCTGAAACTCCGGCGTGAGGCCGAGGGCTTTGAAGAGGCTTTTCCACGGATCGGAAACCGTGTGTTTCGCGGAGTCCTGAATGCCGCGAGCCCAGGCGAGTTGTTGCGTGCGGGGTGAGCCGAGCATCGCGTTGAAGGCACCGAGATTGTCTCCGAACAGGCTGCTCATGATGTCGGGATGCGCCGTCGCCATTTCGGAGAGCATGGGTTGCAGGGTGCCCTGACCGAAATTCCACTGGAGCGCGCCAAAGCTGAGCCCCTGGCCATCGAAATCGCCGGCGAGTCCCGCGAAACATGCGGGAGCCAGGGCGGAGGTTTCAAACGAGCCGGTGAGCGCCAGGCAGCGCTGCGCAATCGGGTTGCCGGTGACATCGACTGGAAACAGGGCAGCCCAGGTCTGATCGCCCACGATGCCATCGGGCGTGAGACCGTTCGAGGTCTGGAAAGCTTTGACGGCGGCCTGGAGGCTTGCACTGTAGGCGTTATCTGCTGTGCCCGTGTACAGACCAAGTTCAATCAGACGAGTTTCGAGACGGCCGACTTCAGGGCCGGTGGAACCGGGTTTCAGGAGCATAAAGTTTTCTCACCCGGAGAATACACCATCGGGCGCGCAACTCCGGTTCCGGTCAAAACGACAAAACAGACCCGATTTGAGGTTAAGCGCGCTGTTTTCAATTGTATGGGGCAATGAAAAAAATTTTCAACTTCCTTGTGACCGGGGTGCCACTGGCTACCCGCGTGCTACTTTCAGACTGGAAGGAGCACCTCCCCTCAAAATGGGTAAATTCCTGCTCGGCTTGCTCACCGGCTTCATTCTTGTCATTCTGATCGGCGTCATTGGCTTCTTTGCCCTCGCCTCCCTGCGGTCGAAACCGCCGGCCATCGCCGATGGCTCCACTCTCATCCTCCATGTCTGGGGCGACGTGCCGGAAAAACCGGCGCTCGAATTTTCTATACCGGGAATTGCTGAGCGCAGTTCCATGACGGTGGAAAACGTCTGGAGCATGCTGCGCCGCGCCGCCAGCGATTCGCGCGTGAAGGCGCTCATCTTCGAACCGGAAGGCGCCAGCGTCGGCTGGGCCACCATGCAGGAGATCCACGCGGATCTGGAAAATTTCCGCAAGTCCGGCAAGCCTGCGGTCGCATGGCTGCGCTCTCCCACGCTGCGCGATTACTACATGGCGACTTCGTGCGAAAAGATTTACATGCCGCCCACCGATTTGCTCAATCTGAAGGGCATCGGGTTCCAGATGATGTATTTCAAAAACACGCTGGATAAGCTCGGTGTGCAGGTGGACGTGGAGCACGCCGGCGCATACAAGGATTACGGCGATCAGTTCACGCGCGCCTCCATGAGCCCGGAGACCAAAGAGGTGATGAACAGCCTGGCTGACGATCTCTACGGCGACCTGCTGAACACCGTCGCGAAAGGCCGTGGAAAAGACGCCGGCGCGGTGCGAAGCATCATCGACAACGGGCCATTTCTGGCCAAACAGGCCAAAGATTACGGCCTGATCGACGATATCCGCTACGAAGATCAGATCTTCGGCGAGATGAAGACGACGCTTCACGAGTCCGAACTGAAGAAGATCTCCGAGAAGGAGTACGCATCCATCACGGACGCTTCCGCCGGTCTGGGCGCGACTCAGGATCAGATCGCGTTCGTGGTTGGCGAAGGCACCATTGCGCGCGGAGACAACGCCGATGCGAGCGGCCTCGAATCGGGTGCTTTCGACAGCATGCTGGAACGCGTCGGCAGCGATTCGACGGTGAAGGCCGCAATTATCCGCATCAATTCGCCGGGTGGCGAAGTGGTGGCGTCGGACGACATGCTGCGCGCCATGAATTTGCTGGCGCAGAAGAAGCCGATTGTCGTTTCGATGGCCGATGAAGCGGCTTCGGGCGGGTATTACATGGCTATGACCGGCGCTCCGATCGTTTCTTATCCGGGCACGATCACCGGGTCGATCGGCGTGGTGTTTGGCAAGCCCAATCTAAAGGGTCTCTACGACAAGCTGGGTATCACGAAAGATACGGTGAGCCGCGGGAAGTTTGCGCTGATCGATTCGGATTATGCGTCGCTCGATCCGGAGGAACGCGCCAAGCTGAAAGAGGGCATCGATGCCACTTACCAGGACTTCCTCGACAAGGTGGCGAAGGCGCGCAAAAAAACGACGGCCGATATTGAACCGGTAGCGCAGGGCCGCGTCTGGCTGGGCGATCAGGCGAAAGAGAAAGGCCTGGTGGACGAGTTGGGCGGCATCGATGCGGCCGTAGCGAAGGCTCGGCAACTGGCTGGCATTCCTGCCTCCAGCCATGTGGGTCTGGTGCTGTATCCGGCAAAGAAGACGCTGTGGGAATTGATTATGGAGACCGCTGGCGGCGATGACGCCACGGCCAGCGACGTGATCCTGGCTAAAGCCGGGCTGGGGCCGGTCGGGGCGGCGTTGCGCGATAGCCGTGTGCGTATCTGGATGCACGGGGGTATGCTGCGCATGACGCCGTTTTCATTTGGCTTCCGCTAGCGCGCCGCGTTTTGCGTCATAATCGAATACATGAAAAAGATCATCCTCGTCGCTGCCGCCCTTGCCGCGCTCGCCGTTCCTTCCTTCGCGGCCGATATTTCCGGCTCATGGACGATCGCCGGCGACGTGGTGGGCAATCCCGTCAACATGAAGTGCGCGTTCACGCAGGACGGGCCGAAGGTCTCCGGCACCTGCGCCGGAGAGATGGGCTCTACGCCGACAACCGGCAGCGTGGCGGCGGACAAGGTGACCTTCACCCACACTGTGCAGAGGGATCAGGCCTATGAGCTGACGTACTCCGGCACGCTCGACGCGGCCGGAACCTCGATGAAAGGTGAAATCGCAGTGATGGGTGTGACGGGGACGTTTTCCGGTACTAAAGATGCAGCAAAAGATGCAGCCAAAGACTTTTCGGGATCGTGGCGAATCGTCGGCGACGTCGTAGGCAACGCTATCGACATGAAATGCGCGCTGAAAGTCGATGGAACGAAGCTCTCCGGCAACTGCACCTATCAGGGATTGGGTGACAGCCCCACCAGCGGCACCATTGCGGGCGATAAAGTCACCCTGCAAAACAGCGTGCAGCGCGAACAGTTGTACGATCTCACCTTCAACGGCACTCTGGACTCCGCCGGCGCCTCGATGAAGGGCGATATTGCCGTGGCCGGCGTCACAGGGACCTTCTCCGGGACGAAGGACAAATAGGCTTCCCAGGCCCGTCGGACGGGTGCTTTCGCCTCGCCTTCGCAGGCCGTTTTCCGGCCAAAATGTCCGGCCAGTCCATAGGTTCGAGTTAAAAATTATATGACTTTGTTTTGATAAAGTTATGTAAGCGTCGCATGGCTTACGACCTTTACCTGTTGACACGTTCGACACATGGGTGATAGTGTTACGAAAGTCGCTTTTTACCATTTGGATGTGA
>Ga0302140_10010350_pt1 | contig 11536 bp, 17 predicted proteins | sample I_Bog_E1_1_FD_202095 | JGI IMG/M metagenome (GOLD analysis project Ga0302140, IMG submission 202095) | Peat permafrost microbial communities from Stordalen Mire near Abisko, Sweden - I_Bog_E1_1 | ecosystem: Environmental > Terrestrial > Soil > Wetlands > Peat | place: Sweden: Abisko, Stordalen...
TTTTTTTAAAAAAATTCGATTTTATAAAGTGCATTTGTTGTATAATTCGTTTTGAAAATTATTTATTAATGTAATTTATTTAAATTTCTCTGGCAATTCAATTTTTTCCGAAGTTTAAAAATAACTGTAATTTATGAAATAATTTTTTTTTTTTAATTACAACGATATTTTTTAAAATCTCATTTTCTTTTCTTTTTGTCAGATTGTTTTTTAAAAAATTTTCATTAATATATTCAAAATATATATCAAAAAAATTGCAACAAATTCTTTCTTATTAAGAAAGCAAAAACTCCAATGTGTTGATAACATAAACCAAAATTTCATCATGATTCTGCATTTCATTATTAATAATTTGAATGCCCAATTTTTTCGTTGGGGTTAAAATGAACTTAATCAAGAATTCTGCTGGTTGATCGAACAGGAAAAAACACCCTCCAAATTTAAAATACCCATTACCCGATAAATATTCATATTCCTTTTCCTGGTTTAGCTCAATTAACCCTTTGAAATATTTCCTTAATTCAAAGCCTGATTTTAAAACTGCTTTATTCATTTTGAAACAAGCTGATTTTAATATAAATTTCTTCTTTCCTCTCCATTTTTCCTTGAAGGTTTCCCGATCAATAGATTTCCAATCAAAAGCCTTGTTGATGGCCATTGGAAGAAAAATTTCAGAATCAATGTTTTTTTCAGAGGTGCTTTTTTATAGAAATTTTACAAGTTTTAAATCTTAAAATTTCAATTTACTTCAAAGAAAGTTGCATTTTCATAAAATTGTAAGGTATTTTCTTCAAATTGAGAAGCAATTCCTGGTTTAATTCGATGTTAGGTTTGAGACTCTTTGATATAAAATTAGGATTTAAACTAAAGCTAAGACCTACATTTTTCAAAATAGAATTTAACTTTTTTCAAAAACAAACTGGAATCATCAGCAATAAAATTAATCTTGAAATTCTCAATGAATTTCTTCGAGAGGTTACAAAATATCATATTGAACTTCAAGATATTATTTTTCGCAATGTTATTATTGAGAACCACGGTAATTCCAAAAATTTCATTCGAAAACAGGGTAGCTTTGCTTATCAGACAATTCAATTTAAATTCATCTAAATTACGAGAATTTTCAAATTGCTTGAAATCTGACGGTTTGAAATCAACCATTTTCCCTTTTAAAATATTCTCTGTTTTGCTTTCGAAATATTCTAAGTTTTTTTTATATGGAAAAATGATTTCCGGATCGGTGGCTTTCTTATTTAAATTGAAAGACTCATAATTTTTACGAACGTTATTATTTTCATTAATGTCCAAATTTTTTGAGGTGACCAAATGCTTTGAATAAGTAGTTTTCACGGTTTTGGCTTCAAGTTCAATTTGATTTTTACTAAAAGATTGATCTTTTTCCTTATAGTTCGATAATCTCAAATCATTGTTTTTTTTAGAATTATTTTCTGTAACATTGACCCATTTGCTTTTCGTGAATTCATATGGAAATTCAGTTTTTTTGACGCTGAAATGGTTGGTTGACCAATTATTAACATTTGGATTATTATTTTCAAAGAAAATCTTAGGTTTTTCTGCAGCGTTTCTTGTTTCAATATTGCTAATATTCTTCATATTGTAGATGGAAGTTTTTAATTGGGCGTTTTCTTCCAAGATATCATGATATTTTGCTTGAAGTTCATCGAGAGTCAATTGGATCTTTCGATAATCATCCAATATTATCTCATTTTCTTTCTTCATATCCTCCAAAGCATTTGTCAATTGATTGTTCAGATCTTTTAACTCTTGATTATGGGTGATTAAACTCTTGATGTCCACGAATTTTTCTCTTTTGTTGCTCGTATGCAATTTTTCAGTTTGCATTTTTTGAATTTCATTTTTGAGGGAAGACAATTGCGATTCGAAGAAAAATATTTTGTCAATCAAAGAGGCGTTTTCCACTTTGAGATTTTCATTTACCACTTTGAGATTTTCATTTTCCTGTTCAAGAGCTCGATTAATTTCATTCTTGTAAAAAGTAATCAAATGAGGTTATTTAAATATTTTACATTCATCATGTAGTCTTTTTCAATTTTTCGATAAGTTGATGAAACCCCTAAATTATCTGAGAAATTTGCAAAAATGGAATGTAAAATTTGGTGGAGAAAATTTTTAAAAAAGGAAAAATTTAAAATATTAAAAAAATTCAAAAAACTTTTTTCTAATTTCGATGGAATCTTGAATTCATCTGTATTTTGAAATAAAACTTTGAAAGTATTATTACTCATTGCTGATTTCAAGGAACCTGTTTGACTGTTGAAAGCCCTTTCCATTTCTTTATTTGGTCTATTTTGAGATGATTTTGGTTTTAGTTGCGAAGAATGGGTTTCTTTGATGAAATCCCTTTCAATTTTGTTAAAAATAAATAATTTATTCCAATCGTAAATTTACATTTTTTGGTCATTGTTAGTTTTATTGGAAATCGCTTTGAGTGGCTTGCCTTTCTCATCTTCTGAATCGAATTTATTCAATAAATTCATTAGATCTATATCTTCATCTTTGTAATCATCAGTGTTGAGCGGAATTTCTTGTTTTTTATTTAAATTGGGTGATGTGAATTCATTTTTTCCTGGAAATTGAAAAACCACTTCATTTTTTTTATTCTTTTGATTTTCAATATTAAGAGTAAAAATCTCATTGTTCTAAATAACAAATCATAATTATTTTTTTTTCTAAAATTTTATACATTGTTCTGGTTTTTTTCATTTTGATCTGGAGTTACCTTTTCTTCTCTAACAAATAATATTCAAAGGTAAAAAAGAATGAAAATAATATTATTGTAAAAAACGAAAAATTGTTACAGTTTAAATGCTTTCAAAGATAAATTTCTGAATTCCTCATATGAAATCTCCTTGCGAATGTAACGATTATGGTTTTGAAAGGTTATTGCAAGAAACTCCTGTTCTTGGAGGAGGGCTTGTAGAATTTCCTCGCAATTTTGGTTTTCAAGATTAATTATTTCGTCAATTATTTTTCCACATTCTTCTTTTCCCTTGAATATTTCCCCAGTATAAATTTTCAAATCTTTCAAAGATGTTTTATTTTCAAATATTTAAATAAATAGTCTGACTTTCTTTCATTTCTTCAGTTTCTTTAGATGTTTTCAAAAGAAAGGCTTGATAAAGTTCTTTAGTCTTCGAAATTGTTTTTAGCAGCTCATCTTTATGTAATTTATAATACATTAACATATATATATATTAACATTTCTTTATTTATACTTGACTTTAATGTAATTTCAATATCATCTCTTTGGTTTTCAGAATTACTTGATTTCTTCACATCTTGAATTTCATCTAGCTTTGAACCCATGAGTGCAGCCTCTTCCTCTTTGAAATATTTAAATTGCTTTGGGAAAATTATTCCAAAATGTTCTAATTTCTGGAATACAAGAAAAAATTTGGAATCTTTCATGGGATTTTCTATCTCTTTTCTCAGAGTCAAACCCCAATATTTAATGCATTCCAAAAGAAAAAGGTAGAAATTTTTCCCGAATTGTTGCAACTTTTCTATAAAGTTTTAAGAAATCTTTGGTTTTTTGACTTTACCATCAGATTTAGAAAAGAAGAATTTCCCAGATTCATCAGAATTGTCATGCAAAGGGGATTTTGCAAAATCTTCCAATATTCCGAGGAGATTATCTTCCACAAGCTTTCTAAATTTGGGAATATTCAATTCAAGGGAGGTTTTGAGAAACTTTTGTAAAACCCTTTTATTTTCAATGTCATAAATTAAAAAATTACCAATAAACAAAGCCAAATTGAAAGCGGCGACTCTTTTTGCTTGTTTTTAAATATTATGAATATTGATGAACAAATTATCTTCATTGTTTCTCTAAAGAATCTCTTCTTATTTAAAAAAAAATGGGTTTAATCTTCTTTACTCATTGATTTTAATTTCTTCTAAATATTTGGAGACTTCATTTTTGTAGTTTGTTTCGTTGGCAAAAAGGGTTTGCTTAAGCTTGACGATTTTATTATTGTTTTGATTTTTCATATTTTTTTTATTTAATTTTGAGATCAAAATAACAGCTCCTGAAAAAATATATTTTTGAACTGTTTTATTTTGAAAAGATTTCTTGATAAAGTTTTAAAATTCCTTAGAAATCAAAATCACAAATATTAAATGTGAAATTATTATAAAAAAAACCTTCATTTTTTTTTAATTTTAGATTTTTTTTATCAAATTTGCATCTAAATTAATATCAAAAACCAGGCTATTGCATTTAATTTTATTGTCTTCTTCGAACGAAAATTTTATTAAATAAAAATTAAAAATCTTTATTAGTTTTTTTTCGTTTTTACAAACTTTTGATTTTATTCCTAAAATAAGATTGATTCAGATTTTCAATGCAGAGCTTCTCCGCGACAAAAGTCAAGCTATCCGATTTCGAAGTCTTGCAAACTTTGGGAACTGGTTCTCTTTTTTCTCCAAATTATCTTCTATTTCACAATTCCACCAAATTCCAGGTTCTTTCGGAAGAGTTCGTTTGGCCAGAAACAAAGCCACAAATGAATTCGTGGCATTGAAGATGTTGAAAAAGGCTGAAATCTTAAGATTAAAGCAAGTAGATCATATAATTTCAGAAAACACTATTCTTTCCAACATCAACCATCCTTTTCTTGTAAACTTAAATTAAAGAAAAAATGAATAATTTCCATTTTAGATTAAAATGATCGGTTTTACCCAAGATGAGAGATTTCTCTATTTGATTCTGGAATACATTCAAGGAGGAGAGCTCTTTACCTATTTGAGGAACAAAGGCAAGTTTGAAAACAATGAGGCTTTGTAATTTTCTTTTCTTCGGTTGTAAAAATATAACTTAAATTTTCAGATTTTATGCAGCTCAAGTTGTATGCATGTTTGAATACCTCCATAGCAAGAATATCATTTATCGGTAAATCCTTCTTTTTATTCAAGTGGTCTCACTGCTCCTTTAGAGATTTAAAGCCAGAAAATATCTTGATTGCCTCTGACGGATATTTAAAATTGACAGATTTTGGTTTCGCCAAATATCTGGAAGGTGGAAGAACCTATACTTTATGTGGAACTCCAGAATATCTAGCTCCTGAAATCCTGCTCAATAAAGGTCATGGAAAACCTGTGGATTGGTGGACTCTTGGAATTCTGATATATGAAATGTTAGCAGGTTGGGCCTTTGAGCCTGAAATTTTTTTTGTTAAAGCATTATTTGCAAGGAATTGACCCTTTTAATGATGAGGATCCTATGGCAATTTATCAGAAGATTCTCAAAGGCAAAGTCAAATTCCCTAAAAATTTTGACAAGTTCCTCATAAGATTTTTAATTATTTAATTTTTTGATTCAGAAATGCCAAAAGTCTTGTCAAGCATTTACTCGTGGCTGATTTAACCAAGAGATTTGGCAATTTGAAAGGAGGTTATTTAAAAAAAAAAAAATTGTTAATTTATTGTCCCATTACAGGTGTTAACGACATCAAGAATCATAGATGGTTTAACGAAGTAGATTGGGAATTGTTGTCTCAGAAAAAGATTGTAGCTCCTTACAAACCATATGTCAAGTAAAAGATGATCAATTAATTTTTTTTATTTGGAAATCATTTTTTCTTGCTCGAATATTAATAATTTTAGGAGCAAAGGTGACACTTCCAACTTTGCAACTTATCCAGATTCCACGGAACTACCCAAGGCTATTAAACCGGCTGATGATCCTTTCATACATTGGTAGTTTTCTAAAATCTGAAACTGAAAATTATTATAAAATTTTATTTTTGTTTTTTCTTTTTCAAAAAATTATTCAAATCGAAACAAAAAACTCATTTAAAAAAAAAAATAGAACAGAAATAATTAAAAAATCAAATTCATTAATATGCTTTTAGTAAATTTGCTTCCATTATCTAACATAAAGAACTTCTCAATAAAAATTTTGATTTTTTTTTTATGTATTCTAATTCTTTTTTTCCTGTTTAATTTAAGCCATATTTGATGGGGAAATTTGGTTGTAGTTATATTTTTTAACATCCTCAGAATTATTCTTCATTGTATTTTTTTTGACACACAAGCAACAACAAATATAATTAGCTATAATTTCACAGAAAGTCATTTTGCAAAAAATTCTTTTCATTACAAGGAAGTTTATTACATAAATAAATATAGGAAATCCTGATAAAGATTTTAGTTGAGAAAAAAAAAACTAAATTGTTTTTACCTATAATAAACGCTGCAAGAGCAATTAGTGTTTGAATCAGAATAGAAAAGTTGTAATTTGGTGATAATTGGCATGTGCTGACATCTGTTGTATTCAGGCATATGTCGTCGGCACAACATCCTGTGCATTGACTTGCTATACATTGAGAATAAGATCCAATAAAATTTTGAAAAGCTAATGTCAATAAAAAAACAAAAAGAATTGTTTTCATATTTTTTTAACTAAAAGTTACAAAAACAAAATTTAAAATAAATTTATTTGTTTATAATAATCAAAGCATCTGTGTCCACAACCCACAGGACATTCTTTGTTTTTTGCAAACCATTCTTCGATTTCCTTAATATGACCACTGTGAGAACAAACTTGGCACCAAATCAAGAGTCCTTTTATTGGTTTTTGGCTTAAATTAATTACCCATATAAGTATTTTAAATGATTTAAAAAATATACCAAATGCAGCATTTAACAGCATTTTTACAAGTGGGACATAAATAACCTGGAGAGTCAATTGTCTTTTTACATTTTCCACATTTTGTATATATGATTGCTTTCTAATTTTTTTAAAGGATTTTTATCTAAAAATAATTATTATTCTAAAACTTTGTTATTTTCTTTGATTTCATTGAGTTGCGATTCCTTGACTAATCTATTGGCTATTTTATAAAGCTTATGAGTTCGTAACAACTCTTAAAAATTATAAAAGGAATAGATAAAAAATTCATGGGAATAATATTTGAAACCTAAATATCCATAATTCCATCTTTTTAATGTCTCTTGCGGAAGCTGAATTCTATTTCGAAATGCGGAATAAATGATAAAGGCGTGTTGAATTTTTCCGTGATCGATTAAATCTTGCAAAGTATCAATGATTGTTTTATTTGTGATTTCTTCAAGATTGGTTTCATTATTTAGATTGTGAATTTCTGTGATTTTGGACTTATTAAATTTTTTCTGAAATTCTCGAATCAAAGATTTTTTGAAATACAAACTATCATTTTTGAAACCAAATGTTTTAAGCTCCAAATTTATTTTTAAATTTTCAATATTTTTATCCAAATAGTCATATAAATCTTCTAAATTTAAATGTGATTTTGTGGATTTTGAGTATTCATCGTGGAAATTGCTAAGATTTGATGGGGGTTCAACGGTTAAAGGAGAAGAGTTGGTGTGTTGAATTGGAAGAGAATTTTTTAAGGATTCACTCAAAGGCGTTTCAACAAAAATCATTTTGCATGTGGTCAATGGTTTTGCTTTCACATTCTTTATTTTATTTTCTCTCGTTTTTCTATATTATTAATTATTTCTCTTTCTTTTACAAAAATTACTTTTTAGAATCTTCCAATATAAAATAGGTGTTTCTCCAAATATTTGCAACATTCATTTCTAAATTTGCTTCAGCTAATAGAGCATTTTCTTCATATATCTTGCTCATTTTTGTGCTGTCTTCCGTGTCTTCAGGAATTTTTGGTATTTTATAATGGTTAGCAAAAAATTCAATTTCTTCATGATTTGAATTAAACCGCCTAACATCCTCATCTAATCCATTCACTTTTAATTCAAAAGTAAATATCAATTCATAAAATAAAAAAAAATCACCGTTAAATAACATTAATTCTCTTTCTTTTCTCTTCAAAATTGATGGTGTGAAATTATCTCCCAGTTTTTTAGAAGGAATGTTCAAGGACTCCCAATTTAAATCTTTGATCAAACTTAATTGATCTTTGTCAATTTTATTTTGCTGAAAAAAAATATGTGCCATTTAAAAAAAAATGATGAATTTACTTTATGTTCACTTCTGAAAATTAGGACATCATCGATATTAAATCCTAAGGATGCTTTGTTGCAGGCATCGAAAGGACAATAGGCATTTGAGAAAGTTTGCCAAATTAAAAAATTATCTTTGGATGCAGTGATAATGAAATCTTCTTTTGGACTCAACACGAAGCCATTGACAACATCTTTATGTCCTTTGAAAACTCCCTTGGGATGAAATTCATAGAAAACATTCCACACAGAAACTGTAAAATCGAAATTTATTGATGATACACAAATTTCATCTTCTTTTTTTGTTCTCCATTTGACATTATTTACTCCTGCTAAATTTTGAATCTTTACTTTCTCAGAACCTTCATCATAACCATCAGAAAATTTCCAAACCTTTCTTTAATTCAAATTTTATAATATCAATTATTCTTACTTTGATTTCTTTCTTTTGTGAGCCAGATGCCAAATAAGTTGGAGATAGCTTATTCCAATCAAGAGCACTGATAGGACTCTATTTTCATTCTTTTATTGTAATTAATATTTGTTTTTTTTTACATTATGAGCTCCTTTTTTAGAAAATAAGGGAGTTGTTTGAGTTTCCCCAATTTTTCTTAAGTCAAACAGCTAAATAAAAATAAAAAAGATGATTTTTCTTAATTTTTTCATATTACATCCAAATTTCCAGACTCATAGCCCGCGACAATGAGGCTTTGTGTCTGATGAAATCTCACAACTTTCATAAGCTCATTATTTTTCTGAATAAGCCAGATTGGCTTTTCAGTATCTTTGTCCGTGTCCTAACATTTATTTCTATTTGATGTAAAATTTCTAAAAACCCAAATCTTTAAAGCACCATCTTGAGAAGCACTAGCGAATATCTTTTCGTTTTGAGGACTCCAATTTAATGAATTAATTGAATGATTATTGCCCTTATATGTTTTATCTATATAAAAAGTTACTCAATATAAAAGAAAAATTTCCATTTACCAAATCTTACATCACCATCTTTGAAATCCCAAATACTAAAAGTTCCCATAACCGAAGCAGCAATTACTTTATAATCTATTAACAAAATCAAGTTTATAATCTTTAAAATCCAATAGATTAGGAGTGTTAATCACTATTTATAGGGTTCCATTCTAAATATGATATTCCAGGTTGTTTAGGTGCCTGACCAAGTTTTCTTAGATTTTTTTTTATGACTAATTTTTGGTCTTTTTCTGGGTTGACTTCCAAAAGTTTGAATACTTTTTTAAGTGTTAAAAAAAAACAAATTATTTTGATTACAATCTCTTCCACCCACTACCAGATATTTGCATTCTAAATCGCTTGCGATCGCTCCTATTGGATTTTCGCAATTAAAAAAAAAAATATCATTGGAATTATTTAGGAATGTCGATGAGGGTCGATTATTCATTATTTTTGACTCATTTTTCATATTTTAGTAAAAAAATATTAAGGAATTTAGCATTAAAATATTAAAGAATTTTGCATTTTTATTATAAAATATTTGATTTAAAATTTCATTTAATAAAGATTTGAAGCCAAATATAAAAGTTGTATTTTTTTAATATATATTAAAGAAAATCGAAAAAGTACAATAATTTAATCAAAAGAAAGAAAGAAAAAACTTTTTGTTATGGTTGATCAAGTTTAGTTATTTTTTTCATTTTTTTCACTCCATTTATCTAAAAAGGTAAAATATAAAATTGGTGAAAAACTCTGTAGTTATCGGATTTCTACATGGACAAATATTGGAGTCATAATAGATGAGATTTTTGAAAAAAAATTTAAGGGGCAATCCATTGAAGACTTTGGAGAAGACATAATTATCAAAGGTAAAATGAAAAAATTGGGGATGATCAAAAACAAAGAAAAATTGGACTACGCGACATGGGACGACGCGATGACCTATTCGGAACTCAAGATCCAATCAGTCAATGACTTTGATGACATAATTATCCAATTTCCTGACGCTGAAGGTAAGAAAAGTTTCAATTCAATTATTCAAAATGTTTTTAGTTGAAGTTTTATTCAAATACGGTGATGAGACCAAAGCACGGCATCTTTGCAAGAGTGGAACTCCAATAGAAGCAATAATGAAAGATTTCTATGAATCATATTTGAAGGATGAATACAGGAACTGGATTGAGGCAAGCACTTATCTGCATGTGGAAGGAATAAAAAGAATAAAAATTGGTCAACTATTAAATACAGTGGAAAAATATGAGCCAATTCATTCTGATGATTGGGTTACATACTGTTTCGATTATAAAAAATTGCAAGTGACATTTGCGATCAGACCTTCACAAACCTTTATGAGGAGAATCACCTGTAATTTGTAGTGCTTAAAAATTTGAAATTTTGATTTTTTTAATCATTCTTTTAGCTGTCGTCCATTGGGCACATGCCCATATTACGCCTGCTTATTCATATTCGTTATCGCAATACTTTATCTTGGATACCGGTACTATCAAGGGGAAGCAGGACTGAATGCAGGAACATTATTCTTTATATTTCTTTTAATAATCGTTAGTTTCTTACATAAACGTTCGTATGGTCTCTCGGCACAGAAAACAAATATTAATACAAATCAAATAAATATTATAAAATTTTTTGTTTTTAGTATTAATCTTGCAACCTTGACAATACTTCTTCCCGCAAAACTCACACGGATCAAAATCTCTTTAATTTGGACTCCAAAACAGTTGCAACAGGTATTATCATCGTTGATACTTCAAGGCATTCTTATCTGAAAGCTTCAATGTTTCGATCAAATGGGTACTCTGGACACCTTTAGCAAAGGCAGCAACAACCTTTACCGCCCAAATAAGGCTCTTCACCGATGGTCTCAGGGCAATGGTTGTTAGGAAAGCTATGGGTTTGGCACCGAAACGACCCCATGAGGACCATCACTGATAAAAAAGCTGGGAATATTAAAACGATCAATGCCTGGAGAATCAAACATTCCAGAACTATGGAGAATGGAACATCTGGTTTATGAGGCCGGTGCTTGCAACTTTCATGGATCATCGTGTGAAAAGAGGGCTGCTTTCATGGTGATAATGAAAAGCAAGAAAAATAGAATGACTAAATCAATAAAAACCCATTGGAATTTGATAAGATCACCTGCCAAAGGCCAATTTTGATATCAGAAGCCTTACCTGACTAGAAGACACTACAAGCAGTTCAGAAATTGGGAACTGTTTCTTACAGGTCGAGAGTCCTTTTGAAAGGTATTATGTGCTGAAGGAGAAATACATAAATACTGGGGAAAAGGACTTCCATCAAACCTACTGCCCTATCCTCATAGTGAAATACAGTAGATACCTGAGATTTTTGGACAATAGGATGGCAATTATGGCAATCTCAGCAAGCAAACTGCCTATGGATAAAGCAAAGAAAATGTTCAAGAAGGCGTTGACTTCAGAGGAGATATTTGTGGAAAACCCACTTAATTTGTTCCTAAATCAAAACAATAAACAGAAAAATGAACCAAGACATGAAGGAAAAAATAGGTTTGATCGACAATGGTACTTTTTCATTGAGG
>Ga0302140_10010354_pt1 | contig 11532 bp, 11 predicted proteins | sample I_Bog_E1_1_FD_202095 | JGI IMG/M metagenome (GOLD analysis project Ga0302140, IMG submission 202095) | Peat permafrost microbial communities from Stordalen Mire near Abisko, Sweden - I_Bog_E1_1 | ecosystem: Environmental > Terrestrial > Soil > Wetlands > Peat | place: Sweden: Abisko, Stordalen...
TTTTCGCATTATGGCTAAAAATGCGGGATTAAGCATAACTAAAATAATTAAAAATAAGCAGGTAGACCCTTCATTTTATGAGGATCTACAAGCTTGTTAATTGTAAAGAATTTTTGACTGTCCAGTAATATAAATAGCAATAAAAATAGAACACACCAATAGAATAAATTCATTGATAATGTAATTAAAGAACAAAATATAATACGTTTTTTTGTTCCTAACGATGGTTCAATGCTAGTCCTTATAAGAAAATAAAATCCTGCTAGGGTAAAAAGAGCAGAACATACACTACCATTGGAAAGTTTAATGTATGTTATTGATCTGTAGAATAAAAAATTCTTAAAGCAATTTTATGAAAAATATGATATAATAAGGTGCCTCAAAGGTTAGTATAAATTTAAGGCATATTGGGACAATCATTTTTCAGATGCCTAAGGAAAGAAGGAGACAGAGAATGAATTTTACATTAGCATTACCATTAATATGTATATTTGCAGCAGATATACTGTTTTTTGCTACAATTAAAAGTAATAAATTGGACTTTGTTGGTAAAAATCAATATAGATTTGTAACCCCAATAATTGTAATGGTCTACATAATATCACTTTATACTGAAAAAAATTTTACTTTTGAAAATATTCTGATTGTTGTAGGGCTTGTTATATTTGCGTTACTTGGAAATGAATGTGGTGTAGGTGAAAAAGGAATAATTACAGGGTCTTGGTTTACTGCATGGAGTAAAATAGATGAAGTTCATGTAGAAAATCAAGGAGAAAAATGTATTCTTTCTTATTCAAATAAAAATATTAAAAAAAGATTAATATTCAAAAAAGAAGATGAAAACGGATTGAAAAAATATATAGATAATATAAAAAATAATAATGATATTAATAAAAACTAAATTATAATATTTAGGATTACATATAAAAGTTTTTAAAGGTAGACTTAAATTAAATAGGAATAAGAAAATTAAAATATGCTAGAAAATAAATCGTAGAGAAAAATATAAAGAGTTACCTTTAAATAATATTTTAGGTAGCTCTTTATACATTAGTTCATATTTAGGTATGTATATAAAGTCACTTTAAATATAAAATATTTAGGGAAATAAGAAATATTTTTAAGTTAGGCGAAAATATGAATATAATTATATGCTATAATGAATGGATATGATGAAAAATTTGTAATTGACTTTAGAAAAAGGCATTTGAGAGAGGAAGATAAGTAAAATGAGTAAAACTCTAGTATTAGCTGAGAAACCAAGTGTTGGTAGAGATTTAGCTAAGGTTTTAAAATGTAATCAAAATAAAGGTGCATATATAGAAGGACCTAATTATATAGTAACTTGGGCATTAGGTCACTTAGTGACGTTACTTGATCCAGAAGGTTATGGAGATAAGTATAAGAAATGGAGCATGGAAACACTCCCAATGTTACCCAAAGCCATGAAACTTACAGTTATACAAAAGACAGGTAAACAATTTAATGAAGTAAAGAAGCAAATGCTTAGAGCAGATGTAAGTGATTTAGTTATTGCAACAGATGCAGGACGTGAAGGAGAATTAGTTGCAAGATGGATAATTGAAAAGGTTGGATTTAAAAAGCCAATAAAAAGACTTTGGATATCATCACAAACTGATAAAGCAATTTTAGATGGATTTAGAAATCTAAAACCAGGTGCAGCTTATGAAAATTTATATAAAGCAGCACAAGCAAGAGCAGAAGCAGATTGGATTATTGGACTTAATGTAACTAGAGCTTTAACATGCAAATATAATGCTCAGTTGTCAGCAGGAAGAGTTCAATCTCCAACTGTAGCTATGATAGCTCAAAGAGAAGAAGAAATTAAGAATTTTAAGCCTAAGGATTATTACACAATTATAGGGAATACTAGTAATTTCTCTATAGAATGGATTAATAAAGATAACACTAATAGGACATTTGATGAGAATTTAGCTAAAAAAATAGTTGGGGCAATTAGAGGTAAAGATGGAGAAGTTATCGAAATTACAGAGACAAACAAAAAACAATATGCACCAGCTCTTTATGATTTAACAGAACTTCAAAGAGATTGTAATAGGATTTTTGGGTATTCAGCAAAGCAAACATTATCTATAATGCAAAGACTTTATGAAAATTATAAGGTTTTAACATATCCAAGAACAGATTCAAGATATATTACAAAGGATATAGTTCCTACATTAAAAGATAGGTTAAAGGCAATTTCTGTTTCTAACTATGCAAAAAGTGCAACTGAAATATTAAAGGGAAACATTGTTGCTAGTAAAAGCTTTGTGGATGATAGTAAGGTTTCAGATCACCATGCAATTATTCCAACAGAACAAAGAGTTAGTCTTGGAATTTTAAGCTCAGATGAAAGAAATGTTTATGATTTAGTAATAAAGAGATTTTTAAGTGTATTGCTTCCACCATTTGAGTTTATTCAAACAGGAATTAAGGTGAAAATAGGGGATGAAATTTTTAGAGCTAAAGGTAAAGTTATAACGTCTAAGGGTTGGAAGATGGTTTATGATAAAGTAGATGATCTTGAAGAAACTAGTGAAGAGGGCATTTTAAAGGAACAAGTCTTGCCAAAGTTAAATAAAGGGGCTAAGATTAAAATTAATAATGTTGAAATCAAAAATCATAAGACTAAGCCACCAGCAAGATTTACTGAGGGTACTCTTTTATCAGCTATGGAAAATCCACAAAAGTATATTACCATAGATAAAGATTCAGCTAAGACTCTAGGTGAAACAGGTGGACTTGGAACAGTTGCAACAAGAGCAGATATTATAGAAAAATTATTTAATTCTTTTGTAATAGAAAAGAGGGGCAAGGAACTAGTTCCAACATCAAAAGGAAAACAACTTATGGAACTTGTACCAAAGGATTTAAAATCACCACTTTTAACAGCTAGATGGGAAAAAGAGCTTGATGATATAAGTAAAGGAAAAACAGATGTTCATGATTTTATAGGAAGAATGAGAAATTATGCAACAGCTTTAGTTCAAGATGTTAAATTTAGTACAGATAAATATACTCATGATAATTTAACTGGTAAAAAGTGCCCAGTGTGTGGTAAATACATGTTAGAAGTTAAAGGCAAAAATGGCGTAATGAATGTTTGCCAAGATAGAGAATGTGGCCATAGAGAAAGTGTGTCAAGAGTTACCAATGCAAGATGCCCTGAATGTAAGAAGAAGTTAGAACTTAGAGGGAATGGAGAGGGCGCAATATACGTTTGTCCAGGAACTAACTGTAACTTTAGAGAAAAGGCTACTCAATTCCAAAAGAGATTTGATGGTAAGGGAAAAGTTGACAAGAGAGAAGTAAATAATTATATGAATAAAATGAAAAAGGAAGCAGAAGGATTTAATGATAATCCATTTGCTGCGCTTTTAGGCGGAATGAAATTTGATGACAAATAAGGCATACTCCCCCAAATAGGAAGTCAGTATGCTAGTAGTGAGGTAATATTATGGATGGAACTAATAGATCAAATATTAAGATTGGTTCAAGGGTTTTAGTTGTGAAAAAAGAACACCAAAGAACAGGTGAGTTGACAGAGGGAATAGTTAAGAGAATACTTACAAATTCACAGAATCATCACCGTGGCATCAAAGTCATGCTTGAAGATAACGTAGTTGGAAGAGTTCAACAAATAAAATAATAGTGTGTTTTTTCTTCCCCAAGACAGGTGTTTTGGGGATTTTTTTCTTTTAGGGGATTGTACTTTTACGCAGAATTAAGGATATTTGCATTAAGGTTCGGATTTTGCATAAATGTTTAGGAAATAAGGTAAAAACCACTCCTTGGAGAATTAAAATTGATTGAATTACTTTATTGGGAGTACGCATTAAGGATGAAAACGAGCCTAGTTAGAAAAATAAGTATTATACTATAATTTCATTGGTTTAGGCTCGCGCAATTAATTGAATTATAAGAATATTAAAACGTTAGCTGACCTACGCCTGTATTTTGAAAGTAATTACATTATTAGCTCTATATTAATTAGGAGTCATGTATTTTAAACATGAGTGCAAGTTGTTATTGCTATAAATGTATACCAATTTGTATGTTTCCTTATAAATTCAAGAAATAAAGTTATATAAACATAATATGGAAATATGTTTAATAATCTAGTAATGAAAATATTTATATATAGTTTTTATTTAATAACATTTAATTAAAAACGAAAGGTATGTGAGTTACTATGAATGATAAAAAGGAAACATCAATTAAAATCTCAATCAATGAGCTTGATTCACTAGAATTTTTGGATAAACAAGATCTCATTAAAATGATAAAAAGAATGGTTAATGGTGGAGTTACACTTATGTTTCATGGGAAAAAAACAGCTCAGGAAATTCAAAGGAAGGTACGACCAAGAGTAACAAGAATTGTTAAAAATTTATGTTGCGGTTCACCAGAAGATCAATCTAAAAATATGATTATAGAAGGTGAGAATCTCCAAGCTATGGTTACTTTATATAAGTATAGAGGTGAAGTAGATCTTATTGTAACGGTTATATTTAGTTTATTGGAATACTGTATTCATAGTATTAGATATAGAACCCTAGTGACTATCCAATGTATTCTAAAGTAATAGTCAAGATCTTAGTGTTAACCTCTTGACTATTACTTTAGAATACATTATACCTTTATAAGGTTCTATAAAAACCTAAAGATAATGTATTTATCATTTACACGACAAGATTGAGAGATCTTTAATAAGTATTATTGGTAAACTATATATAACAACTAATCCACCTTATAATACGGGTCAGTATTTTAGGTATAATGACAAGTGGGATAATGATCCTAATGATCCAGATCTCGGAGCATTAGTAACTATGGATGATGGATCTCGTCATACAAAGTGGATGAAGGCTATCATGCCACGACTTCAGATGATGAAAGCAATGCTAAAGCCTAATGGAGTATTAGCAATTTGCATTGATGATAATGAGTTGTATCATTTGGGAATGATGTTAGATGAAATATTTGGTGAAGAGAATAGAGTTGCAATAATTAATTGGCAGAAGTCATACTCACCAAAGAATGATAGTAAACATGTGTCAACAGCTACAGAATATGTGCTAGTTTATGCAAAAGACAAGACACTTGCGAAGACTGGACTTTTGGATAGAGATGAAGCAATGAATTCAAAATATAAAAATCCTGATAATGATAAAGAAGGATTATGGACTGGTGGTGATCCTATCGCTAAAACTCCAGCTGAGAAAGATCGTTATGCAATACAGTCACCTTTTACTGGTGCAATACATTATCCAGGGGCAGGGGCATGGAGCAATCCAAAGAAAAATATGAAACTATGGTTAGAAGAATGGGGAACTGAATATGTGGAGAAAGATCTCAGAGATGGTAGACCAAAGGCATTAGTTATAAAAAATGCGCTTATTCCTAAAATAAGTAGCAATTTAAATCTAGATAGTAATTCAATTGTAGAAAGTAACAATGTCTTTAATAATGAAATTATTAAAGCAGCACGCGAAAAAGCACAATATATTAAGGAAAATAAAGTATGGCCTAAATTATTTTTTCTTAAAGATGGATATGGGAGTCCAAGAATTAAACGTTATTTAAATAAAGTTAAAAAAGGAAAAGTACCATTGACATATTGGGCTAATGAAGATTATGACACTCCTCTAGTAATTGGTACACAGTCATGGGATTACAAAGAATCTGGACACAGTCAAACTGGTAAAGATGAATTAAATGCAATAATGGGTAAAGGTCATGGATTTAAAACTGTAAAGCCATTAAAATTAATTAAGAAGATTGTACAATTATGGTGTCCTTCAAATGGTTTAGTATTAGATCCATATGCAGGATCAGGAACTACAGGGCATGCAATTCTTGAACTCAACAAAGAAATTGAGACAAATAGGGAATTTATCCTAATAGAACAAGGTAGCCCAGACAAAGGAGATAAATATGCACGTACGCTAACTAAGGAACGTATAAGAAGAGCAATTACTGGCGAGAGACCAGATTCAAATGGTAATTTAGTTGTAACTGAAGAACCAATTGGAGGTGGATTTGAATTCCGTAGATTATTAAATCAAATTGATGCTAAGACTGTACTATCTATGAAAAGAGATGAACTGATAGATGTCATAATTACATCACATTGGGAAGAGGATAGGAGAAATGACAACAATCTTGTGAGAATTATTGAAAAAGAATATAAGTATCTTGTTGGTAAAAATATTCAAGATGAAGGTTATTTTATTATTTGGAATACTACTGATTCAGTTGGTCAATTAGATGTTGAGTCATATTCTAAAATCCTTCAAGAAGCAAGGAAAGCAGAGTTAAAATCTCCTTATCATGTATATGCTCGTTATGAAATATATCAGTCTACAAATGTTGATTTTTATAAAATACCTGATAAGATATTAAACCATCTTGGACTTAATGAGTATAGCGAACGATATAATGAAGATATTGAGGAGGTGGCTAAGAATGAAATTGCTTCCGTTTCAAATTAATGCATCTACTCAAATAACTGAGAGGTTTATAAAATATATGGAAGACCCTTTACTAATAACTAGAAATAAGATAGTACCTTTCTATCAAAATTTGTACTCCATAACTGGTAGCGGTAAAACTCTCATTCTTGCGGATGCTGTTGAACAAATACGCACACAGCTACCAACAGAACCAATTGTACTTTGGTTATCAAAAGGCAAAGTAATTGTTTTACAAACGTATACTAATTTGTCTACTGGTAAATATGCTGAATTACTAGGTGGCTATGATGTAAAACCATTACTTGAGTGTACTTATGATGATATAAGTGAGCCTGAACAAGGATTATTACTTGTAGCTACAACAGGTAAATTTAATCAAAAAGACATGGAAAACGGAGATAGAAAGATATTTCAGATAGCGCTGGATAATGCTGATAAATCATTATGGGAAATGTTAAAGTTAAGAAAATATGAAAATGGTATACGTCGTCAGCTTATTATTGTTTATGATGAGGGTCATAATTTGTCAGACCAACAAACTGAACTATTACTAAAACTTGAACCGGATGCGTTAATCGCCTCCAGTGCAACAATGAAAATACCAGAGGCCCTTTCTAAAATTATAGATAGGTTAAAGCGCGATAAAGAATGGAAAGACTCGGATTTCGTAACTACTGTTAAAAGTTCAGACGTTGTAAAATCAGGTCTAGTAAAACAACATATAATGCTAGGTGGTTATATAACACCTATGGAGATTGCACTAGATGAGATGTTAGATGATATGGAGAACGTTTCGAAATCTGCTAATAAGCTTGGACTTTCGTTTTCACCTAAAGCTATTTATGTAAGTAATACTAATATTGCATCTGGAGTAGATTATAAAAAAAGTATTCTTGTTCCATTTAATGAAAGAATGGCTAGACCAATAGTTATATGGAGACATCTTGTTAGTAAAGGTATTGATCCGTCAGATATTGCTATTTATTGTAATCTTAAGTTTGATAGTAAATTTCCACCACCACCAAATTTTAATCTGTTTAATGGCGGAGATTCGGATTATGCTAATTTTATTAGTGGTACCTATAAGCATATTATTTTCAACTTAACTCTACTTCATTGCTTGGACTTAGATAACGCCGTTCAAGTTTGCTTACGTATTTAATAAATATCAAATAAAGGTACTAAGCATAACTTTATAGACCTTTTAGACGGTATATAAAGTTAAAATTAGATAAATCCTTAGGTGCATAATTCTTTAATTATTAGAGATATTGTAACGGAATAAACAAAGCTTATATGTTCTAAAAAAGTGATTTATGCACTAAGTGCTAGAGATAACTCTTACGCTGATAAAGTTGCAGAGGAAACACGCGGTTATTAATAAATAGTATAAGCAGAGATGGTTTTTAAATCTCTGATTATATAAATATTAACAAAAAGTATGGAGGTTATGTACAATGGCAGAAATTAAATTTGAAATAGAAAAAGAACTAGGTTCTATATCAGAATCACCAAAAGGCTGGACTAAAGAGTTAAATCTAATTAGTTGGAATGGAAAAGAAGCGAAATATGATTTGAGAGATTGGGCACCTGAACATGAGAAGATGGGGAAGGGTATCACTTTAAGTATTGATGAGTTAAAGAACTTAAGAGATGTGTTGAATAGGATGGAACTGTAAAAGTATTATAAATAATAAAATTAATTTAGAGAGGATTCAAATTATGAAATTTTGCTGGAGTACATTAATGGTTAAAAATTTAGAGGAATCTTTAAAGTTTTACAATGAGATAGTTGGACTAAATGTGAGTAGAAGATTCAACGCAGGTCCAGGAGTAGAAATTGCATTCTTGGGAGATGGGGAAACAAAGGTTGAACTGATATGCAATGAAGCTCTGAAAGAAGTAAGCTTTGGACATGATATTTCGCTAGGATTTGAAGTGAATTCTGTAGATGAAATGATGGCTTTTGTTAAAGAAAAAGGTATAGATATTGAAAGTGGACCATTTAAGCCAAATCCACATACTAAGTTTTTCTATATATTAGATCCAAATGGATTAAAAATCCAGTTTGTAGAAAATATGTAAGCATCTTCTGTGGAAGGTGCTTTTAAATTTTTAACAAAAAATAAATTGAGTATTTTAAGTAAGCAAGAGATATAAATACTAAAAATAGTTTTTATTTATAATGAGAAAGGTTATTTTTAAAATATCCTCCTTTTCATTTAAAGTTTTAATAAAAATATGAATTATTAAATGATGATAAACAGTTGCTATCTTATATTAATTATTGTGATAAGGCATTGGTTCAAATAGAGAAAAATAACTTTTCAAACCTGATATTTCAATAAAACAATAATAACAAACAATATACCTATGGTTATTTAGGATATTGTCTGTTATTATTGTTTTATTTTTATAGGTTTAATATTTTCTGAAAAGAATAACAAGATAATAGATTAACCAACTAAGTCCATCTGAGATAGGAATAACGCAAATTTCATAGTACTCAACAAATATAATAAAATAGTATTTCTAGATTTTTTATGAATTTTAATATATTTTGAATTAAGTAGACTTAGTATATTTAAATTATTAGGTCTTTTCCAAAGAGCTGTTTTTGATACCTTGCAAGCTGGAGCTGAGAAATTCGGGGAACAATAATTATATGGAAAGAGCAAATCTTCAGTATTTAGAAATCTTGAAGCAAATTCGTCAGCCTCAATTTCTTCTAAATTCAATTCTTCAGCGATATTTAAATAGGCTGTTGCAAATATAAACTATATTTTTGCAACAGCCTTAAGTCTCATTTTCGATACTAATTTTCAAGTCCAAACCTCTTTTCACTATATCCGGCAAAGACAATTAATAATATTATTTTTACTATCTCTAAAAATTTACTCATTTAAATCATCTCCTTAATCATTTATTTTCCAACAGAACGCTTTAGCGTTCCGAAGGAACTTGTTCCGTGGTTTAAAACCACCTACTTTCAGTAGAATGAGCTTTCAGTCGCCTTTAGGCGAAATCACTCATAGGTGGTGAAGTCCACCTATGAAAATTCTCCATACTTTAGTGTGGAGTGGTTTAATAAACTTATTATAATAGACATTTATTACAGTTATATTTCAATTATCTAATAATTTAAAATTATTTCATGAATATTTTTTAGTTACTATATATAACGTATAAAAGATTCTACATAACATTTATTTACATATCGTATGGAGTTCTACTTAATGATAATTTGCTAATTATCTATTGAGGAATTTTAATTATTTGTAATGTAGAGATATTAATGCGTTATATATATTTTAAAATTGAGTTTTCTATTGAGATTATTAGAGGAATATTGTCATTAAAACCCTGTGTTTTTTCAGCAGATATAGCTGGATATGTAGCTCCTACAGAGGTAACATGTACACTACCAAAAGGTAATAAACACACTTTGAAAGGGGCAGAAAACAAAATGAAAAATCAAATAATAGGCGTAGAAATTGAAATGACAGGAATTACTAGAGAAAAAGCTGCAGAGGTTGCTTCAAACTTTTTAAATGGAAAGATTGAAAGAACCTTTGATAGCTATGATACCTACAATGTAATAGCACCAGATAATAGAGTTTGGAAAATAATGAGTGATGCAAGTATTCATACGATGAAAAACGAAAAAGACAGACTTGTATCAGCAGATAGAAGTTACAGCGCTGAATTGGTAACACCGATTTTAAAGTATGATGAGGACATTGAAACACTTCAAGAACTTGTTAGACAGCTCAGACATGCAGGAGCAGTTAGTGAAAACAAGTTACAATGTGGCATCCACATTCATATAGGAGCTAAAGAACATACTCCAAATACATTAAAGAACTTGGTTAACCTTATAGCTTCAAAAGAGGATTTAATTTACAAGAGTTTTGAGATAGATCCGGCAAGGGTTAAGTATTGCCAAAAGGTTAATGAGAATTTAATTGAAACCATAAATAAGAAAAAGCCAAAAACAATAAAGCAACTAGCCGACATTTGGTGCAGCGAATATGGAGTTGAGAATAGAGAACGTCATTACCACACAAGTAGATACCATGGACTTAATTTGCACAGCACTTTTACAAAAGGAACTATTGAATTTAGACTTTTCAATGGGACTTTACACCAGGAAAAATTAGAAGCTACATAGTTTTCTGCCTAGCAGTAAGTCATCAAGCGTTAAATCAAAAGAGTGCAAGTGCAAAGAGAACTCATACAGATAATGAAAAATATACATTTAGATGTTGGCTACTTAGATTAGGACTTATAGGAGATGAATTCAAAAATTGCAGACAATACCTTATGAAATCACTTGATGGAAATTCAGCTTGGAGAACACCAAGAATTGCTTGAAATTAAAATTAATCCACAGGGGTTTAAAGCCCCCCTGCGGAAAACTATAAGAAGGAGAAATGATAAGGTGGATAAAAAAGTAAAACTATATGGTGCATATGGTTCAAATATGAACTTAGAGCAGATGAGTCATAGATGCCCAAAAGCAAAGGTGATAGGAGCTGGAATACTTGAAGGTTATAAGCTAACTTTTAGAGGAAAATATAAAGGTGTAGCAAATATTGAACCTTGTAAGGATAAATTAGTACCCATTATTTTATGGGAAATAACTGAGGATTGCGAAACAGCACTAGATTTGTATGAGGGTTTTCCTAACTTATATATTAAAAAGCAAGTTGAAGTTATGGTTGAGGGGAAACCAATAAAAACTATGGTTTATATTATGGCAGGTGAATACACAAATATGGTAGCAGCTCCAACAGAATATTATTTCAATGTAATTGCAAAAGGGTATTCCGACAATGGAATTGATTTAAAGCCTCTACAGATTGCATATTCAGAATGTTTATCTGAACTAAGAAAGTAGGAGATCTGACTTACGGACACTGAAAAGGTCAAGTTAACCAAGGATTAAATTACCAATAAAAAAGTATAGAAAAAAACATAGCTAAGCCTTAATATATAAGTCTAATCTAAAAAACTTATAAAAAAGGAGGAC
>Ga0302140_10010356_pt1 | contig 11531 bp, 13 predicted proteins | sample I_Bog_E1_1_FD_202095 | JGI IMG/M metagenome (GOLD analysis project Ga0302140, IMG submission 202095) | Peat permafrost microbial communities from Stordalen Mire near Abisko, Sweden - I_Bog_E1_1 | ecosystem: Environmental > Terrestrial > Soil > Wetlands > Peat | place: Sweden: Abisko, Stordalen...
GGTTGACTCCAAGGCGCGGAGCGCGGCCGCCGATGTTGAAACATTGATCAAGGCAGTTGGAAGAAAAGGGATCGCAGAGCAGATTAACCTGGATCTCGTGATGGATGTTGAGCTGAACGTTACGCTGCGTTTTGGGAAGCGCAAACTCACTCTGCGCGAGGTGCTTGAACTGACCAGTGGATCCGTCGTTGAGCTCGATCGGCAGGTAGAGGAGCCTGTGGAACTTCTCCTTGATGGCGTAGTGATCGCCAGGGGGGAAGCGGTCGTTGTTGACGGCAATTATGGCCTTCGTGTGACCGAAGTGTCGCAACCGCTTTCTTCCGCGGTACTGCGCTGAATCTCACATTCGAGGACACAGTGGACGAGATGGTGAGCAGGAGAAAAGGAATACATGAACACAGCCCATTCCATTGCCACGCCAATCTGGACTGCCGGGTTGAAAGTGATGACCTCCAAATGCCGCGCCTGCAATCGATCAATGGCCTTACGACAGATTTCCGCCCGCAAGGCCGGAATCAGGATGCGTGACGCGTGGTATTGCAGTTCGCTTTGCTTTACATCTGCTGCCGAGGAAGAGCTCTCAGAGCTTCTGAAATCGGGCGTGGAGCATGGGACCCATGTCTCGCGCATGCCGCTGGGGCTGATCCTGATGAGTCAAGGTTTGTTGACCAGTGCCCAGTTCAAAGAAGTGACAGGGGAGCAGAAAGAGGTTGGAGGCGAGATTGGCGAATTGCTGGTTCGGCGTGGCTCTGTGAGTGAAAAGCAGGTAGCGGCCGTTCGCGCCACGCAGTGGGGCTGCCCGGTCTTTGCGATGCCGAAGCGTCAGCTGAACCCCGGTATTCATGTCCCATCGACGCTTCTCAAACGGTACTCCGCTGTGCCGCTGCATTACGTGGCCGCGACGAAGCTGCTGCTGGTGGGCTTTGTACGTGGCGTCGAGTACGGGCTTCTTTATGCAATCGAGCAGCTGACTGGGTGTAAGACCCAACCCTGCTTCGTGACGCCCAGCGACTTCCAGGCTCAGACGCACCGAAATCTGGAGGTCGAGGAGAAGAGTGCCGACTCCTTTCCCAAGGAAGTCATTTTCGAGAGCGTTCATAGCGCAGCGGAAATAGCCCGTATTCTCTGTCGCCATGGAGCCGATCTCGAAGCAGATGAGGTCATTCTTGGAAAGTGCAAGGAGTTCCTATGGGCGCGTCTGATTTGTGGCGCCAGAGAAGTCGACCTTCTTTTCAAGGCTGAATGAGTCTCGTTCCATTGCATTTGCTTTCACCTGACACCTAATCCTGCATCCTCAATTCGAATTCCAGACCTGATGATGAATGTATTCGTTTGGACAGATCCTCTGTTCATGCCGATAGAGACGCAGCAGGTGAATCCAATTGCTCACTTACGCGCTTCACGATGCAATAAATCGCGGCTGGACACCAGCGACTCCGTGCCCGCGCCGCCATTTCATTGAGCGAAAGAGTATCGCGCAGAAGAACGAGGATCTTCTGGATGAAGTGCCGGTTATGTCGGCAACGGTTCTCGGCCTGGAGATGCTTCTGCATGAGCCGGACATCGACTTAAGGGCGGCTTCAGAATTCATCTTGAGCGACGTAGGGGCAACAATCCAGATTCTGCGTCTGATTGGAAGAGGGCGCGATTTCGACGAGGATCGCCCTCGCAGGATGAGCGACTGTCTGGCAAGCCTGGAAGCAGACATCTGGTTCGGTGCAATCTCAGCCCGGACATTTGTCTGCGGCAGGAAACATGCGGAAGTGACAGCGCTCTGGCAGCACTGCCGCCTGGTGGCGGAGTACGCAAGACTTGTTGCTGAGTCAACCGACTGCGTATCCCCGGAAGACGCATACATGGTTGGGTTGCTTCATGGGATTGGTGATATTCCTGCGGTTCTGGGTTGGCCAAACGGAGGTCCTGGCGCCCTGCTGGCGATGGAGGGTGCATTGCCTTTGGTCATCCTCAATGCCATGCGCAGCGTGTATGATTCCGGTTCTTCGTCTGATTGGAAGTTCGTCCTAGTCGCAGCTCATGAGCTTGCATGCGGCGGGCATGATCCGGTTCCGACATCGATTCCCGCGGTGATCCCCGGGGAGATCAAGTTGCTCTGAAAAAAATGCCTGCGAGAGATCGCGGAGGACACTGCGGCGATCCGGGGAGGGCACCTTTGACCGCCAGAGATAAGCCTCGCAGCAGTGCAGATGAAAGCCTCGCACTCATTCATCTCTCATTGACTCCTCATAAACGGCGTGTCCTTTCCATCTGAAGCTTTGCCACCTGCTGGGAAATGGGGCAAAAGTGCAGATAATTGAGGCGTGGCGTAAGTGGCCATCGGCGTGCACATTCTTCGCCGAGGGCACACAATGAGCAGTGGATACTACGCAGCCTGCACCGGGCTGATGTCCCGTACGGAAGCGCTGGACACGATAGCCAACAACCTGGCCAACGTGAGCACCGCTGGCTTTCGAGCGAGCCACAACATTTTCAGCTCCGTTCTGGCGACTACGAGCGATACTCCTCTGTCTGTTCTTAACCAGGACACGAATGACTATGGTGTGTTGAGCGGAACCCAGTTGGATACATCGCAGGGTTCCCTGGTACCGACGGGCAACAGTCTCGATCTCGCAATGGAAGGGTCTGGCTACTTCGCGGTGCAAACCGCAACCGGGACTGTCTACACGCGCGGAGGGAACTTCCGTGTATCGCCGCAAGGACAGTTGATTACAGCGGCGGGCGATCCTGTACTGGGCGAGAATGGTCCCATCACGATCGTCGGAGACCCCGTCTCGATCAGTCCCGACGGAACAATCTCGACAGATGGTGCAATCTCGGGGCGGCTGAAGCTGGTCGAGTTTAAACCTGGAATCCAGATAAATAGCGCGGGCGGCACATACTACACGGCACCGGCCGGCTCCGCGGTTGTCGCCCAGAATTCTCAGGTTCGTCAAGCAATGCTCGAGAGTTCGAACGTCAATCCAGTCACCAGCATGGTGGAGTTGATTACCGCTCAGCGCGAAGTTGAGACCATGCGCCGCGTTCTTACGATGTTCACCACCGAGATGGACAAGTCCGCGGCTCAGGACTTGCCACGCGTCAGCTGATCGAGAGACGCTTGACAACCGAATCAGATTTGAAAGGAACCCGATATGTTTCGTGCCCTCTACACGGCAGCCAGCGGAATGTCCGCCCAGCAGTTGAACTTGGATAACATCGCCAACAATCTTGCGAACTCAAGTACGACAGGTTTTCAGCAACGGCAAGTAAACTTCACCGATCTTCTGTATCAGAATCAGATCATGCCGGGTTCCGCCGCAACGCAGCAGACCACGGTGACGGCGGGGTTGCAGATCGGCCTTGGCACCCGCCCCGGCCAAACCGAGATCATCCAGACACAAGGCGACTTCGCCACCACCGGCAACCCCCTCGACCTGGCCATCTCCGGCGCGGGGTTCTTTCAAATTCTGATGCCCAACGGGCAGACTGGCTATACGCGTGATGGATCCTTCACCCCAAATGCTCAGGGTCAGCTTGTAACAGCGGATGGTAATCCGGTGCAACCTGCGATTACGATTCCCGCGGATGCGCTCAGTGTGACCGTAGGAAGCGATGGCACAGTCAGCGTGACTCAGCCGGGTCAGACCGCGGCCACACAGGTGGGCAGCATACAGACTGCATTGTTCGTCAATGCTGGCGGTCTGAACAGCGTGGGTAACAACATTTACCTGCCGACGACTGCATCCGGTCAACCGATAGTCGGGACACCTGGCGGCGCGGAAGGATTGGGCACCCTGCAGCAGGGCATGCTTGAACAATCGAACGTCAGCGTCGTCAACCAGTTTGTGGCAATGATCCTTGCCCAGCGGTCATATGAATCGAATTCAAGGGTCGTCAAGGCCGCGGATGAAATGTTGCAGCAACTGAATCAACTCGCTCAATAGGAACTTTTACCAACTAGCGGAAGAGGCGGCGGAAGGAATACATGATAGCGAGATGCGCAGCGGTCTTAATATTACTGGCAACGGGTTTTTCAGGGCGGGCGCAGTCCCAGTCACAGGACTGCTTTGATCTCAGTGCACAGCAGGTCGCCCGGACTCTATCAGACCGGGGATTGCAGATTGCAGAAGATCGTATATCCTTACTCGCCAAGGTCGTTGCGACCGAGCCGCACCCAATGCTGGATGTCCTGTCGTTCGAACCCCTCGGTGTTCGCTGGACCTCAGGACACGCCGAATCTCACTCCCTGATCAAACTGGGTTGCCATGTGCCCGGAACATGTCTGCCTTTCTACGCCATCGTGGAATGGCCGGAAGCAACAACCGCCCCTCGTGGGGCCGGCGCTCCTCTCGCTTCCGCGAACAACAGGCTAAAAGCGAATGCTGCCATCACCATGCGAGTGGGTACGCACGCCATGCTGGAAATGGACGATAACCGATCGCATATTCAGGTCTCCGTCATAAGTCTTGAAAACGGCAATGCCGGGGACAAAATTCGTGTTTCCAGCCCGGACCGTAAGCAGGTCTATACAGCTGAAGTGATCGACGCGAATCTGCTTAAGAGGAGTTACTGAGATGTTGTTGAGACGGATCATGACCAGACACATCGCCGTCCTCGCATTGCTGGGAGCCTCGTCGACCTTCGATTTCGCTGCGAACCCGCTAAAGGCGCATCCAAAATCTCCCGATCAACTGCGCACGGAATATATCGCGCGATTGCAGGAGAAGTACGTTCCGGTAACGGACGAGCACACCGTCGGAAGCTTATGGACGGCGCAGAGCCCCCTTGGCGATTTCTCTGTGGATTACAAGGCGCATCACCTGAACGACACCATCACCATCCAGGTTGCCGTGCAGACAACCGCAGCGCAGTCAGGTTCAATGGATAGCGAACGAACCTTCACGACCACCTCAGCCATCACGGGCATCATGGGCAGGACGCCTGCAGCTACCAGCCCGCTGCTGTCCGCAAATTCGTCATCGGCGCTCAAGGGACAGGGATCCACGGCGTCGAATACTCTATTTGCGACCAGCCTGACGGGGCAGGTGATTGCCGTGCTTCCAAACGGCAACCTCGTCGTCGAAGCGGGACGTCAGATTTTCATGAACAACCAGCACGAAAACGTGATTGTGCGTGGCATGGTGCGGCCGGGCGACATTGGACCCAATAACACCGTATCCTCTGCATCTCTAAGCAATCTTGAAATAGAAATGAAGGGCAAGGGGATCATTTCAGACGGCGTTCGTCCTCTGAATCCCATCTCCAGAGCGATCTTATGGCTATTGAACTTTTAATTCGAGTGTTGCGTCGACAGGCTGCGGGAATTCGTCTCGGTGGGGCGAGGCGGTTAGCCTGCTTTGCTGCGATGTGTTTGCTCTCGGCACATGCGTTGCTCGGGTCGAACGCCGACCACAAGGTCCTGATTCGCGATGTGACGCAGATCGAGGGCGTGCGCGACAATCAGCTGGTGGGATATGGTCTGGTGATCGGATTGACCCGCACCGGCGACACGCAGCAGACCTTTTTTACCGTGCAGACGCTGGCCAATACGCTGCAGCGGATGGGGGTACAGATAGCTCCGGGCGTTGTGGTCGTGAAGGATGTCGCCGCAGTCTTTGTAACAGCCACTCTGCCGCCTTTCTCGCGGCCGGGAATGAAGATCGACGTCACTGTCTCCACTGTGGGAGACGCTCAGAGCATTGAAGGTGGAGTGCTTCTGTTCACCGCTCTTCGCGCGGCAAATGGAGATGTGTATGCGGAAGCGCAGGGACCGCTGGTGATTGGCGGCTACTCTCAAGGCGCATCCGGCAATGTCAAGAGCGTAAATCACCTGACGGTTGCCAGGATTGCCGAGGGCGCCATCGTGGAACGGGATGCAGCCGTGGACCTGAGCCGCTTCCGGATCGTCTCTCTTTTGTTACTGAACTCCGACTTCACCGCGGCGCGCGACGTTGCGGACGTGATTAACAAAGAGTTTGGCAAGACGATCGCCACCGCACTCGACAGCCGCCGCATCGACGTCAATGTTGCCGACAGCGGCGTGACGTCGGTACCAATCCTTATCTCGCGCGTCCAGAATCTTTCCATCAGTTTCCGCTCACCGGCCAAGGTCGTCGTCAACGAACGCACCGGCACAATCGTGATGGGGGGCGATGTGAGGCTCTCACCGGTTTCCGTAATTCACGGCAGCTTGACCATCGACGTGCAGACCGCCCACGTAGTTGTGGAGCCGCCACCAATGACCAATGGCAAGACCGAGACGATAACAGAAACAAATCTCACAGTTGGGGATGCGCCCGCACAATCCATTCAGCTGGAAGAAGGCGCGAACGTGGATGAGTTGATCAAGGGACTGCATGCCATCGGTGCTACCTCACACGACATTATCTCCATTCTGCAAGCGATCAAGGCCGCGGGTGGATTGCAAGCGGATCTGGAGGTGATCTAGTGAGCAGTATTTCAGCTTTTGGAAACATTGCCGGAGATGTAACGGGTCCGCTGGCAGGCAAAGCAAATCAGTTCGCCCTGAAGGCCCCCGCAGGGAGTGCGGCGGACACCAAGATCGAGAAGGCGGCCAAGGAGTTCGAGTCCATTCTTCTCGGGAGCTGGCTGCAACAGGCAGAACAGAGCTTCGGCTCTGTTCCGGGCGGAGACGACGAAGACGACGCAGATGCGGGCAAAGAGCAGTTTCAAGGGATGGCCATGCAGTCGTTGGGAACGTCAATGACCGCGTCAGGCGGAATTGGGATCGCCAAGATGATTTCGAAGCAACTTCACAAGGCGGAGGACGCACGGGTGGCGCTTCAAGAGAAGCTGCATCCGGCCCCTCCAAAGTAGGAATTGCTGGAACTGGAACCCTCTTGTTCTTCGGTACTTATGCGGCGGACTGAAATCTATTCGGGGAAACGCCGATAGCTGTACCGTTGAGACAGGAGAAGCTGCGATGAAGATTGAAGTGAATAGTCCGGTGTTAAGCCAGTTGGCGGCCGACAGGAGTACAAAGCAGGTTTCAAACGGTAGCCTGGCAAGTACTCAGAGTACGACGGAAGACCGGACGACGTTCCACTCCGACAGCGCATCGGTTCAGGCACTGACCAGCCAGGCGATGAAGACGCCTGAGGTCCGTCAGGACAAAGTAGATGCTCTCAGCCAGTCCGTCAAAAGTGGAGAATACAAGGCGGACCCAACAGAAACTGCCGGCGCCATTCTCGACAGTGAGGTCGAGTAAACGGGCATAGCGGCAAGCGAAGGTTTCATTGGACCAGAGATCGAAGTCTGGCCAGAAGGATTTCCAATTGAGTCTCGAGGCAGTCCAGAAGCGGAATGAACTCTCCGCCATCTACCTGCAGCAATTGCAGGCGCTGGCGTTCGAGATCTCCGTCGCAACGAATGCTATCGCCGGCCATGCCTTGACCACACTTCAAGACAGCGTTGCGAGACAGGAGATGCTGTGTGCCAGCCTGGCAACAATGGCGCACGAGTTTGGCGACGGCTCCAGGCCATCCGAACTGCATTCGTTTCCGGGCACTGACAGTCCGGTTGACGTCAAGATCCGAGCAGCGCGTCGAGCGGTCCGCGAACTGAACTTGCAGTACGCAGCCCTGCTGAAACACTCCGGCAAATCCATCGCTCTTCTCATTTCATTGTGCAGAAGCCACACAGGACATTTCCAGGAGGCTCGCGGGCCCAGGTTGAAGCACCAGACCTGGTCTTGCGAGATGTAATCTATGGCATCTCTGAGCACTTCACTGCTGACCGCCGTACAATCGCTGGGCGCTGCAACGGGCGCCCTGCAGGTCACAAATAACAACATCGCGAACGCAAACACGCCCGGCTACTCTCGTCAAGTGGCTATTTTGCAAGAAGCAGCGCCGACGGTTGATGGCGGCATCAGCACCGGGAACGGCGTTGTGCTGGAGGGCTTTCAGAGCGTGCGGGACGAGCTTGTTCAGACGCAGATCCAGCAGGAGACACAGGCTCAGAGCGGTGCAAATGCGCAATTGGCCTCGCTGCAGCAAATACAGCCCACATTCACCACGTCGACGCAGGACATTGGGACGGAGATGTCGGCCCTGTTCTCGAGTATTTCAGGCCTCGCCACAGATCCGGCCGGCACAGCTGACGGCGCGGCAGTACTCACGGCCGGGCAGAATCTGGCCACGGCCTTCAATACAGCTTCCGCTACGTTGACTTCGCAACAGGGCGGTCTCAATACGCAAGTCACTCAGGATGTGAGCCAGATCAACCAGCTTACTCGGCAGATCGCGGCCTTGAACCCCCAGATTGCCGAGATGGATGCGACCGGGCAGAATGGCGGAACGGTTCAGGATCAGCAGAACCAACTGGTGCTCAGTCTGTCAGCGCTGACCAGTGTCGCAGTTACCCAAACCAACAATGGTGTGACGCTGACGACTGGTAACGGCGCTGCGCTCGTCGTGGGCTCACAGAGCTTCACCTTGCAGACCACCACCGGCAGCAACGGCATGCAGCAGGTCCTCGATCAGAACGGGACCAACATCACCGCGTCGCTGACAAGCGGTGATCTTGGGGGAACCGTCCAGATGCGGGATAAGACGATCCCTGGCCTTCTGAGTCAGTTGGACACGCTGGCCAATCAGTTTGGGACAGCCATGAATGCGGCGCAGGCAACCGGCTTCGATCAAAGCGGTAAAGCAGGGCAGAATTTCTTCAACATTTCGAGCACTGTTGCCGGGTCGGCAGGCGATATCAGCATGGCGCTCACCAATCCTTCCCAGATCGCAGCCAGTTCGGACGGCACTTCCGGAAGCAACGGCAATCTGGCCAATCTCAGCGCAGTGCAGACTGCCGCTCTTCCATCTGGCCAAACTCCAGGAAACGCGTACGCGAGCCTGGTCTACCAGGTGGGAAGTCTTACCTCCAACGCCACGGCCGAATCAAGCGCAACCACGTCCAGCCTGCTGCAGCTCAACGATCAGCTCAGCTCTGTTTCAGGCGTGTCGATCGACGAAGAATCCGCTAATTTGATTACCTATCAAACGGCCTACGAGGCTGCCGCTCGAGTCGTAAGTACCGTTCAATCCCTATTCTCGGTAGTGCTGGCCATGGGCACGGTCGCGGCAGAGTAAAAAATGCAGGGTGCGGCGGATGGCCGCGCCAAGAAGGGTCAAGATGCGCGTCACCAATATGGTTCCCGATGTCCAGTATGCCATGCAGCAGAGCCAGCAGGCGCTTTCCGCCGCATTGCAGCAGGTGTCAACAGGCTTGCGGGTCAACCAACCTTCCGAAGACCCTTCGGCCGCGGCCAACATGGTGGTTTCGCTCGCGGAGTCGGCCAACGTCGATCAGTACACAAGCAATGTCAGTTCTGTGCTTCCCCAAATGCAGACGGCAGACTCGGCCGTAAACGGAATGGAGACGTCTCTGAGTTCGGCTGTCACGCTTGGTATATCGGGGGCCAACGGGGACGTTTCGACCCAGGACAAGCAAGAAATCGTCTCACAGGTTGAAAGCGCCCTGTCCAGCGTGATTGCCCTGGCCAACACCTCGTTCCATGGTGTCTATATCTTCGCTGGATCGGCCAGCAACACACCACCTTTTGTGGCCGCGTCATCAGCTTACGCCTCGACGCAAGGATCGGCCGGCAACCCTCTTTCCACAACCACCGCACTGACTGCCGGCTCGATCACCACCATCAGCGATGCGACCACCGGCGAAACGATGACATTCAAGGCTGCAGTTGGCAACACCGTTGCTACGTTGTCCACCGCGATCGCCAATGCGGTCTCCGCCGGCACGCTCTCCGCCGGCGTCAGCGCGACCATCGATGCAGACGGCCAGTTGGCGATTGGTACAAACTCCAGCACGGCCGGCATTGTGGTCAGTTCCAATGACGCTGCTCTCGGCTCCATGACAGCCACGGCGGGTTCCCAAGTCGCGAACGCATACGCTTACGTGGGAAACGATAACGTCAACAACGTGCAGGTGGGCGACTCCATGAATGTTGCTTCAAGCTTGTCTGGCAGCCGGTTGCTCACGCAGGGTGCAAACGTCATCGGCTCGCTCAACGGGCTGATCACAGCCCTCCAGAGTGGAACCTCGGCACAAATCGGCACCGCAACCAGCGCAGTCTCCACGGCATTGAATTACATCAGCGAGCAGCGTGTCCCGCTGGATAACACCATCAGCCAATTGAGCGATCAAGAGAGCTACCTCGGTCAGGAAACGGTGACACTGACGACCCAACAGACTTCGCTGGTGGGAGCCAACATCGCGGATGCAGCCACGAATCTCTCGCAGGCTGAGCTCGCCAACAGCGCCGTCCTGGCTGCCGCAGCCAAAGTCATGCCCCAGACCCTGCTCAACTATCTCGCACCGGGCTAGTCCAGAGCATCGGTGTTTGCGCCGATCCCGCCATAGTTGCCTGAGAGCAGTCATGCCGATTTCCATTTCCGCATTGCTCTACTCGCTTTCCGCGGGAGCCATTAAGCAAGTGGGCGTTTTCCGCATCTCCTTTGTTTACAGCCCTGCGCATACATCGTGTGGGGTAGGAATTCCCGCGATTTGGAATTACGAGACTGGATGCAGGCGGCCACTGATTTAGCTGGCCCTATTGAAATGATTTTCCACAGTGGCCGATAGAGTGTTTGTCCAAGACGACCTCCTTCTCGACGACCAGGAGCCTCAAAGCAGGCCCTACAAAAGAAGCCGAGTGCAGGCGCAAAAGGGCAAACAAGGAGAAACACCCATGTCACTCACCATCCTGAATAACATCTCCGCACTGACTGCGGAGAATGCATTGTCCAACACGCAGGCAAGCCTGCAAAAGACCCTGACGCAGCTTTCGACCGGCATGCAGATCAATTCCGGCTCGGATAACCCGGCAGGATTGTCGATTGCAGAGGGAATGACAGCGAACATTGCCGCCCTGACGCAGTCGCAGCAGAACGCCACCAACGGCGTTGGCTTGCTGCAGACCGCCGATGGCGCCTTGTCGCAGGTCACCACGCTTCTTAACCGCGCCGTTACGCTGGCCACCGAAGGCGGCACCAGCGGCATCACCGGGAGCCAGGCTACTGCGCTCGATACGGAATTCCAGTCGATCCTGAAAGAAATCGACCAAGTCGGCCAAACCACCAACTTCAACGGACAGAATGTGTTTGCCGGCAATACCGGTACGGCCTTCGAAACGACGGCGGGAACCGCAGACACTCCTCTTGGCCTGACCTCCACGCTGGCAGCGAATTCGGTCACGACCATTACCGACGGAACCAACGGAGACCAGTTTAGCTTTACGGCGAACGCCGGTGGCACCAGCACAGTCACCGACCTGAACACGGCTATCGCGGCTGCAGTCACCGCGGGCACGTTCACTGCGACAGCCTTCAGCATTGGCGCCGTTACTCAGGGGACTCCCGGCACCCAGGCAGCCGATCTCAACAACCTCGAGCTCGCGGCCACCAACGGCGATGCCCTGACAGTGACCACGACGGACAATACTTCCCTGCAAAGCTTGAACGCTTATGCCGGCGCCACTGACAACAGCAATGTGTTCA
>Ga0302140_10010362_pt1 | contig 11528 bp, 9 predicted proteins | sample I_Bog_E1_1_FD_202095 | JGI IMG/M metagenome (GOLD analysis project Ga0302140, IMG submission 202095) | Peat permafrost microbial communities from Stordalen Mire near Abisko, Sweden - I_Bog_E1_1 | ecosystem: Environmental > Terrestrial > Soil > Wetlands > Peat | place: Sweden: Abisko, Stordalen...
TAGGCAACAGCAAGTCGCAGCTGCACAAGGCGCGTCTGAAACTGCGTGCAGCGCTTCGCATCCATCCGCAGGAGGGCCGGCGATGAGGGAAGAGGAAAATAAAGTGACCTGTGAGGTCTTCCAGGCCCAGTTGCCGGATCTTATTGGATCGGGCGAAACCGTCGCGGATAATCCGCATCTCAAGGATTGTGAGTTGTGCCGCGCTTTGCTGGCAGATCTTGAGACGATTGCCGAAGCAGCGCGACAGCTTTTCCCCGTCGTGGATCCGCCGGATGAACTTTGGGAGCATATCGAGTCCGCGATCAAGAAAGACAAAGGATAGGGCGGGCTACAGCAGTCCAAACCGGTCGGCTCAGAGTTAGGAATATTGGCCGTTGAAGCGAAACGGAAAGTCCGGCAGGACAATCTTGGAACTTTTGGCTTCCAAGTTTGGCTTGCTCGGTGTCGAGTTCAGCGTGTGTCATTTCCAAGAGCCCCCTGGCAAAATCGATTCTGTTGCTTTCATCTGAGGGTTGGGACTTCGACTTTCGGACGGATGTTCTTCTCCTGTCGCCGCGGATGCAAGAGTGGCAGGCTCTATCTTTCTGATTCTTTGGGTATTCCCGGCCATTAGCTTCTGAAGTTGTGTCTCATTACGGGAAAATCCATCGAACATCCCTTATCTTCCTCATCGAGTCGCGGCTTTTGGTCGATATAGGTCTAGTAAGACAGCGCACGTGGCTGGCTAAGCGTCCAAAGGGAAAACTCGGGCCAGGGTGGAAAGGGATTTGTACTCCTTGGCTGGTTTTTGCATCAACTTAGCATGGCCTGTAGACGGCCTTAACGAAATGAGAGCGCCTATGGAAGGGAACCTTGCCGGAGATTTGGCCGTATGGGCAAAGGTGAGAAGCAACTGGCCCGAGGGCCAGCATCGCCGGAAAGCCGAAAAGGGGAATCTTGAAACTTTTTGAAGCCTGCGTTGTCTAATGAAGGAAACCTGATACGAGGACACTCAATGCCGAACCAGTCTACGACCCCACCTCCTGATAAGAGTCAATCCGCAAAACATACTGGAATACGAAGAATTCCGGTGCTGCCCGTTAGGGATACAGTCTTGTTTCCCCATGCCGTACTGCCATTGACGGTGGGCAGGGAAAGTTCCATCCAACTGATTGAATCACTTGGGGATGAGCGAACGATTGTAGTAACCGCGCAGATCGACCCGCGCCTCGACTCTCCCAAGCCCGCGGATATGCATACGGTAGGCACGTTGGCCACTGTGCACAAAGTTGTGCGCATGCCCAACCAGAGCCGCTTTGTTTTCACTGAAGGAGTGGAGCGGGTGCGGCTGATCCGTTATATCCAGACCGAGCCCTTCATGCTGGCTGAAGTCGAGACGCTGACGGACGCTGAGCCCGAGGCTAGTTCAGGCGTGGAAGCGCTGGTACGCAACGTGATTGGCCAGTTCCAGCAGATTGTGGCTGAGTCGCAGACGCTCTCCGATGAGTTGCGGACGATTGCCGCAAATATCGATGAGCCCAGCCGGCTGGTGGATTTCGTCGCTTCTTCGTTGCCGTTCCTTACCACTGACGATAAGCAGCAGCTGCTTGAGACGGCCAGCATTGTGGACCGGCTTGAGCAATTGAACAAGCATCTGGCCAAGGAGATCGAGGTGCAGCAGCTGCGCACAAAGATCCAGACCGAGGTCCAGGATCAGGTGCAGCAGTCGCAGCGCGATTACTACCTGCGCGAGCAGATGAAAGCCATCCAGAAGGAACTGGGTGAACAGGACGAAGGCCAGCGCGAGGTCGAAGATCTGCGCAAGAAGATCGACGAAGCCAACATGCCTGAGGATGTGAAGAAGGAAGCGCTGAAGGAGCTTTCGCGGCTGGGGCGTATGTCTCCGATGGCTGCCGACTACTCGCTCACTCGCAATTACATTGAGTGGCTGGCTGTATTGCCCTGGGCGAAAAGCTCGGGTGAAAAGATCGATATCGGCAAGGCCAAGGAGATTCTGGACGAAGATCACTACGAGTTGAAAAAGGTCAAGGACCGCATTCTTGACTACCTGTCAGTCCTGGAATTGAAGCCGGACATGAAGGGGCCGATTCTGTGCTTTGTCGGGCCTCCGGGCGTGGGCAAAACCAGCCTGGGCCGTTCGATTGCGCGCTCGTTGGGAAGGAAATTTCAGCGCATTTCACTCGGCGGCATGCACGACGAGGCGGAGATTCGCGGCCATCGCCGAACCTACATTGGAGCATTGCCGGGCCAGATCATTCAGAGCATACGGCGGGCGGACTGCAACGATCCGGTGATCATGCTGGACGAGATCGATAAGCTGGGCAGGGACTTCCGCGGCGATCCGGCCTCGGCGCTGCTTGAAACGCTTGATCCGGAGCAGAACAACACATTCCGGGACAACTACCTGGATGTGCCGTTCGATCTGTCAAAAGTGCTCTTTATCTGCACAGCCAATCAGCTTGATCCGGTTCCGGCGCCGCTGCTGGACAGAATGGAATTGATCTTCCTGCAAGGCTACAGCGAGGAAGAGAAGGTCCACATCGCATTCCAATACCTGATTCCGCGGCAGATCAAGGAGAACGGAATTACGGCGGAGCAGATTGAGTTTCCCGAGGATGCGGTACGCTGGCTGGTTCGCCACTACACGCGCGAAGCCGGGGTGCGCAAGCTGGAACAGGTACTTGGTACTGTTTGCCGCAAGCAGGCACGCCGCGTGGTTGAAGGTAAGACGGATAAGCTCACGATCACGCGCGATGTGCTGAAAGAATTTCTGGGCGGCATTCAGGTGCGTGTCGAGACCGAGGTTTCCGAGCGCGTGAAGCGGCCAGGCGTTGCGGTCGGACTTGCCTGGACTCCGGCCGGTGGAGACATCCTGTTCATTGAAGCGAACAAGATGAAGGGCAAGGGCGGGTTCACCATGACCGGGCAGATTGGCGAGGTAATGCAGGAGTCAATGCAGGCAGCGCTGACCTGGGTGCGTTCGAACGCAGAGAGCCTTGGGCTGGCGGAGGACTTCACAAAGGATATCGACCTGCATATTCATGTGCCCGCAGGCGCGATTCCGAAGGACGGTCCCTCGGCTGGTGTAACCATGGCCACGGTGCTGGCATCGCTTTTGACTGACACGCCGGTGCTTCCACTGACGGCCATGACTGGTGAGATCACTCTCAGCGGCAATGTGCTGCCGGTGGGCGGAATCAAGGAAAAGTTCCTGGCAGCGCGCCGGGCTGGAGTGACAACCATCATTCTGCCCGCCGAAAATCGCCAGGATGTCGAGGAAGATTTGACTCCGGAACTGACGCAAGGGGTCAGCATTCACTATGCAAGCCGAATCGAAGATGTTCTGGCAGTGGCCTTACCGCTCTTGAAGGCGAGGCCGGACACCAAGCCAGTTGAGGCGGAAATCGTGGTTGGCGCTTTGGCATAAGCAGATTGTCATCGATCGAGCGAAGGGCCGGCCAAATGCCGGCCCTTTGGCGTTTTCGGGCCCGTGGATCAGGTTGAGGGTCATTGGCGAATTGCATAGCGCGGCTCACAAGCCTGGTGGTAGTATCTTGCCTGATCCGGCGAGCCGGAGCGAGAATCCCGCACTGAATTCGAGTCTGGAGGTCTCCGATGCCAATTTACATTCAATTTGCAGCCCCAGCGATTAACCTGAATACCGGTAAGGGCCGTGTTCACAAAATGTCCTTCGGAAATTTGACCGTAACTCCACGCAACCTGGGAAACGCGGCGTTTCATGTCGCGAATGAGATCCCTGGATCGACAGGCCAGTCTTCAGCGCAGAAAAGCCAGCATCAGCCGCTTGTCATCTCCAAGGAAAAAAATGCAAGCTCGCCTCAGCTTTTTGGCGCTTTGTGCACGAACGAAGTGTTGTCTTCTGTGGAACTGAATTTCACCGAAGGGAATCCAAAGGGGAAGGAACAGGTTGTTGCGACGATCAAGCTGACCAACGCCACAATTTCCGGATACAAAACTTACCACGGAGTGATTGTCCCGCCAAAATATCAACCAAAGCTTGGAGGGGGCGTGTCCAGGCCCAGTACTCAGGAGCTGGAGGAGTTCCAGCTTGTATTCGAGTCGATCGCAATCACGAATGTTTCTAAGTCGAAAAGCACATCCGACGATTGGACAGCGTAAAGCCAGGCCGCTTCTGGTTTCCCATTCCGACCCTGAAGGCGCCCATAATCCCTGAATGGGACTAGGTTAATCTGAGATAGCGGGGATCCTCGCCGCATGAAACAGTTGCACTGAAGTAATGTCCACTCCCGCCGATGAAAAGTGAAGAATCCAGTGCGTGAATGCGCGCAAAGGCGGCGACCATGGCAACCTCACAAGTAACAGCTCATCAGATTGTTCCGCTGCATCTTTCCGGAAACACGACTGAACAACAGAACAAGTTGTTGCAGGAGTTTCTGGGCGATGCGGTGCAGGAAGCGTACCGGAAGGCAATTGAGCAGTTGGACCGCCAGAGCGCTCAGGCAGTGCTTGACATGCATCGGAAACTCAAGGTTGAAGTGGTCGAAAGAGTGGTCGAGATCATTCAACGGAACACGGTGAGCGACAAATACAAGGACGAGGAAGTGGGGTCGAACCGCGTCTATCCCCCCTCTTATCGCGTGCGGCCAGTGGAGGCGCAGGTAACAGAATTGCGTAAGCTGTTTCCTGGTCTGGGCAGTTGCCAGGAGCGGCTCGCCCGCAGGGCATTGCCAGAGGGTGCTGAGGCATGGTTTGCTATTCCGCGTTGGCAGGCGCTGGCGCCCAAATACAGCGACGCCGTCGAGTTGATGCTGGGGGTTCTAGCCTCCAAACGTAAGCTTTCCAACCGAATTATAGGGAAGCTGGGCGAGAAATATTTGCGCCAAAGCGAACGCTCGATGCTGGCGGAGAAGATTCTTGCAGAGCAGCAGCAGGGAAACGATCTGCTGGTGGTGGGCGCTCAGGCAGGAATGCTGCATCGTGGGTCTTCAGCGCGGCGGACACGTGTCGCCATGGCGGGCAATGAATTTGGCATAGGTGTGTTTGCTTTTGGGTGCATGCTCCTCACGCACCCAGAGCGTCTCTCGACCGGAGACACTCTGATGATTGACTGCAGCGGTGATGAGTATTCTGTGCGCTGCGATTACACATTTGACCGCGTTCCTTTGTTCGACTACGACATGGCGGGCATTGAATTCAGCATTTTTTACGAGGATCGGGCCCGGAATCTGTGGGGCACGCCAACCGGGTTCCTCTACAAGTTGGTTTGAAGGCTACCCAATGGCGAAGTGATCGAATGATTGATCGACTGATTGGTTCCTCCCACGTCTAAGTAGCAGGCGGTATTCTTTTAAGCGTGATGCAAGTCAGAGTTCTCTCATTTGGTGTGTTGAAGGACTGGTTTGGTGGCGAAGCGATGGCGGCGGAGCTGCCGGAGGGTGCCACAGTTGCGAATTTGCTTGAACTTCTGGCTGAGACGCGTGCGGCGGTCTCGGAACTGGGCGGTCTGCAGCCGTTTGGCGGGAACGAGTTGCAACCGCTCCGCGGCATCGCTGTCAGTGTGAATGCGGAGTATGCGGTGTCCACTCATGTACTGTGCGATGGGGACGAAGTGGGGCTGCTGCCGCCGGTTTCGGGGGGAAGTGACGACGCCTTGGATCTCTCTGTACTCAGCGCCCCGGATTTGGTCGTATTTACCGGGTTGACACGTTCGCTCATTGATTCGCAAACAATGATCGAGACAATCAAGCGCGGCGAAGACGGCGCTGTCGTGGTCTTTGACGGCATTGTGCGCAACAACACGCGCGGCCGCCAGACGCTTTATTTAGATTACGAGGCCTATGAAGAGATGGCCGAAAACCAGATGCGGGAACTTGCGGTTGAAACGCGAAAGAAATTTGGTGTGCGTCACGTAACTATCCTGCATCGTTTAGGCCGTCTTGAGGTTGGCGAGACGAGCGTGCTGATCGTGGTGGCTTCGGCGCATCGGGCGCAGGCATTTGAGGCTTGCCGCTGGGTGATCGACACGCTCAAGAAAAAAGTGCCGATATGGAAGAAGGAGACATTTGCAGATGGGGCTGTCTGGGCGAATGGGGAGCCTTTTCCCGAAGGGCTCGCTATGGAGCGGGAGGGGTCGCATGAAAGTTGATACCTGCGGCATCCTGCATTTCTGCTCTCTCATCCTTGTGCCAGAAAAAAGGCGCAAGGATGGGGCACCCAGCATTTTCGCTTTGATCCTGTTTATAGGGTTGTTCGTGATAGCAGCGCTAACTCGGGTGTGCTCTCCGCTGCTCTTTGCCCAAGACGTTACTCTGCACGTCGACGTTAAGCTCGTTGACGTTTTTGTTAACGTGACGGATCGTAATGGGGCGATCGTCGGCGGACTCTCGCGCGATGACTTTGCAGTGACCGAAGATGGGCGGACGCAGGACATTTCGGTTTTTGAGCGGCAATCGGAGTTGCCGCTGAACTTGACCCTCGCGATCGACACCAGCGGCAGCGTAAGGAAAGACCTGGCGGAAGAGGCGGATGCGGCGCACCGATTTGTTCATGCAATTCTTCGCCCGCAAGACCAGATGAGCCTGCTGCAATTCGCAACAGACGTTACGGAACTGACGCCGTTCACCAACAAGATTGCCCTGATTGACCACGGGCTCAACCGCCTGCACCCCGATCACGCCACGGCTCTTTATGACGCGATTTTGCTCGGTTCCGAAGGGCTGGGCTCGAAGGATGGGCGCAGGGTTCTGGTGCTTGTTTCAGACGGCGGCGATACGGCCAAGAGCACCACATATAAGCAAGCGGTAGAATCGGCACTGCGCCATGAAGTGATGATTTATTCCATTATCGATGTGCCCATTGAGGCCAGCGCCGGACGCGATCTGGGCGGCGAACACGCGCTGATTACGTTGGCGGAGCAGACGGGCGGCAAGAGTTTCTACGTGAGCGAGGTCGGTCTCGACAAGGCTTTTGCCCTGGTCAGTGAAGACCTCAGAACCCAGTATTTGATTGGCTACTACCCGCACAACCAGGAGCCCGGATTGATCTTCCACCGCATCGATGTGACCGTACCGAGGGCCGCGACGCAGGACTTTAATATTCGGCATAAAACTGGCTATTACGGGGACTCGCCTACGAGGAAGCAATGAACCGTCTGCGAACTTACATTCAATTCAGTTGAATTCTAATATGACAAATGCCGCTGGCGATTGTCCTACATTGGTGACATTATGCGTTGTACCCCGCGGGAGCCAACGCACCTCGCCTGACTTCATTTGTATGCCCACTTGTCTTCCTCCATCCTCCGTCTCAAGGATGTCCAGGTCGGAGACGGCAATGAGGAGCCGGTCGAATTTTTCTTGGTGGCGCTCGAACTTACCACCTGCGGCAATCGCGATACTGTAGCCACGCATCATCGATTCACTGAACAACTCAGCGAAAGCGGCATCGTGATAGACCAACCCACCCATAGGTGAATCAAATCCAGCGCTTGCGGTCTTCCTGGGCACAACTACAACGAGATCCGTCCGCTCGGTGGAGTCATTCTCTTCGGCAACGGTGAACCCGCCTTTCGATGTATGCACCTCGCCAGGCGCGAGTTCGACTAAAACCGGTGCGTGACCGCGCACGACATTCTCGATGCGCGCCGTTCTCACGCTGACGTACGCGTAAGGGCCTTCGTGGTGGTGAGGCAGTGTCGATTCGTTCGGCCCAAGAATAAGCCTGAATACCCGAACTTCGTCGTTTTCGAGCACCAAGGAATGGTGTGGTTCATTCGTGAGGGTGACTCCCTTAGGAGCACCGACCCGTGACTGGCCCAAAACCTGAGCGACTACAATTCCGGCAGTAAGAATTATAGGCAAGTTTCTCACTTCTGAAATCCTAGCATTGGTCGTGATGACCTGAACTAACTCAAAAGTTTCGGGGCTCTTTCGGAGAAGAGTTTCCAGGTTCGGACGAATAGCCAACTGATTTTTTATCCATGCGGCCTTCGCCTCCCGCATTGCATCTAAAATGGAATCATGACCTCTCCTCTCTCGTCGCGCCGCCGTTCCAAGGCGCCTCCGCCGGGTGATACCGGCCAGGAGGCACTCTATCTGCGCTCGCTCAGCGATCGCCAGGTGGTCGTTACCGTCAAACTGCGCGATGGAGAAACTGTGCGCGGCTGGATCGAGTACTTCGACGACACGATGCTGCGCTTGACACGGGAGGGACAGCCGAACCTGTTCATCTACAAGCACCAGATTCGCAGTATCGCTGAGGCTGGGCGACGGCGCGAATCACGCACCACTCCCCCCAGCAAATCGCCGGCGAGTGGCGCAGTTTCAAATGGAGCGGCGTCTTGAGCGGCGCTTCGTCAGCAGAATTGATTTGGGTTCCCAAAGCTTCCGTCATTGCGCGGGAGGCGGGTGCACGGCTGCGCGAGTTCTTTGCGAAGGGCGTTGAGACCGAGTACAAAGGCGACGTCGACCTGGTCACGGTGGCCGACCGGACGGTGGAAAAGCTGATTCGCACGCGGCTGGGAGAGGTGTTTCCCGAGCACGGAGTCTTTGGCGAAGAGGGAACGCGGGAACGCATGGAAGGCGAGTTTCGCTGGTATGTCGATCCGCTGGACGGGACCACGAATTTTGCTCATGGATTTCCGCAATTTTGCGTTTCCATGGGCCTGGAGCAGAGGCCTGCCGGCACCGCGCCGGATCGGGATGGCACGATTGTGGCCGGGGTGATCTACGACCCCATGCGCGACGAGCTTTATGCGGCCGAGCGTGGACACGGTGCGTGGCTCAATGGAAAGCCGGCGCGGGTTTCGCGTACACAGGATCTGGCCGAAGGACTGGTGGCCACGGGCTTTCCCAGCCGCAAACGTCACGACAGTCCCAACGTGCATTTCTACCAGGAGTTCACGCTGCGGTCTCACGGTGTGAGGCGGGCAGGCTCGGCGGCGCTAGATTTGGCATATGTAGCTACCGGCCGCCTTGAAGCATTCTGGGAGTTCAATTTGAACCCCTGGGACACAGCAGCGGGGATTCTGCTGGTGGAAGAGGCTGGCGGGCACGTCACAGACTTTGCGGGTGGAGCCTTCCAGTTGAATAGCAATGAAGTCCTGGCTACGAACGGATTGATTCACACCGAGATGGTTGAGCTTTTCAAAGACCTCTTTGCTGGCCGCAACCTGACGCCGATCCCTACAGCACAAGAGTTCGCCCAAAAGCGTGCTGAGCGCGCCGCGGCTGGGCTTCCCAGATGAAGTTGGCTAGAGTTCTCACGGTCGAAAACATTCACCGCTGGGTTGCGCGTTCCTTCGTTACTGCCGCTTGCTGATTGATTGAGCCGGTTCCTCGGTGAAGATGAGGAGCAGCGTTTAGATTTGGCCTCGTTGGGGATGGGGTGCCTTCGGCCCTGGCCGGAATGGACGACTTGGTTTCGGCCTTGAAGCGCTCCGTAACGTCTACCAGCCGCTGGCTCTCAAAGCCGCGCCGTTTAGCGACAATTTTGTAGTCGAACATCAATGTTGACGTTCCGCCACCGGATTCGCGGACCTCGAAGCTGGTCGGAGTCTTGTTGATCACATAGAGCCCCTTGGAGTCGGCATTAGGAGTCAGAAATACGTGGTAGTCAGCGGTCTCGCTCACTGTTTCGGCAAAAGTCGGATCGATTTTTACCACTCCTACACCCTTTTCCAACGTGCCTGAGCCGTAGTCTTCCATCCAGTTTTCCGCCGACTGGGTAGCGTAGGTTTCCACCTTCCGTTTGCCGCCGCCCGTCGTGGCCAGCGTCTTTACTTGTCCCGTGCAGGTCAGATCTCCCTTGCCGCCGATCCCGCAAACGCCGTCTGCCGTGGCTGCTTTCAGGGTCTTGAAAAGACCAGTCGGGCCAGAGGCCAGGTTTTCAACGGACAAGGTATCGTAAGTCGCGCTGTTGTTGATGAAGATGGCCGCGTAGTTGTTATCTGCGGTTCCAATCACGCCGACAGTAGGTCTTTGAATGCCGTCAGTGACGGATGATGTGTCGCCCCAGGCTCCTGCGACATAGTCGTCGGTGACAAGAGTGGCATACGTTTGGCTGGGTGAAAACGCCTGGCCAAATACCCCCGCGGACCCCGCGTCCGGTGTGGAAGTAATGCCCCAAACGCCGTTTTTACCGGTTGCGGGAGCATTAGTCCCGTTCGACACAGAATAAACACCAACGGTGCCTGATTCGGCCACCACCGCCCATCCCGTATCGGCAGTCCCAAACAGTCCATCACCGTCAGTGGCTCTGCCTAACACACCGATTCCTCCTGTGGCATCGCCCTCGACCGCATTACCGACCGTTGCCAACCCCTCGATTGCGCCGCTGTTTCCCAAAGCCTGCGCATGCAGCGCTGCCGTAGTGGAACTGTTGTTATAAAAGGGGCTCCGGCATACCAACTGTCTGCTGTGCCCAGGATGCCGGCAGCTTTTTCATATTGCCCTGCATTGGGATTCCCGGTTGTATCGCCCCACACACCTGCTATGTGGTTGCTGACTTCGGATCCCAGGTTGCTGTAGGTGTGGCTGAAGGTGAAGGCTTTGCCTGTGCTCCCAAGGATCGCGCTCTCTCCATCCTTCGGTGTAACCACATTGCCATACACGCCAAGCCCGGTGTCTGACGCGCCGAAGACTCCCGTCGACCCGTTGGTGCCAGCTCCAATCACAGCTGAAGTAAGAGGTCCTCCCGATTGAACCGCTTCGATGTAGCTTTTGAAGACATTGCCGGTTCCCAGTTGCGGATACAGTGCATTCAGTGTGGTTTCGAGAGCGCTGGTATTCAACCCCAAACTGACGGCTCCCGACGAGGTTGTCGCGGTGACCGGACTGGTTGCGGTTACACTCGCAATGGTTCCAGGAAAGGTCTGCGTGGGAGCGACGTCAATGTTGCCAGTCTGCTCGATGGAGAGGACTGTCGGCGTTGCGGCTCCTGCTCCATTTTGAAACTGAAAGCTCAAAGTGCTGGTTGGATTGGCGGTGTCATTGGAGTGTTCGACGGCATAGAGTCTCCAGGTTTGGGCTACCGGCCCATTGGTGGTTGTCGACCAGGCGCTGTCAGTGAAATTCAGCAATTGCGAACGGTATCCGGCGGAAGCGGTTGCTGTGCTTTCCGCGGGCAGTGTTGTTGTTCCTCGAAAAGTCGCCGTGCCACCCACGTCCAGCGTGGCGCCAGGAGTGGCTTCATTGATGCCGATATCCGAACCGACTTGAGTGATTTCCGAGTTGCCCTGCGTGAGTGTCCCTGTCCACATTGGAATCGTGCCGGCGGTGCCTGAGCTGGTTACAGTACCGGAGGTGAGCGGCGTAAGCGCGGGAGTCGCGATACCTTGCTGTCCGGATTGAGTCAATTGGGCCAACTGTTCTTGAGTCACAAAATCAGAAGCTGCATGGCCAGCGAGAGATTCAGCATCGGCCGACTTCATAGCATACGGAACGCTTGAAAGCAGCACGCGCTCCTGCTCCGGACCGCGTTCGACGCTAACGCCCAGCCACCGCGCTGCTCCACCGGCAAAAACTGCTTGAGGTAGTCCACCTGGACTG
>Ga0302140_10010367_pt1 | contig 11525 bp, 8 predicted proteins | sample I_Bog_E1_1_FD_202095 | JGI IMG/M metagenome (GOLD analysis project Ga0302140, IMG submission 202095) | Peat permafrost microbial communities from Stordalen Mire near Abisko, Sweden - I_Bog_E1_1 | ecosystem: Environmental > Terrestrial > Soil > Wetlands > Peat | place: Sweden: Abisko, Stordalen...
GTAACGAATATGCCGGAACAATTAGTGGTGGCTGTCTTGAAGCTGAGGTGATCAAGAAGGCCGCCTGGACTGTGCGTTCCGGGGCTGTATTGGAACATTACTCAACCTGGTTCGATGACACCGCAGACATTCCCTACGGACTTGGGTGTGGCGGGAGCGTCGATCTGTTGCTCGAGCCAACAGAAACGGCAGAGTACGAAGCACTGTTAGGAGCTCTTAAAAGGTCGCTAGCCGGTATCCCGGCCACAGTAGTGACCTGGCTTCCTTCCGAGAGAATGCCCATGCGTCGCGCGGTGCTGTCAGCTTCGGAGGAGATCGAGTTCAGAAGTAACAGACTTTTGGACGCGGAGATTGAAGCTGCAAGGGCTGGAGAAATGGAGGGCGTTTTCGTCGAACGACTGCTCCCTCCACAACGTCTGGTCGTCCTGGGAGCGGGGGATGATGCTAAGCCATTGGTGGCAATGGCTGCGCTCCTTGGCTGGCATACGTCGGTTGTCGATGGACGAGCACAACTATCGCGAGTCGGACGATTCCCGGAGGCACAGCGCGTTTTGGCAATCCAACCTGGAAAACTGGATCAGATCGGCATCGTACCAGAAGATGCGGTCGTACTGATGACACACAGTTATGAGCAGGATCGGGAATGGTTGGCTGCCTTGCTGCCCAGTCCTCCCCGGTATTTCGGCGTACTGGGGGCAAGGCACCGATCGAGCTTATTGGTAAGCGAGGCGTCGAAACTGACAGGACTATCCATTGCCGAATGCTGTGAGCGAATTCACGCTCCCGTTGGCCTTGATCTGGGGGGCGATGGACCAGAGGCGATCGCGTTGGCCGTGATTGCCGAAGTTCAGGCGTGTTGTATGGGAAAGCTTCCTATTTCACGCCGATTATCGGCCATCGATGTTGCGTCACAGGCGGAATATGGCGATTCCTCGCGCTACGTTCAGTCAAATTGTGCAATCGAGTTGAGTGGACAGTGACAAGAGAGTCAGTCGCGGCGATCATACTCGCTGCCGGTTCATCGACGAGATTGGGCTCGGCGAAGCAGTTGATTCGCCTGGGATCTGAGACTCTGCTTGAACGGAGCGTTCGCGTCGCAAACGAAGCGGGCTTAGAGCCTGTTTATGGGGTGGTTTCGGGAGACATGCCGCCTGATGCCTGCGGTAACCGGATGGTTAGAGTCTTCAACGCCGAAGCTCACGAGGGAATGGCCTCATCAATTCGGGCAGGGTTGCGCGCCGCTGAAAGCGAAAACTCTCGATTGTCAGGCGTCGTTATTCTTGCTTGCGATCAACCTGCAGTGACAACAAAGCATTTGCGAGAGCTTGCGCGTGGAGGTAACCGAGTCGTTGGATCAGCCTACGCTCAAAGGAAAGGGGTTCCGGCATATTTCCCTGCGAGTACATTTTCGGGACTTCTGGCTCTCCATGGAGATGTTGGAGCCCGTGAATTCCTAAAGTCTGCCGAGACAATCGACCTGCCGGGCGGCGAATTGGATATAGATACTCCCGAGGATTTGGAGCGTGCGCTCAGGATGTACTCCACATAAGGACTTCACCATATTTTGCGCAGAGTAAACGGATCGTCACGTTTCGGGGCTAACCATCGTTCAAGCATCTTTAGGAGGGGGTTACCCGTCTATATTTGTTAACTGCAAATATGTGAACTGAGATCGATTAGGAGTCGACGGATGAGTGAGCCGCTTTGTACTGACCCCAGCAATGAGGATTTTGAGCAGGAAGAACACGAGCTAGAAAAAAGTGGTCTTTACTCTGAGCTGACCCGGCGGCGCTTTATGAAGGCGGCCGGAGCCTTTTCAGCAGCAACTGCAATTGGCCTGCCGATAGTCGCGTGGGCTGAAGGAGCGCCTGAGGCGCGGGCGATCACACTCAAAGTGAATGGCAAGCCGGAAGTCCTCTCCCTGGATATGCGGACCACTTTACTGGATGCTCTGCGAGAGCATCTGGATTTGACCGGCACCAAAAAGGGATGTGACCACGGGCAGTGTGGCGCCTGCACGGTTTTAGTTGACGGGCGTCGAGTGAACTCCTGTCTGACCCTTGCATTTGCCGCCGAGGGCTCAGATATCACAACTATTGAAGGGCTGGCGAAGACCTCCGATCCGCAGGACTTGAGCGATTTGCATCCGATGCAAGCGGCTTTTCTGGAACATGACGGCTACCAATGCGGCTATTGCACGCCGGGCCAGATCTGTTCGGCCATCGCCGCGATTGAAGAGAGCAAGCATGGGGCGCTTTCCATCGTGAGCCTGCATACAGGCAAGACCGACAAGCCAGAGATGACTGACGATGAGATTAAGGAACGGATGAGTGGAAATATCTGCCGCTGCGGAGCCTATCCCAACATCGTCGCTGCAGTTCGGGCAGTAGCCAGAGGAGTGTCGGCATGAATACTTTCAATTATGAGAGGGCTACTACACCGGGTCAGGCTGTACACGCGGGAGCAGTACGTGGTGCGAAGTTCTTGGCCGGCGGCACCAATCTCGTGGATCTGATGAAGTACCGGGTCGAGTCGCCAACGGTCCTCGTTGATATTAACCATCTTGACCTAACTCAGGTAACTCAGAATGCAGATGGTGGTGTGACGATTGGGGCCTTGGTACGAAACTCTGACCTGGCGAATCATCGAGCGATCAAGACACAATACCCATTGCTCTCGCAGGCATTGCTGAGCGGAGCCTCTCCACAGCTACGCAATATGGCCACGACTGGTGGGAATCTATTGCAGCGGACACGTTGTTATTACTTTACGGATGTCAACTTTCCAGCCTGCAACAAGCGTAACCCTGGCTCAGGCTGTGCGGCCATCAAAGGGTATAACCGGATTCACGCGATTCTCGGTCAAACCGATAAGGGTGCAAACAGCGGAGAGAGCTGTATTGCCACCCATCCCTCAGACATGTGTGTCGCTATGGCCGCACTCGGCGCGAAGATTGAAGTGGAAGGACCGAAGTACAAAAGGGCGATCCCGTTTGCGGAGTTTCACAAACTGCCGGGGAGCACTCCGTGGATCGAGACGGATCTGCGCCCGGATGAACTGATCGTTGCGGTAACACTGCCCCCGCCAAAGTTTGCGAAGAACGCTTACTACCTGAAAGTCCGAGACCGGAACAGCTATGCTTTTGCCTTGATCTCTGTTGCGGCAGGCCTCGAGATGGATGGCAATACCATCAGTTCCGCCGGAATTGCACTTGGCGGAGTGGCGCTCAAACCGTGGCGTGAGAGGGAGGCCGAGAAGGTCCTCGCCGGGAAGGCTCCTACGCCGGAGAACTTCAAACAAGCAGCAGAGATCCTTCTACGTGGAGCGAAAGGCTACGAGCACAACACGTTCAAGATCGAGCTGGCAAAGCAAGGTGTGGTACGTGCGCTAACGCTTGCATCGCAAGGCACAACAGAAGGGGCGCAGTCATGATGCAGACCACGGAGATGATGCCGAAACCGGCTAAGCAGCTTGGCCATCGCTACGAGGGAATCGCGAAGGTTACAGGCAAAGCGAAGTACGCCGCCGAGTTCTCTGAACCTTTTCCCAAGCGAGATATGGTCTATGCCTATATCGTTCAAGCGACGATTCCGAGCGGGACTATCCTGTCGATCGACCGCCTCTCTGCTGACCGAGCTTCTGGAGTGATAGCGATTCTGACACCCTTCAACGCACCCAAGCTAAGCCAGGCACCTCCGCAGCCACCTGCACGAAGAAATCTCAGTCTACTCCAGGACACAAGCGTCTCCTATAACGGACAGCCCATCGCGTTGGTTGTGGCTAAGTCGCTCAATGAGGCCAAAGCAGCGGCGGCGTTGCTGAAGGTCAGGTACGCGCCCAAGCAGGCCCAAGTGAATTTCATGGAGCGACTCGGGGACGCTCGGTGGCCTAAAAACCCAGGTAAAGAGCCTGCCGGAAATCATCGCGGCGATTTGCAGGCAGCGTTCGCACGATCTGCAGTTACAGTCGAGAACACCTACATTACCCCGATCCAGCACCACAATCCGATGGAGCCGCACGGCACGATCGCATGGTGGGAGGGCGAAAGGCTCAACGTTTATGACGCGACACAGTACATCTCAGGCGTCAAGATGTCTCTCGCAAAGACGCTCAATATTCCGGTGGATTATCTCCATGTAGTGAATCCGGTTGTTGGAGGAGGTTTTGGATCGAAAGGATCGATGTGGTCACATGTGCCACTGTGTGCGATAGCCGCAAAGGTGACCGGCAAGCCGGTGAAGCTGGTTCTGGAACGTGAGCAGATGTTCGGTCCAGTCGGTGGACGTCCTTCCACCGTGAATAAGATCAAGCTGGGTGCTAGCGCCGATGGCAAGCTGCTGGCGATGCAGCAAGACGTCGTGATGAATGCATCCGTGATGGAGGATTTCGTCGAGCACGCAGAGGGGCCGACGAAGAACCTTTATATGAGCGAGGCAAACTCCGTGACGTCGAAGATCGTCGAGGTCAATCTCGGGATCTCGACGTTCATGCGGGCACCAGGCGAGGCCCCCGGAACCGCGGTGCTCGAGATCGCTATGGATGAGCTTGCAGAGGAGTTAAAGATGGACCCCGTGCAGCTACGTCTTGTGAACTACGCGGACAAAGATCCAAGCCACGACCGGCCCTGGACAGACAAGCATCTGCGCGATTGTTACGGCCAGGCGGCGGAGAGGTTTGGATGGTCGAAGCGGAACCCGACACCCGGGACCATGGTCGAGGGAAATGCACTGATCGGGTACGGAATGGCGACCGCGATCTACCCGGCAAATAGGAGTGCGGCACAGGCTGTCGTCCGTATGCTGCAGGGCGGAAAGATGTTTGTGGGCTCAGGAACGCAGGACCTCGGCACTGGCACCTATACCATCATGGCGCAACAGGCAGCGGCGGGTTTGGGAATCGATCCCAAACTGGTCCAGGTGAAACTCGGTGATTCGACGCTGCCTAAGGCTCCCGTATCGGGAGGATCGCAGTCGTCCGCCTCCGTACTGCCGGCGATTCAGGATGCTACGACGCAGTTGAAGCTGAAGCTTGCGGACCTGGCAATCTCAGATACGGGCTCGCCATTGCATGGCCTAAAGACGATCGACATCGATATAAAAGACGGCAAGCTGATCAACAAGAACAATTCTTCGCAGTCTGATAGCCTCGTTGATCTGATTGCTCGGAACGGTGGCAAACCGGTCGAGGCGATGGGATCAGCGGAGCCTTCCGAATCGAGAGACTCCATGAGCTCATATTCATGGGGTGCAGTCTTTGTTGAGGTTGCAGTCGACAAAGATACCCATATGGTGAAGGTGCGCCGTGTCGTCGGAACATACGATATAGGCACGCTTCTTAACGACAAAACCGGAATGAATCAGCTAATGGGCGGCATCGTATGGGGGGTGTCGTTCGCCTTGCATGAGCAGGCGCATATCGATCCGGTATACGGTCGCGTCGTGAACGAATCTTTGGCGGAGTACCACGTGCCGGTGAACGCTGATATTGGAAATATCGACGTCACTGTTCTTAACATTCCGGATGTAAAATTCAATCCTGTCGGATCGCGGGGTATCGGTGAAATCGGTATCACTGGAGCCGCGGCTGCGGTAGCAAACGCTATCTACAATGCGACAGGTAAACGCGTAAGGGAGTATCCGATTACTCCGGACAAGATCATGATGGCTTGAAAATATTTGCTTTTGAGCCTCTAGTAAGACACTGCACAGTTTCATTGGGGAGATTCGCATAGCTCGTTCTCGTCCATCCGATATGAAATAATCGCCCCCAACGGATAAATGGTCTTGCCCAGAGGTGGAATTTGACTATCGACGAGGAAACTAAGAGGGAACCAGCATCTTCGCTTGGAAAGCTGAGCCGGAGATCATTTCTATCTCATGTAGGGGCGGCTGGCATGGCAACTGCTGCAGCCGTAGTCGCTCCGTTGGCTCCTTCAGAGGCGACAGCAGAAGGTCAGAAAAGTCCTGTCGACGCATTGCAGGCTCCTCCGGGAACCATGCCGGTGACCCTTCGCGTAAACGGTGAGACACACACGGTGCAAATCGATCCGCGTGCGACCCTACTCGACACACTTCGCGAAACATTGCATCTGACAGGGACCAAAAAGGGATGTGACCACGGACAGTGTGGAGCATGCACCGTCCATCTGAACGGGCGACGCGTGAATAGTTGCCTCGCCTTGGCCGGCATGCAACAGAACGCCGAGATCACCACGATTGAAGGTCTTGGCACTCCTGATCATCTCCACCCTATGCAGGAAGCCTTCGTGGAGCACGATGGCTATCAGTGTGGATACTGTACCTCCGGCCAAATAATGTCGGCGACAGCCATGGTGAAGGAATTCTGGGGAAAGACTGACGCAGACGTCAAGGAGGCGATGAGCGGTAACATCTGCCGTTGCGGAGCATATCCCAATATCGTTGCTGCCGTACAAGCCGTTCGCCGCATGGCATAGAGGAAGGAGGCCGACTGTTGGAGCTTTTTGTATTAGTGACCCCGCGTACCGTGCCGGATGCTATCAAGTCGCAGGCCAGATCGAACACAGCCCAGAATGGCGCCGATGTTCGCTTCATCGCCGGCGGAACGAATCTGGTCGACTACATGAGGCTTAACGTAGAACGGCCAAAGCAGCTTATCGACATCAATGGCTTGCCGCTGGACAAAATTGAGGCGACCGAAGGCGCAGGTCTGAAAATTGGAGCTCTCGCGCGCAACGCCGACGTGGCCCAGAATCCGATCGTGAAGGAACAGTACGCGGTTCTATCCCAGGCGCTCCTCGCTGGAGCTTCTCCGCAACTGCGCAACATGGCCACGACAGCAGGCAATCTTCTGCAGAAGACGCGTTGCGTCTACTACCGGGATACGGCGGCCGGGTGTAACAAACGCGAGCCCGGTTCAGGCTGCTCGGCCATCGGCGGCTATAACCGGATGCTGGCCATTCTGGGCACGAGCGAGCACTGTATCGCTACAAATCCTTCGGATCAAAACGTCGCATTGATGGCGCTCGACGCCGTGGTTCATATAGAAGGAGTAAACGGGCAGAGGGCCGTACCGATCGCAGAGTTCTACGTTGTGCCGGGATCGACCCCACAACGAGAGACCATCCTGGAGCCGGGAGATCTCATCACCCATGTCACGCTAGCGAAGCTACCCGCCGGAACGAAGAGCACGTATCTGAAACTCCGCGACCGTTCTTCCTATGAGTTCGCTCTCGCTTCAGCAGCCATAGTGATCAAACACGCTGCAAACAGGATCGACTTTATCCGTGTCGCGATGGGCGGCGTCGGCACAAAACCATGGCGCTCTCTGGAAGCGGAGAAAGCACTCGCAGGAAAAGCCCCTACTGCTGAAAACTTTCACGCTGCCGCGGAAGCCGCACTGCGCGGAGCCAAGTCGCAAAGCCAGAATGGATTCAAAATAGAACTGGCAAAACGCTGCCTGGTACATGCCATGATTCAAGCGAGTCAGACCGCCTAAGGAGATCACGATGGATCAGATTACAGAGTCGAAGATCATCGGCGTGTCCACACGGCGTGTCGATGGTCCCTTGAAGGTCAGTGGTTCAGCGATGTATGCATCGGACCATCACTTTCCCGGCCTCGTATACGCATGGCCTGTCTGCGCGACGATTGCGAACGGAACGGTGAGCCAGATCGATGTGACGAGCGCTGAAAAGATGCCCGGCGTGGTCGCGGTCTATCACCGGGAGAATATCGGCAAGCTCTACCGAGTTCCTCCGGCTGCGGGTTTCTCGCTTATCGTGGATGAAAAGCGCCCGCCGTTCGAAGATGATGTTATTCGCTATTACGGCCAGTATGTCGCCGTCGTCGTCGCTCAGACCGTCGAGCAGGCCCGCGCCGCAGCTGAGAGCATAAGAGTAAGCTATAGCCGTCAGAAACCAGTCGTCGATGACAAGCTGATAGGTTCTACCCTCACGACGGATAAGCCTGACGAGAAGAGCAAGCGTGGTGATACAGCTTCGGCTCTGCAAGCCGCGAAGTTCAAGGTCGATGCTGTCTACAAGACCCCCGTAGAGACGCACAACCCCATCGAATTGCATGCCTCTGTGGCGGTCTACGATGGTCAAAAGTACACCCTCTACGAGACTTCACAGGCTGTCGGCAATCATCGCGACGTCCTCGCCCAGATGCTGGGCGTTCCCACAGAGCAGGTTCAGGTCATTACCAAATTCCTCGGTTCAGGCTTCGGCGGGAAGCTGTGGCCCTGGCCGCAAAGCGTATTGGCCGCAGCCTGCGCCCGCAATCTGAAAAGACCGGTCAAACTGGTCGTTAGCCGACAGATGATGTTCCAGACCGTAGGCCACCGGCCTGCCATCGATCAACGTATCCAATTGGCGGCTGAACCCGATGGAAAACTGACCGCACTACAACAGGACTACATAAATCACACCTCGATACTCGACGACTATGACGAGGGTTGCGGGGAGGTCACGCCCTTCATGTACAGCACTTCCAATCTTCTCGTAACGGGAGGGCTTGCTCGCCGCCACGTCGGTAACCCGACGGCGATGCGCGGGCCCGGTGCCGTGCCAGGACTATTTGCGCTCGAATCGGCAATGGATGAACTCGCGATCAAGCTGAAGATGGACCCGGTACAGCTTCGACTGAAGAATGAACCAGAGATAGACGAGAGCCTTAATATCCCTTTCTCCTCGCGGCACATGAGGGAATGCCTCACGGTCGGCGCCGAGAGGTTCGGCTGGTCCCGCCGAACTCCAGAAGTAGCTTCGATGAAGCAGAACGGTTTGACCCTTGGATGGGGCGTAGCAGCTTGCTCATGGCTGGCGGCACGCACAGATACCGAAGCGACCGTTGAACTTCGGCAGGACGGCTCCGTTCGCGTCGCCTGTGGAACGCAGGATATCGGCGGTGGCACCTATACTGTTCTCGCTCAGATCGTAAGCCACGTCATTGGAATTCCGGTGAGCAAGATCGAGGTGGTTCTCGGCGACTCGTCCCTTCCCTCAGGGCCGATTTCGGGCGGCTCCTGGGTCACAGCGTCTGTAACACCTGCTGTGTTGCAGGCCGCGCAGAGGTCGGCACAGTCTGTTTTGCTCGCAGCCATCAAATCGGAAGGATCGCCCTTCAAAGGCAGAAAGCAGGACGAACTGGAGTTGGTTGACGGCAACGTTCGCACAAAGGGACAAAGCCAGGGGGCGGTACCCATGGCCGAAATCCTCCAGATCGCGAAGGTCAGTTCCGTCTCCGGAACAGGCAAGTCTGAGGGCACCTTAGGTGAAGACAAACCTCAATTCTCATTCCATTCCTATGGCGCTCAGTTTGCTGAAGTTACCTGGCAGCCGGAGATAGCCCGTCTCCGCGTCAACCGTGTTGTGACCGTCATCGATGCGGGTCGCATCCTCAATCCGCGTCCCGCTCGCAATCAGATTGAAGGCGCAGTAATGATGGGCGTCGGCATGGCTCTGTTCGAAGAAACGATGTACGACTCTCGCACAGGCGCTCCGATCAACAATAATCTTGCTGACTACGTTGTTGCAGTCAACGCCGATACGCCCGAGCTTGATGTCACGTTCCTGGACTACCCGGACTACAAACTCAATCCGCTTGGAGTCCGTGGCGTCGGAGAAATTGGTTTGGCAGGAATTGCTGCTGCAATTACAAATGCCGTGTACCACGCAACGGGAATTCGAGTGCGCAATCTTCCGGTACGTATCGAAGATCTATTGGACCCTGCGGGTAGGACGATGAATGTTGCATGATCCTATTAGTTTCGTGAAGCGCGATGCTAGGCTCATCCCCTAAAGCTTTGAGCTGCTGACGATACTTCGCTATATCCTTACTTTCGTCGATATCGAGGGGTCTGAGGGCGAGCTTCTCTCAGTTTGTGCAATATAGGTCTACTCTACTGCGGGATGACGTCCCCAATCGAAGCGTCTGCCCAGGATTCCCTTGACGATGAGGTGATCTGTCGCAGCCGTCGGACCAACACCAATTCCGACGTTGATCTCCCAATTCGGAGAGGTATTAAGATCGGTCACAACAAAGAACTGCTGTTGCTGTTGATGGAAGGAATCGAATGCACCGAGGCGACCATAGTCCGCATAGTATTCCAATCCACCGCTGACCACACGCGTGAAGTCGTAGCTTACCTTAACGCCAGGAGAAAAACCGAGTCCTTGACTGACATCCGGTCCGTGAAAGGTGCGCTCAAGTGCAGGATTGAATGCGAAATACCATCGGCCGGCCGTCTTGTCGATGATGGGACGGATCTCCCAGGTCCATGTGTCCGGCGAGTACACAGCCCGCTGGTAGCCGATCTCCGTCGATAGGCTTAGACCCACCGGAAGGTGCCAGCTGTCGGGTGCACGCACACGCGGGCGGATATGATCACCGACCCATTGCACACCATGACCGTCTTGTTCGCTAGTAAAGACATAGAAGCCGACCTCGGACCAACTCGTAATACCCTCGGTCAGTTCCAGTGTTTCGTGCTCTTGATGGTTGGTGGGAATGACTCCGTCGATGAAATGCTTCTGACCTTGGATGGTGTAATTGGAATGTAGTTCAGTCATCAATGTCTTCGGTGGAACCGTGTCTGCTCCGTAGACCTGAATCTCGTAGTTACCCTGGGCCACAGCCATTCGCGAGGACAGAAGTGCGACGATTCCGACGGCCATCACTGCTGAAAGGTAAATATTCAATCTACGCATAGTTGAACACCATCATGAATCCTCGGTCCATGTGATCTTGCTGGTGGCAGTGAAAGAGCGTCTTGCCGGGATTGTCGGCCACGAACTCGACTTCAACGGTTCCACCAGCACGAACCAGAACGACATCCTTTTGCAGGCCAGCGACTTCGGCACCGTCTTCAAGCCGTCGGACTTCAAACGTATGCCGATGCAAGTGAATGGGATGGTCGTCCATACTTTTGTTCTTCATCACCAGACGATAGCGTTGTCCTCTCTGCAAGAGAGGCGAAGCTTCCGCTGTTGAATTCTGCGGGTAGGGGAGCCCGTTGATACGCCAGAGCTCTTCATTACCGTGCCCCTGGAATCTGGAATCAAAGACCAGCTCGATTGCCTTTGCGTTTTGACGTGGTGCGGCATCTCCTGCCTCTGCAAACTGGCGATAATTCCAAACAAGATCCTCCGGTTGTGTCCATACCGGCTTACCGGAGGCGTTGGCGTATTCGATGACAATCCCCATTCCGCTGGCTTGAACGTGCTTGCGGACCTCACCCAGTACCCACACGCCCGGGTTGTTCATCTCGACGATGGCAGAGACGCGCTCCGCAGGCGCGAGCCGAAGCATGGAAATGGTCTGAGTTTGCGCTACCGGATTACCATCAAGCGCCACTACCTTGAAGCTGTGCCCTGAGAACGAAATCCAGTGAATCTCGGTCGGGCTGCTATTGAGGAGGTGCATCATGACACGCTCGCCTTGTTTGACCTTGACCGGATCTCCAGAGCCGAGCATCTTGCCGTTGATCGTTGCAACATCGTAGACCGGGTTCATAGAGCCGTCGTCACTGCTCAGGAACTGCCC
>Ga0302140_10010369_pt1 | contig 11523 bp, 14 predicted proteins | sample I_Bog_E1_1_FD_202095 | JGI IMG/M metagenome (GOLD analysis project Ga0302140, IMG submission 202095) | Peat permafrost microbial communities from Stordalen Mire near Abisko, Sweden - I_Bog_E1_1 | ecosystem: Environmental > Terrestrial > Soil > Wetlands > Peat | place: Sweden: Abisko, Stordalen...
ATTCTCATCATTTGTCCCAATTTTTCTCGATTCCTTTGAATTTGAATTTATGTAAGGTTCAAGAAAATGAATTTAGATATATGAGCTTAGATACCCCATATAGTTTGATTTCTTCCAGAAGATCTTTCCTAATTTGATATAAAGAATCCAAAACACCAGCCTGAATTTCTTGGATATTGTTTTTTTCGAGTTTTATGACTTGGAAAAATGATGATATAAAAGAAAATGAAGGTTATACGATCTTGTGAGATGTTATCGAATTTTTTGGAGATTCCATCTAAATTACTCTCGATTTTTTGAAAATTTTCTGCCATTGGGTAAAAAAAATTCACACGAATCTATTAATTTTTGCTTATAAATTATTTTTCTGATCTCTGAAAATTCTTGTTTTATTATTAAGTCGAAATTTCAAGCGACCCAAATTTCCTTCGGGTGCCTTGCGACATAAAACACTAAAAACCCAATAAACACAAATAGAATTAACAGGATCGCGCCCAAAATCTTCATTCTTCTCTCATGCGCAGTCACCAGCATCGGCTTCAAAATAAACAGACCGAAAAAAATTCCGCCCATTAATCCACCAAGATGTGCCCAATTATCTATATATGTACTAAATCCAACTCCAACCATCAAATTCAAAACCAAAATGAAAATGATCAAAATCAACATTTGAAATCTCGCAAATCCCAACGGTTTCATCGCTTCCCAATTCAGAATCAAAAATGATAACAAAGCCCCCATCAAACCAAAGATGCATGCAGAAGCACCCACACTAATAGTATCAGTGATCAAGGCACTTAATAAATTACCACATATCCCAGATATGAAATAAATGCCAATGGTTTTTGGAATCCCTATTGTGGATTCTAAGTTGAGTCCAAAGATCAAAATCGAGATGGTGTTTGAGAAAATGTGCATGAAATTCGCATGCAGGAAAATCGGGGTCACAAATAACCAAACATACCCTTTTTTCATGTTATAAGGATATTTGGCCCCCAGTTTTATAATAGCATCGATGTCCGGTTCAAGGAATTCTCCATAAATTTTCGAACTCAAGGCCAGTTCGATGATGAAATATATCACGTTGAAAATGCTAATGAAGAAAATGAAGGATTTGAATGTGAAGTTTGGACAACATGAAAATTTCAAAAGATCGCAAAAATTCTCATCGCGAGGGGGTGAAGGGTTTTCTGATCTTTGGACTTTTAAGAGGAAATCATAGGGTTATATGAAATATTTAATGAATTCTTTACGTAAGAGAGGAATATTTGCAAGGCTAGGGGGTGGTTGATTATTTCTTGCCATGAGGTTGGGTCTTTGGGAATTAGAGCTTTGTTGCTCTAAATCTGACATTCGATGGATGTTTGCCATATTGAAATTTGAATTTGTTTTTGATTTAGTATATATTTCTTTATTTGTTGATCTGACTAATGTTTATTGTTTTGTTTAAATAAAGGATTTTTTTTTAAATTTTTTGATATTTTTCTTTTTTGCAGGGAAGGATTTATGAATTTTTTAATAGAATTTAATTTATATTTTTCAATTGAATTCGTAGAAGGCAACGCTTTAAAATAATTTATTCATTTTTTGGTATTTTAAGTCAGCTCGTTATTTTAAAAGTCATCTGAACCATCTTCTTCATCTGAAGAATTGGGATCCAACTAAAAAAAAGATCATTTTAATTAAATTAAGAAAATATCAATATAATTTACAATTTTGCTATTTTCGTTTTTCACTACATGCAAAATCACACTTTCCCCTTTAGCTTTTTTGGCTTCATAATTTTCCCTGAAGTCTTTGAAATGATAATAAAGAATCTCCTCATAAATTAAATCTGTTTTTTTGTTTATTTTTTAAAAATTAAATCAGAATAAAATATAAAACCTTTCAATTGTTGTAATGTCAAATTATAATTTTCGAATTCGAAGTCAACTTTGCTGACTGGGCTCGTGATTGGCTGTGACATTTTTCTTATAATTATTTAGAAATTATATGATTTTACCTCATCTTCAGGGCAATGCAACGCCTGCAAATAAGGATGATTGAGTGCTTCTTCAACTGTGATTCTTTTGGTGGGATCAAATGTGAGCATTTTCTTCAAAAGGTCAATGGCTTTCATTCACTCATCAGAAAAAAAATGTATTTCAGAGAAACTAATTTACCTAAAGGACTCGCGGTTTTGAAATATGCCTCGAAGTTTTTGCATTTCTTTTTGGGTAAAGATCTTAACAACTTCTTGCTTTTATCTCTCGGGACGTTATTAATTTCATCTTCGGTGGGAGTCCCCATAAAATCAATGATTAGTTCAATTTGGTTCCTTGCTTATTAAGTCAAAAGTTATTTCTAAGTAGTTTTTTATAAAATTTACTGTCTCCCCCAGGTAAAAATGGTTTTCTCCTCAATAATTCAGCAAAAAGACAACCCACAGACCACACATCCACTAAAAACCATTAATAATTCCTTTTATAAAGAAAAATCAATAATTAGTGAACCTGAAGAGGAATATTCCTTCCATGCCAATAATAGCTCAGGAGCCCTATACCATCTGGTGGCGACATAATCAGTCATCACTCCAGTTAGAGTATTTAAGTCAGGGATTGTGGCACGAGCCAAGCCGAAATCACAAATCTTCAAGTCACAATTGCTGTTGACTAGAAGATTTCTGGGTTTCTTTGAAATCTCGTTAATTTTCTGATAATTATTAAGAGATTTACCAAATCCCGATGAAGAATTTTTGCTGAATGCAAATATTTCAACCCCCGAAGGATTTGATATAGGAAAAATTGGCAATGTTCATCAGTGAGGGGTTGTGGAGATTTGATGATTGAGGCCAAATCAGTTTCCATTAGTTCAGAGACGCAATAACTTTCGGAAAAACCAATTAATTTACAAAATTGTTTTTTTTTGGTATATTTACATATCATCAAAATCCTCTCTTGATTTGGGCAAAAGTAAGGTGCTCAAGCCGATGATCTATTGAAAAAAACATTAGAAATTCTTAAAAAACGGCTTTTTTTACATTTTCATGTTTGAGCAGCCTTAAAATCTTCAATTCTCGTAATGTCCTTTTAGTAAAAACCTTGTGCTCAAAGGCTTTTTCAATTTTCTTGATGGCCACTAAATTCGCCTCTGGATCGGGAGATTTCTTATCTCTGCTGGCCACAACCACACCATAGGCACCTTGACCGACTTATTGTTGAAAAAGCATAAGGAATACCTGGGAAATTCAAAAAATACTATACTTATATCTATGATTTCATATCGATCATCAATGTCATATCTAGTGCCCATTATGATCTGAGTCTTGATATGGGAGCTGCTATTCGCATATTTCTTATAATGGTTGATCACAGAGATGGGCAATTGGGTTTTCGGTTTTTTTTCTTTCCGAGACATTCTAATTAAGAGTCAAAATATTTTTGTCAGAAAAATCTAAGTTTTTCAAAAAATTATTATTCCAGGAAATTCATGATTTCTTCTTTTTAGACAAAAAATGAAAAACTATAAAAATTTAATTTTGAATTCACTAAAATTATAAAAATGGAGCCAAACCAAAGCTTATTTTTTTTGAGCAAGATGAAAAAGGATAAATACAGAGCAGAAATGAGACAGGCATCTTATAATCAGATTTATTCTTTAAAAAGGACAGTCCCCCCCCAGAACACTCATGACTTGAGCCAAAACATTTCTGTATATAATCCTTTGAAAAAACATCAAATCCAGGTTCGATATTTTTTCATTGGGCATTTTTAAAATATCAATACAAAAGGAGTGGGTGTTGAAAATCAAGCAAAGTGTAGCTGAAATTGTCCAATGCGAGAAGAATATGGATATACAAAAGTTGAGGAATTTATTATTCTTTTTGTTGGAGGATTTGAAAAATAACGATGTCCCGAATTTTTCGACGGCCAATATGGAGGAAATAAATTTTTTCTCAATATTCAGATTGATCATGTGCAATTCCGAATATTTGAAAGATGAGGATCTGAGTTATAACATGATTTGGATTTTGGGTATTTTGCTGGATAATGAGAACATTACGTTCGAATTTTTGAAGGAGCAGAAATTGATTGAATTTCTTTATTTTTTGTTGAATAAAGCCAGCATCAAAATACAGTCAATGGTTTCCCAAATTTAATTATATTTATTTAAAAAAATTATTTTTTTAGTGTTGTTTCATTTTTGCGCATTTGTTTTCGGCTGGAGAGGAGATCCGTAATTATTGTCTTACAATGGGAATTCTCAATTATATATTATCTTTTGCCAACAAAGATGATGTGCCCAAATATTTCCTCATAAATTTGATCGGTCTGGCAAATAGCTTCTTCAAAAAGCCATTGCCTCCATACGAACAAGTGAAAAACTATATATATATATATTGTTTTATTGATTTTTAAAGGTATTTTAATTTATTAGACCAAACAATTGCTTCCTTTACTCACTCAAGTGATTGATAAAACGCTCATTAGACACCTTGATAATGACACACTGATTGATGTTTTGGTTTCCCTCAATGAGATCTCCAACGGTACTCAACAACAAATCGATGACTTAATAGCTTTAAAAGTGCATTTCAAAACAATTGATATCTGTTTCAAATATAACATGAATGATTCCATTGGGAAATTTAGTCTTCGGATTTTAGGCAATTTGATAACTGGAGAAAATTATAGTACAGAGGTAATGAATAAATGTTTTTTTGAGGAAAATGAGAAAAATTAGTTGTTTTTTAGAAAGTTATTGATGCTGGGTTGCTAAAAATTCTTCAGTTATACTATGATGCCAGCAATCTTCCTGAGGAAGCGTTATTAGAAATGTGTTGGATATTTTCTAATATCTTCGCTTGTAATGAAGAATTGATTGAAAAGGTGATTCAAAGCCCGATTATTGATTATTTATTTCAAATACCCACAAAAAGCAGACATCAATCGGTAATTTTTAATATGAATTCATATGGGATTTTTAATTAAATATTAATTAGTTTATGAGGGAAGGAGCACAAATGATATATAATCTTTCTAAAACGGCGAAATTCAAACAAATTATAAAGTTGTCTCAGAAGGGATTTTTGGACTTGATTGATTTTGTTTGCGATTCAGAGGACAAAAATTCTTTGATTAAGTTAAGCAAAGGAATAACAAAAATTTTGAGAAAAGAACTGGATTTCAATGGTGAAACGAAATTTCTCAGAATAGAATTGGAGAAAAAAGGGGTGGATAAGAAGATCAGGCAGCTACTTACACATGAGGAGGCTCAAGTGTTTTATTACGCAGAAATAGCTCTTAATTTCTTAGAAAAAGAATGAACTTTTATTAAAGAAACCAATTTTTTATTTGTCCAAAAACATTTTATTAATCTGTTGGATAGTGTCTTCTGGGTTTTTTACAGTAAAACCTTTCGTCATTTCATTTATAAAGATTTCATAATCATTTCCACCCTATAAAGAAAAATTGATTATTGATTTAATAGTCTTTTTTATTAGAAACTTTTTCAGTTTTATCACCAAAGAAATAAATTTCCTGATAACCACTTAAGAACTTTAAACAATAGGATTTATTCCATCCCTTGAAGGAAACATCAAAACTGATTTGACCTCCTGTGGTGTAGTGGAGATTTAAAGTGGAGAATTCTCTCTGAAGCGTTTCAATGAATTTATCACGGATATGATGGACCTTCATTTTTTTATTTAGTCGGCAAAAAAAAAAAAAAAAACTTTGTCATATTCTTCGAATTCTTTTCGTTCATCTTTGCTGCCTTTTTTTTTATATAAATTTTATTAATTTCAAGAAAGATTTTTCGCACAATTTCTTCCGATGGGACTTATGTTGAACATGCTATTTCTGCATTCGAAAAATGTGCCCCTTTCAAAATAATATATTTGTTTTTTCCAAAATTTTTTTTTTTTTTTCCAAAGAAAAAGTGTACCTTTTTATTGGAATGTCGATTTCTGCCAAATATTTCAAGCAAAAATTAATAAATCTTTTCACATTTTCTTCCCCCAATGCTTTCAATAGACTCTTTCAAAAAAAAACTTCATGATAATCTCAAAGGATAAAATAATACATTTTTTTCATATATTTGTCCGTTTTTCAATACCACCAAACCGTTCTCCGCAAAAACCCAATCGAAGAGATTAAGGTCTAGACAATGATTTTTAAAAATTTATTAAAATTTGAAATCTTTGACTTTCACCAAATAAGACTTGAATTTTTGCTAGATCATATCCACATACCAATCCAAGATCAAATTGTTTTTTCAAGCTTTGTAGAGTTGAGATTACTTCCAGGGAGACTGTCTTTGAAAAAATTAATGATAATAATGCAAATCTGTACATCAGAAAAATTTATCAAAGTCCCATTGAGATCAAACAAAGCCATATTTTTTTGCATTCCTTTGAATTTAGAAAAAGACTTTTGAAAAAACAAATAATTTTTTTTTTTATTTTGGTTTTTTTCATCAAAAAATCAGATATTTTTTTTTTAAAATAAGAATTTTTAAATGCAAATAAAATGTCTTATTTCTTTCTATACAAAAAGAAATACATTGGAGTGAAAATCTTCTTTTCTCCTGCTTTGACCAAATTCTCCGCTCCATCCTCGAGCATCTTAGCGGTTTGCACTGATCCTTTTGGCATTATTTTCAAAAACTCCAGCACATATAACAATCCAGTGGTGGTCTTTCTTCCCAAGGTCGTAGATTTCCATCCCTCAATTGAAAAAGATGCCTGTAAAGGATAATACCAAGGCACATTGCCATCCTTATAAATTTCTTCATACATCTTATTGACATCAAAATGCTCCACGACTTCAAATCCAGCTTCAGCAGCATCCTTAAGAATCAACTCTGGTGTGATCAAATCAGGTAAACCATCACCATGTTCAACTCCTCTCTTAATCTTCAAATGTTCTTCATTGCTGGGGTCAAACTTGGGGGTCATCACCCAATCATAGGTGGCCAATAAACCTCCTTTCTTTAACACCCTGAATGCCTCCTTGTAGACTTTGAGTCTTGGATTCACGTGGCAATGTGCTTCAATTGAAAACACCTTGTCAAAGGTTTCATCTGCCAAATTCACCAGGTTTGTGAAATCGCCCTGGATACAATGGCAAATTGGCTTAAGCGATTCTGGTGTCAACATCTGACATCTTCTCACCTGATATTCATTCAATGTGACTCCAGTAATATTGGATCCGGTGAATTTGGCTATTCTTCTCATTGGGCCTCCAACTCCTGAACCCATATCCAACACCTTTTCGCCAGGATTGAGGTTGAGTTTCTTTGCGAGATAATATTCATGTCTTGCAATGGATTCTTTGAAGCTTTCACCTCTATATCTGGGTGCAAAATGGAAGGAATCACCCCATCCATATTCATAGAAATCAGTCACCAAGTTATAGAAAGTGTCAGTGATCATTTGTGGAGAATGGGTAAGAGATGTATGGAGGTCATATTTATTGTAGCTGGAATCATAGTTGTTGATGGTTTTGCGCATCTCACGGTTATCGAACATCAGAGCCTTAATGTTGAACACATAATAGATGTAATAAAGACTGACGAAGGCGAATGCAAGGTAGAAAAGCTGGCTGGTGGAGAAATAACAGATGAGTAAAGTGAGAAAACTCACTATATGGGAAAGGATCGTTGGTCGATGAGATGTCGCGTCCATGGGTGTTTGAGGCTTTTTTAATAAATTTCAAATGCTTTTTTTCAAATTTATATCTTGGATGCGCTTAATAATATTATCATAATTGATTGAAAGTTTCTTGATAATAGTATTAACACCCTTTTTAAAATTTTTTTCTGAATAAACAAAAAACGAATAAGAAATCTGTTTTTCATTTTTTCATAAAAAGTTTTTTACTAAAGGATCATTATGCTACCTAAAAAATTCACCTTATTTTTAATATTAATTATAATAATTCGTTTTTTCGATCATCACCTTCTTTTGTTCTTCGCTTCTTTTCTCCTTTTCAAACGCTCCATCGAAATATTTCGGGTAATAATTCCTCCATTGAATGAACATCTTATCAAAGGGTCCATGAGGGTTATAACAAAGCTTTGTTGGATTCTTTTTATTATCCCATACCTCTCCATCCTGCGTCATTTGGCAGGCTTCCCCATAAAGTAGTGGTGCTGAAATGAAGTATGGCATATTCTTATTGGTGAACACAGTTACTGTGAATTTCTGCACATATTTCTCTATCGGAGTGGCTGCCATAAAAAATAAAACATTATAAAACGGTGAATTAAACATATAATAAATAAGGTTTGGGCCAAGATGGAAAGCTGTACCCGTAAGGAAATGGTATTTGATGCCTAGTTCAGGGATCTTCATCGAACTTTCCAAGCCATTGACCTGTACAAACTCTCTGTTTTTTTCTGTGATCAGTCTATATAACAATTCTTTTCTCTTGATATCCTGAAATTTGTCCTCATGTTGCAAATGTTCAATTAGATCAGGGTCTGTGGCCAATCTCCATTTCATTTCATAATGGTATTTAATTGGAAATACTTTAAATTGGCTATGAACATAATTGAAATGTGTATAATCAACAGTATTTTCTAAAATCTCGGAAATATGGTTCCTGATGATGTTTTGACTGTATCCTCGAAATTCCATAAATGAGAAATCAAAATGATCAAAAAGCTCAAAAAGTGGGTTCAATCTGAATTCTTCCCTTGGGTGGTACCAAATGAATATCTGGTGAATATGTTCCTTTACAAGCCATTTTCTCGGAAGCATTGAAGGGTCTTCAACAATGGCATCAAAAGCCACTAATTCATGGTTATAAGTTCGACTTATGGCTATTTTTTCGCCTAAATAGTTGAAAACTTGAGATTGACCAGATTTGAGATCAGAAGCATCGCAAAAACGGAACCAGCCATATGGAAAGCTTGGTAGACATGGCTTTGTGTCTCTTTCAGTATAAAAGTGTTCAGAAATAGGCACTTTATAAATAAAATGTTTAAATTTCCTAAGATAAAGACAATAAGTTATCAGGAATAGAATTGCGTAGATATAGGTGGAATTCAGCTGAGCAAAAAGGATTATTGAGGAAATGAGGTCTTGGATTTGAATCAAGATCATTGAAAAGAAGGAATCGTTTAGTTTTTGAAATTTTGAAAAGAGTCCGAATTTTCAAAATCGCCAAAATCTTTTAAGGCATATATATAATATTATCAAATATCACGTTGAATACATCATCTGATTAAAATCGCGGCATTGGTAGTTTGAAGCGAATTCTAATTTTAGTCTATAATATCGAAATTATATTACGATTTGGATTTGAATATTAAATTCTTCAAATTTTCAGCATTATTTTTTCTAAAATAAATCAAAAACTTAATTTAATTATACAATGCAATAAAATTTGATTTTTAAAAGTGGTTTAAAAGAAATAAAAAAAAAAAGGAGTTTTTTTGTAAATTTTAAAAAAAAATAAAAATAAAAAATTTTAATTTGGTTTATCTTAACAATGGACTTTTTGTCAGAAGAAAATGTCTGCGGCCAAAACCTCTTAAAATTGGTGTCCAGAGGAAGTGCCATTCTCGCAGAACTGCAAAGACTTTCAGATTACATCCCAAAAGTATTTTGTTTCTTTTAATGATATTTCCCTAATAATTCCAAGGTGTTTTATGGCTATACTTTAGATAACAAAAAATATGATATGATCCTTTTCGATTTCGAATATTTGAAGAACGTGGACTTTTATGAAGATCGTATCCAGCAAAACACTGTATTCATCCAAAAAATATTTCATTGTTTTTAATTCTTTAAATTTTTTTTAGGAATTATTGGATTTGGACGAAAATTTCCGAGAGACCTATTTTCCTTTATTGGAAAGATTTTTCATTCTTTTCGAAAGTATTTTCAAATACTACTCAGATTTCACTAGCCTGACTGAAGAGATCAACCAAGGGATTTTCATACAATATAGCATGGAGGTAATCTAAAAATCTGATGAATTCCTATTTTAAATGATTTTTACAAGAATATTTTGAACAATGCGGAGGGCAAAAAACTTATGGGAGAGTCAATATACCTCTATGGATGCATGCTAATGCTCATGGACAATTTCATGATTGGATCAGTCCGAGAAAAAATCATCATTTCCTATTATCGTTACAAAGGAGGCCAATCCGCAATTCAAAATATCAATGAAGTATGTAAATTATGCAAGAATACTGGTTATTTGCCTGCGCAATTCAATGGAGGCATTGTCAAACGTCCATCTAATTACCCTGAAGAGTTTTTTGCTCGTTTCACAGTTGACCGTAAAAAATGAATAATTTTGAAAGAAAAAAAAAATATTTTTTAGAGGATTTGATAACTTCAATAATCGGGTCGACTAAAGATGATGATATCTATAGACAATTAGCAGCTTATCCACATCCTGATCATCGTAGTGTCGCGTTAGCGAATCAAGCCTCCATGCTTTTTATTATTTTATATTTCAATTCCAACATTTTAAATAAAGAAAATGTACAATTCATTTTATTTTTATATTTTTTATAAAGAAAAAAAGGCAAAAATGAGAGAAATTGTTGATAAACATTTCTATGACAATTGGGTGGTTCCCTATTATATGGGTTATATCATTGATTTATCTGAACAATGGGCTCCTTACAAGGCAGCGAAAAGTGCTCTCAGCAACACCATTGATCCATTGAACGTGAAAGAATTGTCAATGAAATATAATTCCAAGATGGAAGAATATTATAAAAAATGCAAAGATTACCTCAATGAAGGGGTTCTCACTGAAGAGTTTGTGTTAGAAAAGGTAAATCAACTTCTTTTATGTCTTCGAGAAAGCAATGTGGCTGTGAGATGGTTAATGTTGCAAAGAGCAACTTTAAACAAAAAATTGAGGGACATCATCAATGAAACTGTAAAAATGATTGATATTTTAAGTCTTTTGTTGGTTTGTTCCCAATTCGAATCATTATTGAAAAAAATGTTCGAAAACCTTATTGAAAGCAAACAGGCGAGATGGGATGAAGATAAAAACAGTTCCAGTGAAAAAATGGATGAACTATCAGATTATTTCTCAGGGACAAGACCTCTCTCGAAAGTGTCTCCTGATGAAAGTTATAAGAAGTGGTTCTTAGATATGAAAGAACAAATAAGTTCTTTAACTTATAATGATTCAACTTATGCTGGAAGAAAAATCCAACAACTCATTAAAGTTTAATTGCTTATTATAGTAAAAAACAATTAAAATATTGTTTATTAGGCCTTGGAGGATGTCGAACAATACCATCAAATTGCCAACAATATGCAAATTAAACAATACTTATATGAAACAAGATTGAATCTCAAGCACATGGTCAGAACTGTTCATATTAAGAAACAAGTGTTGTCCAATTTGGCTTTGATTTCCGTAATTAAAATAATTTGATTTTTTTTTTATAATTTTTTTGTTTTTATAAAAGGATATTTCATATTCTTGGCAATGCTTGAAAGACTATTCCAAAATGATGCAAGACAAAATAAAAGTTTGTTTTTTTAGCTAAAATATTCAC
>Ga0302140_10010373_pt1 | contig 11519 bp, 6 predicted proteins | sample I_Bog_E1_1_FD_202095 | JGI IMG/M metagenome (GOLD analysis project Ga0302140, IMG submission 202095) | Peat permafrost microbial communities from Stordalen Mire near Abisko, Sweden - I_Bog_E1_1 | ecosystem: Environmental > Terrestrial > Soil > Wetlands > Peat | place: Sweden: Abisko, Stordalen...
CCATCACCACGGCAAGATGGTACAGTCCGTCAGAAGAATGCTTACCAGGCGCGTCAACGGCGTCGTGCTTATGGGCTCTGAAATTGAGACAGAGCCATTCGAAGCGCTCATCAAGAATCGGATTCCACTAGTCACCATGGACCGCAAAAAAGTTGGAAATGGCCTCAGCGACATTACCACCGACTACAGTACAGCGATGAGCCAGGCAGTCCAGCACTTGAAGAGCCTGGGGCACCGCAAAATCGGTTTCATTGGTGGATTTGAAGGTCTAGGTACTTCTACTCTGAGAATGGGTGGCTTTATCGCCGCCATGGCCAACCATGGTCTGACTGTTCGTGAAGAATTCATCCGTCACGGAGACTACAGGATCCCCGGCGGCGAAGCGGCAATGGCCGATCTGCTTATCCGCAAAAACCGCCCCACGGCAATCCTCACCGCAAATGATATGACCGCCATTGGAGCGCTTAGGGCTTTACGCGATCGTGGATGGGGAGTACCAAAAGAGATGTCCATCGTTGGCCTCGACGATATTGAATTGAGCGACATCGTTTACCCGCCCCTCACCACTCTGCATACATCGCGCACCGAGCTTGCTCGGCTGGTCTTCGCTTCACTAGAACATGCAAATAAAGACAAACCAATCCGCGGGCGCCAATACACCATTCAAGCAAAGCTGGTGATCAGAAAATCTACGGGGCCGGTCATGCGCATCCCTAAAGCCACCTAGCGAAAGTACAAATTCAGTCCAACACAGGCCATCATCAACGCGAGCGCGAATATGATCAACCAAGCGAATGCAAATATTTTTCGTGTGCTGCGTACCGAAACAAGGGACTCGCCCCACAGATCAGTAAGTGACTTCGTCGCCGTAAACATACTGACAACCGTTCCTACGACCATCGTGGTGACAAATGCATAGATAGCCCCATAAAAATTGCCGCTCATCTGGCTGCCATAGTCGATCCATTCCGCTCGGGCTGCGAAGTTATGACAAATTCCAACGACTATCCCGATTAATAACCCCCAGAATCCTCCCCACGAAGTCGTCCACGTTGTGAACATTCCTAGCAGAAACGCCCCGAACAACGGCGCATTGAATAGCGAAAACAAAAACTGAATATAATCCATCAAATTTCTAAATCGTAGCGCAATGAAGGCAGATGCAATACTCAGCAGAACACCGACGAACATCGCCGCCCTGGCGACGAAAATGTAGTGCTCCTCTGACTTTGAAGGACAGATATGAGCACGATATAACTCCCGAGTACACAGCGAACTGAAAGCTGCAACATTGCTCGCCAAGCCCGACATAAGGCTCGCTAATAGAGCAGCCATGCCCAGGCCAAGCAAGCCAGGGCCGTAATAGTGCTGAATAATTCTCGGCATAGCTTGGTCGTAGTTAAAAACCTGCTGCGTCGGGTAGAGGCGATAGGCGGCGAGGCCCGGCAAGACGACAAGCAGAGGGAGGCACAGTTTGCCGACAGCCGCGACCATTGGCACAAACCTGGCCTTCTCTTCATCTCTCGCCGTGAGCGTACGCTGTATCAACCGAAAATCGGTACACCAATACCCGAAGCTCAATACAAACCCCAACCCGAAAAAAACGCCTACCCAGTCCAGCGGACTGTATTTTGAAGCTATCGGCAGGGTGGTCCAGAGATGCGCTTTTTCAGCAGGCAACGAAGTCAGTACCCCATGTAAGCCATGAAAGTCAGCCAATATGAAAACGGCCAGCGGAGCCAGCCCAGCAGCAAGCATCGCGAGCTGAAATAACTCGTTGTAGATCGTTGCGCGCAGGCCGCCAAGCACAAGATAAAACAGTGCCAGTGCTCCCCCCGTCAAGACACAGATCGAAAAGCTCCATCCCAAAAAGCACCCTAAGGTCTGAGCCATCGCATATAAGCTGACACCCGCAAGCAGCGCTGAAAGAGTAGTCATTGAGACTGTATTCAAAAGTCTCGTCTCAGAATTAAATCTAAGACTTAGAAATTCAGGAACGCTCAATGCCCGACTTCGCATATATACCGGAATCATGAAGAGCCCAAGAAAGACCATCGCCGGAATAGCCCCGACAAGATAAAAATGAAGCGTCGTAACCCCATACTCAGCTGACATTGCCGAAAGCCCTACAATTTCCAGACCGCTGCAATTCACCGCAAAGAATGAAAGCGACACAACCCACACAGGTAAAGACCTGCTTGCATTCAGATATTGCGTGGCGTCCCCTGACTTGCTGCGAGCCAGATATCCGATCAGCAGCGTGATGGCAAAATAGCCACACACAATCAGCACATCGATAGAACTAGGTCCAAATTTGAGCATGTTAATAGAAAGAGAGAATTACTCTAATTCCCAATTCCTTCACTTGTATACGTATTATCTGGTCAACTCAGCCACGTTAGAATCTTGGCGAGTGTCGTTGGTTCAGTTGAAAGTGCTCCACGGGGCAGCGACGGGCCAATTGCAACCACCTGATTATGCCCCTCAAACCACACGAGGAACGAAGACTGATCCGCTCCAGGCAGTCGCTGCTGGTTGATCCACGTGTAAAACGCGCCCATATCAGCGTCGACAAGCGAACCTTCTGGATCAAGCGCAGCTTGGACATGCATGTTGGACAATAGCTCATTCATGGGATCCTGTCTCTGTCGCGGAGCGAAGCGCAAGAGCAAGGTTACAGGTTGCGCCCTTCTTAACGCCTCTCTTGCAGCCCACTGAGCAAATGTCGTGCTGAATATCTGGGTTCCTGAGCCTTCAGTGAATAGGCTCAGTTGGAAATGACCGAGAACGCTTCCATCTTTACCTCCATCTAATCCAATATCATGCGGCTTCATCATAGCCAATTCAGTACGCAATACCTCAGGGCCTGCGCTTCCCGACTGAATCACCCTCTGCATCCGCACTAACAACGCTGCACGAGCATTCGATAAAGCATCATAAGAGACTGCCGTAACGCCTGGAGAAACAGGTACTCCGCCACCGCCATCTATATACCAGTGTGCATACGGGATCGGTTGCTCAGAAGCGCGTTTATCGACTGCACCCAGCAGAACCTGCAACCCGTCAGCCGCATCTACCTGGGTGAAGTGCACACCCTTGGGAGTCAGCTTTCGAAAGGGTACGTAACTAGTATTCGAAACGCCTTGGCCCACCAGCACAATACCAAGCCTCTTCGTCATCCCACTATCTATGGATTGAGACGCGCGCCACGCAGCAGCATACTCATCTGCTGCTGCGTGAAATTCCTCCATCTGATGAGTCGACCATAGATACGCTGATAGCTGTTCATTGAAAACTGTCGGTGTATTAATCCAATCGATCTGCGCAAACTCATGTCCAATCGAAATCCTCGAGAACCCGCTCATTACATGATCCAGCTTTACCTTCGACAAAGACTGCAAGTACGCTAGCTGGCCATTGATTTCCATTCGCTCCGCTGGAAACCGCCAGTCATATGTGATTACTTCTCGCAGCAGGAGTGAAAGCACCACAAGTGGAAGCTGCTCGAGGACATCCAGATACTTGAGGACAACCGCACGTGCCTCTTGAGGATATGCACGAAAACTTTCAGCCTTCAGATCCGATGGCAGGGTCGACATCATACGATCTCCCCCAATGGCTTGCCCTGCGCAAACCGCGGTGAAAAACCTAAAAGCGAGCCTAGTGTCGGAACGAGATCAATCGACTCCACTGGTCTGTCAATCACCACACCCTGACGAATGCCCGGTCCAAGTACCATCATCCATGTCGTCCGCGACAGAGGATCACCTGTACGATGATGTTGGAAACCGTTCCCACCTGGATCCGTATCTGAATCACGCCCAAAGTCCGGCAGGATCAACATCGTCGTCTTACCCGAGTACTCAGGCTCCGTCTGTATCGCGCTCCACAGATCTGCGCAAAGTTGATCTGATCGACGAATCCCCTCTAAATACATCGAGTACGTTCCAGAATGAGCGATATCGATATCGTGAAGCGTAACCCACAGCAGGCTGGGAGCAACCTCACGCATCAATCGTCGCGCGATATAAACAGACAACTCGTCAGGACTTGCCAGGCTTCGCGCGTGAGCCGAAAAATCATCCACCGACAATCTGAGTAGATCCTTCAACTTCTGCAATTCAAATTCATTTCCCGCAAGTTCCGGTGTGTAAAACGGCGCTTCGTAACTATCTCTCAGGAGATGGTCGTATCCGGAAGATCCTGCCCCCATAGATGAGGCCAGCAGGTGCTTGGGAAGAATTACGCCAGCACCAAGGCCAGCACCATATGAGCGATGGTCGCTCTCTCCAATATGGTTGAATCCATTACTCGGAGCTACAACCCATGCATCATTTGCTCGTCGATTCAAATCCTTGCGAAAGTATTCAAATACAGTCGGATTATGAGGAGAGACAGCTGCAAAATTATTGAAGGTCTCATATACGCCTGTCGCCAGACTGGCCGTGGCAACATAGTGGCCTAAGATTCCTTTATTTATCACCTGTGCATAGAATGTTGATTGCGGAAACAGTGTCTTGACGAGGTTCGGAATGTTCTCCTGACCCTCAGGCGCAAACGTTTCTTCGTCTCGCGCTCCCCCACCAAAAGTGACCACAACAACCTTTGCCTGCGCCTTTATAGCTACCGCCCTCGCCACTGGAGACACGAAACTAAAGAGAGACCCAGCTGCTGCAACTCCCGCAGCAGCGCGCAGAAACTCTCTCCTGCTTCCAGCTACGGCTGCAGAAACCTCGCTCTGACTCACATTTCTTAGGTGACTCAATAGCATTGAAAACTCCGTGCATATCGCGCTGCACTCATGGCCCAGTTACCAGGAAAGTTCTGACCTCTTTCAATCGCGCGTCCAACACCTTCTTTTCCTGCTCGCTATATTTCTTCTGCAAATTGATTTCTTCCTGCGCCCTATCCTTCTGGCCAGTATGCGAGTAGGCCAATGCGAGCCGATAATGCGCCTTCGACGACTCCGGCTTCAACTCAACAGCGGCTTCAAGTTCGGGAATGCTCTGTTTCCATAGTGTCTGGTATTGATCCAGAACTCCCTTTTGAAAATGCGCTTCTGGAAGCTTCGGATCAAGCGCAATAGCTTGGTCCAATAACTTCTCGGCCACCACTAGATCCTCTGGATGATTAGATCGATGCAGGATACTCGCTGCCGCGTAGGTAGCTACCGTTGCATTCTTCGGATGTTTCTCTGCAAACCCTTCCAATTTCTCACAGCCTTTGCTCATGTCCGGCATGAGAGTGCAGCTCCGGCCAAGTAGATCCGCATACAAAGCGCTCTCTGGATTTCTGTCGAGCAGCTGCGCAAAAATAGGCGCGGCTAATGCAAGATCATTCATCGCATACCTCGCAATGCCCTGCCCCAGCATCATACGCTCACTCTGGGGATACCGTTGCAGACCAAATTCGAAGATCTTAATAGCTGGTTCAAACGTCCAATGCTTCAAGAATTCCAATCCTAAGAAGTAAAGATTCGGCTCGCTTGGATCTACCTTTGCTGCCAGTTGCAAATGCTCCACAGCATCCTGAAATTTTCCTTGCTTCTCTGCTATCTCGCCAAGTAATGCTTCAATCTGCGGCTGCTTCTCTTGGTTAGGAATTGGCGCCAAGACATTAGCAGCCTTCAATGCATCCCCTCCGTCGAGCAGAGCAACAGCCCAGTTATAGCGTAGATCCCAATTATCAGGCTCTATCTGCGAAGCCTCGGCGAAAGCTTTCGCAGCATCGGCCGGTTGTTTATCAGTCAACAAAGCCTGTCCTAGATTTGAGAGAGTTGCACGGTTGTGCGGATCCAAAGTTGCTGCAGTTCTGAGTTCCAGGATCGCATCACTGTTTCGTCCGAGTTTCAAGTAAGCTGCACCGAGGTTGGCATGCGCGATAGGCTGCCTTGGCGCAAGCAACGCAGCAGATTCAAGAAAAGGCAGCGCCCTGGCCACGTCCCCTGACTCCGCATAAAGGCTTCCTAAAGCTTCACTTGCCTCGTAGTTCTTCGGATAGCGCGAAGCGATCTGATTCAACACTGGCTCAGCGCCAGTTAAATCGCCCCGATCGTAAGCATCTAGCGACCTCCGCAGTGCAGTGGAGTCCGCTGGCGTCATGGCTTTAGATTCCGGAGATTGCCTTTGAAGCAGAGACTGCGACAGTGCGTGATGAGGTGATTTGAAGAGTAGCAATCCAGCCATGATTACCACAAGACTCAAGCGCAACGTGCATGTATTCCCACTCCGCATACACATCGAATAGTACATCCCTTTGACGGAGCATGTTTAGGTTGAACATGCTCCGCCTTCGGGTTGCGTCTTTTAGAAGTTATACTTCGCCGAGAATTGGAAGAAGCGCGAATCCGGAGTGTTGCTCTGGAATGTGCGCGCGCCAGTAATTTCACCACCATTGCTGGAAATCCCCGTGTTACTGGGATCACCATAACCCGGTGTATTCAACAGATTGAACATATCCGCACGGAACTGGAAGCTTTGTTCGTGGAACGTCTTGAAGGATTTAAAGAGTGAAGCATCGATACGCTCGTAACCAGGGCCGAAGCCGTTACCGCGAGGATTACCAAGGTACGCCAGCGCTGCATTCCCGGAAACGGTGTTGGGAATTAGCTGGCCTGATGGAGAATTCGCGTAAGTCTGAGTCGTATAGCCGATGTCATCTGCTTTCGGATTTTCATAGGCGCATGGGTTGTACCAGTTGATGACCGTACGCACTTTGGTTGGGCAACTGATCGTTGGGTTGTTTGCTGGTGGCGAACCGCCGCCTTTAAATGGGTCGGAGATTCTGACAGCATGTGCACTTGCACCGCTCGGACTGGTGATGTTGTTTGTGCCAACCGTGATCGGCTCTCCGGTTTGGGCGCGGAAAACGAGACTGGTCGACCACCCGCCCACAATGTAGTCCAGCGGGCCGCCATGATTCACGAATCGCTTGCCACGTCCTACAGGTAGCTCATAGTTCCCGTTCAGCGTGACGCGGTGACGCACATCAAACGGCGAGTTCCCATAGTCCTTGCCAATCGGAACAATGTTCGTTCCCCGAAATCCCGGATCCGCCGTACTCCCCAGCGGAGTAGGAGCGTCGTCCAGCGAATGAGAGTACGTGTAGCTCGCCAAGTAGCTCAGTCCCTTGCTGAAGCGCCGTTCCAGTTTTGCCTGCAACGAGTTGTAGTTGGACGAACCATTGTAGGCAGTGTAGGAAAATCCGCTGAAATGCGGGAAAGGCAAAAGCGGGTTAATGAAGTCGCCTGCAGTGTCAGTGTATCCACCAAAGTTGCTAGGAGTCAGAGCCAGCTGACCGTTGGGATTTGGGAACGTCTCAAGGTGCCGCGACACAGCACCAGCGTATGCAATCGAGCCCACCAGGTTGGCGCTGAAACCATACTCAGCCGTGAGGTTGAACTGCTCGCTATAAGACGTCTTAGCCAGGGCATCACTTCCACGAAGCTGCGGTTGCTGAATCGCGTTCAACAAGCCTGCGGCAATCGCATTTGTAAATCCAGTCTCTAGCTGAAACCCATTATTGATGCAGCTTCCGCCTAGGTTGCAGGTAGGAGCCTGAAATCCCGAGTTAAATTCAAACGGGAAGTTCTCGCCAAGGTTCGGATAGTATCCAGTACTCTCCAATCCTCCGAAAAATATTCCATATCCTCCGTGCAACGCCAATCGATCGGTAGCCTTGTACGCGAAGCCAAATCGAGGTGCAAAATTCAACTTCTGCCAATCAATCAGTTGCCTGTTCTTGGTGTACACAAGCGAAATATTGTCCGCAGCAAGCAAACGCGTGAACGCATTCGGGAGAGCCACGTTCTTCTGACTGGCTGGAATGCGGTATTCTGCCGTGCTATTTCCAGCCTGCAGGGGACCGGATAGAACGACAGCGGCCTGAGCATCATGACGCTCAAGGTAAGGCTGGGTGTAATCGTAACGTAGGCCAAGGTTGAGTGTCAGCCTCTGACTCGCCTTCCAGTCATCCTGCCCATAGACAGCGCGGTTCCAGCGCACGTCGTCCGTGTTAAAGAGATTCGAGATAGCTGCACTGTTCATATTGTTGGTCAGGAAGTCAGCTGCACCAAGACCGGTGTTTGTAACTCCAGGTTGACTCGTGTAGACACCATTGAATGTGTACGCACCACGCGGCTCAGTCGGCTGTTCAGTAGAAGACCGGATACGCTGGAAATCAACACCGACTTTAATCGAGTGATTTCCCTGCACCTTGGATACATTGTCCAGAATCTGGTAGACGTTCTCCAGTTCATTCGTCACATAAAACGTTGGCGATCCAAATGATGTAAGTCCACTAACGGAAACTGCCGGAAGGCCTCCATTGTTTGGCGAGAACGGAATACCACCTAAGCCCAGAGACGCCGCCACATCAGTATTTCCGTTGATTTGCAAGCCTTCAAAGTGACCGTAGTTGTAACCGAAACGAAATTCGTTCGTAAGTGTTGACGTAAAAACGTGGGTTTCACTGAAAGCAAAGTTCTCACCCAGCAGAGCCAGGCTTCCCGTATCTTCAAAACCACCACCATCCAACGGATTTCCTAGTGGAGGAGCATGGGTAACCGGCTCATGGTTGTAGCTATAGCGAGCAAATGCGAGATCTTTAGGACTAATATTCCAGTCCATACGTGTATCCCATTGGAACGTGTTGTCGATTGCATTCGATTGGATCGTGTAGTTGTTGTAGACCTGGTGAAGGGGTCCGATATTTGGCGAAGGATAAAGATTGAGCAGCTTCAGTGCGACGGGATCAATCTTTATATTTGGGTCCTGATCCAACCTGTTATTTGCTATCGGAGTCGAACCGGCATTGTTAGGATTCGGTTCGTAGATCTGTGTTCCCAATTTCCCATTTGGAGTGTTGACGCCCGTCAACCACTCACTGAAATCACCAGTGCGTTCTTGCGCAGTAGGAACACTCAATCCAGAATGAGTCTCTGCAAAAATAATCCGATTCGCTTCCAGGTCTCCAAAGAAGAAAAGATGGTTCTTCAGAAGCGGAAAGCCCAACGTCGCGCCAAACTGATTCTGCCTGTACTTCGGGACCGGGCTCGATCCGTCAAAAAACTGGCGAATATCAAAGGCATCATTACGGACGTACTCCCACACATCTCCGTGTATCTGGTTCGTACCCTGCTTGATACTGGCATTAACAACCGCGCCAGCAGAGTGACCGAACTCCGCGCTGTATGCACCTGTCTGCACTTTGAATTCTGCGAGCGCGTCAGGGGGAGGGCGGACGACAAAGCTTGCGCCGTTAAAGAAGTCAACAACGTTAACGTTGTTATCGACGCCGTCCATAATGAAGTTATTCTGCTCGGCGCGTTGCCCGTTCGCATTAAAGTCACCCGAGTTCTGACCGCGCGATCCGCTCGCCGGATCTACGCCAGCCGTCAACTGTGCGATGAAAACCCAGTTACGCCCATTCAACGGAGTCTCATTGATGGTCTGCGTATCCATGACCTGCCCGGAAGAACCATCTTCCGTCTGTAGCAGCGGAGGCGCATCTGTCACCGTGACCGTTTCATTTGCAGCACCAAGCTTGAGCTGAATATTAATGGCAATACGATCCTGTACGTGCAGTTGAATGTTCTCCTGCGTCGTCTTCTCAAATCCCGGTGCTACTACCGAAACTGAGTAGTTTCCGATCTTCACTGGAGAGAACACATAGTTACCGCTACGATCCGTCTGCGCCTGTAACTCAAGGCCATTATCCGTATTCGTCAGAGTAACCTTTGCGTTGGCAACCACCGCGCCGGAGGTATCCTGCACCAGACCTACGACTGCGCCTTGATCTGCCTGACCAAAAGCAAGTCCTGTTGCGATCATCACGAAGAGCAGCGCCGGCACAACATGCCGAAGTCCCCTCATTAAACTCAAGACATGCCTGAGCATTCCACACATACGATTCATCTCTTGACCCCCTACGAGTTCTTTCAGTGGTGAAACATTGGTTTTCATCAGTTCCGCAAAAAGCTCTTACTGCGGGCTGACCTCTACAGGCCTCTAACGGGCCACTTTGATCCGGTGTGAACGACCACCGGCATGTACACCCAAAAGTCTTGCCTTCGTCCAAGGCATGGGCCGATAGGAATGACGGCTGTACAAAATGTAACCGTATTCATTCAGCGACGAACATTACTCCCGTCGAATAAATTCTGTCAACACAAAAATGCAAATTAATCTAAAGCCTAGGAAATCCGACGATCTAAGAGATCACGCGCTCTGGGAAGATGAAACTTTTAACATTTTCCGCAAAGTAAACGATACCCCGCGAAATCTTCGGCAACCTGTATTGTGCTTTGCTTCCCTATTCCGGGGGGGCACCATCCCCTTGTGTCAACTTGCCTGGATGCAGAGCGACCACATTCTGATAGAAATGTAATCGCGTTCATTTTGGGAGATGCAGCCCGCAACTCTATTGATCGAAGGATGCATTACACATTCAATATCTGCCATGATCAGCCATCCAGAGAGAAAAGCCGCAAGCGCCGAAAGTTTGACACCGACACCGCTGCAGGAGAGGATGTCTTCAAGAGCACGCAAACGAACCCCTCACTCATCAGCACACAAACATTTCACCTTTCAGCCCTTCACCAAAACTATGACGAAGCTTGCTTCGTTCAAAAAGAACATCCGAATTAAAACATTTCCAGGTACGCGGAATCAGGAGTCTCGAAAATCATGGATGCAATGGATAGGCGAAATTTTCTAAAGACCACCGGGGCGCTCATTGCAGGAGCAACTGTAGTTCATCCCGCCCTCGCAACTGACAAAAGAACGAGCACCCCTGACGGTCGAATCAATTTCCCAATCAATCGCAATTGGAGATACAGCCCAAAATCTACCGAGGCTGCTCATCAGCGTGATTTCGTCGATTCATCCTTCGAACGCATAACCGTGCCGCACACTAACATCAAGCTGCCTTGGCACAGTTTCGACGACAAATCCTATGAATTTGTTTCTGTCTACCGGCGCCGCTTCAAACTTCCTGGAGCCCTCCGCGGAAAACATGTTTTTGTCGACTTCGAAGGCGTAATGACAGCCTCTACCGTATGGCTTAATGGCGTTAGACTGGGGGAGTACAAGGGTGGATTTACGCCATTCTCGTTCGAACTCACACCCCATATTGATTGGGACGGTGAAAATGTGTTGGTCGTGGATGTCGACTCAACTGAACGGCCAGATATCCCACCTTTTGGCTACCAGATCGACTATCTGACCTTCGGCGGAATCTACCGCGAAGTTGCCCTTCGTATCGTCAACTCAAGTTTCATCGAAAACATCTTCGCCTGCCCCAAAGACGTTCTCACAGACCACCCTACAGTCGACGTCCGCTGCTTTCTACAACACCTCGATGCCCCCGGCGACAGTGTAAGCCCACTCACCATCGAGGTCTCTCTTCACGATGGCGACAAAGTCCTAGCTCATAACTCCAGGATATTTCCCCCCTCTACGTTAAAGTCTGATTCCACCCCTCAGACAGTTTCTTTGGCAGAGCTTGGCAAGATCAATCTC
>Ga0302140_10010375_pt1 | contig 11519 bp, 13 predicted proteins | sample I_Bog_E1_1_FD_202095 | JGI IMG/M metagenome (GOLD analysis project Ga0302140, IMG submission 202095) | Peat permafrost microbial communities from Stordalen Mire near Abisko, Sweden - I_Bog_E1_1 | ecosystem: Environmental > Terrestrial > Soil > Wetlands > Peat | place: Sweden: Abisko, Stordalen...
GCCAGGGTAGACGGCAGTGCTAGTCGACGGGGGGAGGGGGAGGGGGGAGGAGGGTAGGGCCTTGGCCTTTTCCAGGGAGATCAGATCAGGAAGCACGACCTGGAGGAGGCCCGCAGGAGGAGGGGGAGAGCCATCCTTGCGGGACTAGCAGCAAAGTGCAAGTGCAAGACTGCAAGTGCATCTCGTTCACGGCCTCAGGGCCAGGGGACAGGCCCGACCAGACGAGCAGCAGGCAGGGCTCACGTTTACGGTTACGGTACGGGTCCCTCCCAAACGGTTTGACGTTGCCGGGGTTGCTCGCCTCGATGCATGGCTTGGTGGCGGCGTGGGCAGCAGCAGGAGCATGCAGATGCAGATGCAGATGGAAGCAGCCTCTGTGGGAGAGGGGGCAGAGTCGCAGTTGGAGAGGGGGAGAGGAGAGGGGAGATGGGGAGATGGGGAGATGGGGAGATGGGGGGAGAGAGACAGACAGCCAGACAGGGCAGCAACAGTGCTTTTTTGGCGAACAGGGGCTGGCGATTTGCTCGCACCCAGAGGCTGCTGCTGCTAATGCTAATGCTGCTAATGCTGCTGACGAGATGCTCGGATGACTTTCCAGTCAGTCCAGCGACGATTTGCGACTGGCGAGCCCTGTAGGGTAGGGTAGGGTAGGCGGTCGTGGAGCCGGAGACGGCTTTGGCAGCCGTTCGACTTGTTGTAATTTACTTTACTCTGCTCCTTCAGGTACTCGGTAAGGCAGCGACTACCGTATCGTCGGTGGGGCTCAGGATTCGCTGCACCCAGGCCTGCTGCTGGCTGATGAAGACTCGACGCGTTCGCTCGGTCGATGATTGCCCCATCACGCGTACACTCACTCGATGTTCGCCCATACGCAGTAAGTACATTGGCAAGACGTGCGAGGCAACATTTGCGTGCGCTGCTGAAGCTGGCCGGCTGGCTGGCTGCAGACGAAACGAGAGTCACGAAACGCTTAGGCGATAGACGCGATCGAACTCCAGCCCGTCCCAAGCCCATCCCAGGACATGCCAGTCCTGCGTACACAATGACAGCCCTAGCTACAGTAGCCCTTCCGCCCTGGCACCCCCATAATCATGGCTCCTCATCTCATTGTTTAGCTCCTTGTGATCTGACCACCACCGCAGGCAGGGGCGCCCAGTGTATACGACAAGCCCAATCACACGCCAGCAACCGTGGGGCCTCTCCCGCGCAGGGTTCGTCCATTTGCTGCGTTGCTGGCCAGTTGCAAGTCTGCACACTCCACTCCCGACCCGTGGAGTTCGCTGGAGTGGAAGTGGTGACACTACTGGCGAACATGATCTTAATGGAAAGAAGCCCCAGCATGGCATCGCACCAACGTCCATCGATCGACCCATGGACACTGTTCGCTCTTCGTGCACAGCGATCATTTCCTGACCATGTCATGCTGCGAGGGCTGTAATCTCAACGGCATGAGTTAGTTGGGTGAGTCCAATCTATGCCCTCAGCAGCTCAGCCCCGCGACGACCAAGGAGAATACGGACTGCTGCGGTGAATGCAGGCGCAGGACAATGAATTAATTATGCCTCAGGTGCGAAGTCGCCAGCCTGGCAGGTTCAGGGAAGAACGAACGTAGACGTCGTTTACTTCGTAGAGGAAAGCGAGGGATCGTCCAATGCTGAAATGCTGGGATGCTGGCTACCAGGAATGCTAAATAAAATGCTTAATAAATGCTGCCCAGCCTCGTGCTGGACACAAAAAGCGGCACTAGATTTCATTGTGCGTGGTTAGAATCGTACATCATGATATACTTGTAGGAACTTAAGGCAGTGAGGCACAGACGCCCCTGGGCGAGCGTCTCTCTGACTTGAGAAAGATATGATCTGAATGTGTAATAGCTCGAAAGAACATTTGGGCAAGACGTTATTGTATTGTTCCGGTATGCTTGGGACATTTTTGGTGCCGCTTTCTGTGTGCATCGCGAGCCAGCGAGCTAACCGTCCCAGCAAATCCACGCCGCTAGCGAACAAGCTTGCAAGCTTGGGACCAGCCAGCCTGCCTGCTTCACTCGGGGAAGGATCCGAGCCAAACTCTATCAAGACAGGCGCGGCCAGAAGGAAGCGAACGAACCGGCCCTGGACGATGGAGCTTGTGTAGCCTGTCGTATCCTATCCTGTCCCAAGTCACAAGTCACAAGTCACAAGTCACAGGCAAGTCACGGAATCACGGTGGGTGTCAAATTCCATTGTTCCATTATTCCATCGTCCATCGTCCATCGTTCATCGTTCATCATCACAAGCGCGCCATTCGTCCCAAGAGCGAAGATCGCACGCACGCACGCACGCTCGTCTGTCCGGCTCCCGGCCACAGACCCGGCCGGGTCAACCACCGTAGCCACCGTAGCACAACCTCTCGCTCCTCTACTTCTCAAACACAGGAGTGCATCGTCGCGTGCGTGCGTGCAACGGGCAACTATGTCAACGGTCAACCCTCCTCATCCTCACCAACCTGGCTCGAGTGACCAGGGGCTGGCTTCTGGAAGTTTCAAGGAACAAGCGGCCTGTCTGCGCACTGGAAATTGGCTGCTCCCCATATGCAAGAGCCCATCACGATTCACACGGACGCTGCGTGTGCTTCATGCAGGAAGGCCTCCACGGAACATAGATTTTCTGCTCCGAAGCCATCTTCTTCTTTGTTGGAACCAGGACAACGTCGCCTGCAAGCTCCAACGACAACGGTCGCTGCGCACGGGACTAACCAGCTCTAGCGCAAGAGCTGGAATGCGACTTGCCCTTTCAGTCTTCGTAGAACCACATAAGGTTGAATCATGATAATAAATAGTAATAATAACGCAAGACTCACTGTCGTTAATGGATGAGACAAGAACTCGATGCCGTGGGATAGTGTCCCTGCATCGTATACCAGATCTAGTAGTCGAGGATGCAATCCTTCGAGATCCTCGGGTGTTTTGCATGAACAAGATTCCATCGCTGTTCTGGCAAATAGAAACATTGTTGGCCCGGCTTCCCAAACATCTCGGCCACGAGGCTGACGCACCGGTGCTCGTTCCTGGGGGCTCAGACTCTGGAAGTTTGCACCGCTGCAGCCCGCCAGCCCTTGCCCGTGAAAACTCAGTGCCTGCAGTATCAAAGGAGATGCTGTAGCATAGAATGTTGAAATTGACGTTGAGGGCGGGGTGCTTCCAAAAGTCCGAGGGTTTTATCACAGTGGGGGTACAACCATTAAGACATCCATGGTCTGGATCAAGCGTTGGCGTTGGAATCAAGCGCGAGGTCCATTGACCCATGCCTGATGTGGACATTCAATTGGGAGAGCCATTGGATATTCATAGTCCACTCCAAACGTAACCTAACGAGACACCTAATCTTCTCGAGTTGACAATCAGAACGCTGAGCATTTCCACGTTGATTTGGGGTGCATCGCAACCAGGCAACAGCTCATCGACGACCACGATGTGTTCTGGGGTTATGCAGATCGCAGATGCGGCGCAAATTATGCTTCTTTGCATCCTTCTCCCGCTGCGGCACCAGATCAAAATAATCCGTGCCATGTACCGAATCCGGCACAAGTCCAGTCAGAACTTGACCGACTTATATAATCACGGAATATTTGTATAATATTTGCAAATCGAGGCAGGAAGGACGCAGACCTCCTTCGAGGTTTGAGGCCTTGAACACTTGTCCGTTATAACGCTTGCGAAAAGTTGGAATCTTGCACATGATACTCGGCGCTTCGTATCTCGAATACGACATTACCGGATCATGGTGTGGGAATCCTGACGATACGCTAAGAGGAGGACATAAAGTTTACGCTCGCTTTCAAGGTGCTTCATTTTCAGGATTGCACTGCCTCCTACAACAACGGGCTGCGCCATGTCTTGAACTACCCCTGTTCTGCCATCTCAATATTGCGTTGGTCTTTCGATGCAGTTCATGAACATAGCCCACTATGTTAATGCAATCCCATCCGCCAGTTAGAGCACGCACATCTTACTGTGGTTTGCTGAGAGGCACGGGAACCGATGATTGAGCTCGGAAAATCCGACACTTTCGAGATAGGCATAGCATGGGCATTGCTGGTTAGATGGACTTCCTTTAATTGATTATACTTATGCAAGGCAGAAATCACATCCGGACTCGTAGCATTTCTCTCCGCGATCTGTCCGTTTGCAAAACCAAGGCCTCTTAATTGCTGGTTCGGCGATTGATCCAGAATTGAACATTGGCGAGCCAGATTCGAGAGGACTTCGAGCTCAAATGGCCTTCTTTGTGAACTCCTCTACCAGTCTCTGTAGGTAAAATTCCCGAGCATCGGTTGGCAGGCTCTCAAACGACCTTACTATTCTCGTAATGTCCTGCCTTCCCTTTTCATAGGCCTGTAGGTCGCGATTGCCGTAAACATCCTTTCCTGGAGCATAAAAACCACCTTGTAAATTTCGAAAAAAAGCATTAACGGCAACGCTGACCCCAGAAGTGGGCGACGCAGTGTGCAGCCAAAATGGAGGCAAGAATAGGATATCGCCAGAGTGAAGTAGAGCCTCGTGAGGATGAGTATCAGCAAGACTGGGATCATGAAACTTTTGGAATGCGTTGACATTGGAGCTCGAAGCACCGGGCTCGAATTCGAAGTGTTTGATATCAGAGGGAGGAAACAACAGGAGCCGTTTTGAACCTCGAACTTGGCAGAGGACATTAGCCATAACCTGCTCATGTTAGCGGCATCCAAACATATTCCCTTATGGCCACTTACATCATAATGTAACCACATTATCACAGGGCCCGATATTCTCAGTGGTGAGCTGTGTAAAGTGTCTGCGACCACTCTCAATCTAGGTTGATTTGAGTCAGCAACCTCTCGTGGTCTGTGTAGGAGGAAGGTAGTTGATGAGATTCTGTCTTGGTAATATGCTGACCAAAAGGACTAGAACACGTAGTATAGGCCTAAACGGTACTTACTCTGGGGGTAATGAAAAGTCTGCAGAAATATTAGGAAAATCAGTTGCTATGTTTGCTGGCTTTTCAGAAGGCCCTTCCCGAGACAGAGATCTCAGATATAGCTTTTCACCAGATTCGACCTTGTCCAGGAATTCGCCAAAGGCCTTGGGACTGTAGGCAAAATTCTTTGCTTTGAAGCTCATGTGCTCTGCCGTTGCTTCATGGACGATGATCTCTCGCTCGATCCCAATTTTCTCCTTCAGATACTCCGTGGTCCACTTCGTGCAGCAAGGTCCAATGTCTAATTGCTCCAGTATGACAGGATGGGCGGCTCGCACTAGCTGATCAAAATGCTCTGTGGAGGTAACGCGAACTCTGAAAACAGCCAGCGGATTCCGGACAGCTGTAGTGGAATGAGGTCCCCGAAGCTTGTCAATAGGTTGCAATCCTGTAACGGTGCGGATAAAACGCCATGGAGCTATTGAAGCTTGTTTGACGCTTATAGCTTCTCCGTGTCCACAACTTTGCTGCGTCGTGTTGAATGAATAGCACCCCCTGTTCCAAAATGTCCCGAATGAAAAACAAACTGCAGAGCCACCCATGATAACAAAGGAGTGCCCAGAGTCCGCTACTGCTATGCCTATCAGCAATGGTCGTGGACTGATGGGAAATTGCAGGGGCTGCAAAGAGGCTGCGGAGCAGTCTTGAAAGTTTAGCACGCATATCTCATTTGCGAGGGTAAGAAGTTGGTCCTTTAAAACACCACCAAGAAGATATATTCGGCCCTGGTGATGAATGATGTTCGCACCGAATCGAGCAATCGTAGGTGTGTATCTTGAATTAGTGGCTCTAAAAGCAAGTGTGGGTCTCTATAAAATCGGAACGTGGTCAACAACATTCAAATTGGATTGGGTACCAAGCAGGTTAGGTTGAATGTGAGGTTGGGCTTACCTCAGTTGAGAAGTTGATCTCAAATTTCCAAACGGAGTGTTGTAAAATTCCATCTTCGGCCAGGCCGCCCATGTATAGACCCTGCCTCGAGGTTGATAGGGTGTTGCCGCTCTCCAATGGGGAAACAACCAGAGTGGCGCCGTACGTCGCAATTGGGATCATGCTATTCTCGTTATAAACGCACTTTATCCAGCCTCCACGCCGGTTCCACTGGAAATCAGTCTGTTAGCCTTTTCTTGCACAAAGCCGGGAACAAGACAGGTCCACGACGAAGCCTGGTAGACAGCCTGCTAATAAAAATGTATTTCGAGGTTGCTGACAGAGAGTGAAATAATTACATCAAACTTACAATGTACCACGAGGTCGAAACTGTACGGGAATTGATTCTCCCTGTAGACACAAGAACATGCCCGCATCCTATATGAACTGCTTGATGCCGATAAAGAGAAACAGGAAAATCATCGACACGTTCCCACAGGTTGAGCCTAGATATTCAGAGCTGTGGTTAGCATCACGGACGGATACGAAAAGGGCTTAACAGCGTCTTCGACTACTACAGATCATATCTTTTTATTAAGTAATCGTCTGGCAATGAGGACTTACCACTTGTGGAATAACCAGCAGTCTTTCAAACCGTTATCTGGAGAAGTGCGACCGCCAACTAGCAAGGCTCTCTCATCGTCAATATCCGTGATGGTGTGGCACATCCTGCTGGATGGAATTGGACCTCGGGATATGGGAAAGGAGGAAGAAGACGAAACATCATCTGCAATGTAGATGTCCGTAGAATTAACCCTTGTGACCTGGCCCATTCCACCGAATACCCCAATTGCGTCTTGGGGGCGGTTGCCGACTTGCATGGCAGCGGCAAATCGATTATGACCTTGAGCCTTTGGGTATGCTTGATAGACAAACTGTAGAGATTCAGCAGCATCTCCTGAACACATTGGTTGATCTGCTAGAGGTCTTGATGTGAAATCAAGACTTTTGGATGGCATCGACATCGTATCGGCTACCAGTAAGAAGTAATGGCATCCGAATAGAGCAAATTCTTCCCACTCATCGAATGGTTCGATTAGGTCTAGATTTTTGCGCTCCGATAAGGTAGCAAAGTGAGGCGAAGACCACAGCTCCCAAAGATTACATATTGAGATATTGGACCATCCCAAGCTTGCAAATCGGTTGGACTGTGCTGCGGTAGTGGGATATTTCTGGACAGCCCTTAATGGGGTTTGCAGTTTCTCGAAGTGTGCCATCATTGTATGCGCAAAAGGATGCTCTATCCCTGCTGGTAGGAGCTGTTCGAGGAGGCAGAACGCAGCTGGGAATTGTTAGAAGGAATTAGGACATAGCAAGGGATCCACATCCGCGCCCACCTTGAGGTAGTGTGCCGGCCCATCGTATCAAAGCATCGGCAGCCCCAACATCCACTGTTTCGCAAGATCTCGGAGTTAGCATACTTATTTCATTTGCTTCCCAGAGTACAACGTTCCAGGTGATCTTGGACATTGCTACAATCTTGAATCCCCGCAACAACACGAAGTAGAGAAGAGTCTTCTGAGAAGTTAAAACTTACTGTAAGTAATCGAGACTTCAGCGACGAGAAGTATTCTCGAATCATGAACGTCGACTGTGCTCGATATAATCTCTTGAAGGCTGAGCAGATCTCGGAGATCACAACCGAGTTGAATGTACCTAAACACTCTAGGAGTCAGCATCAGTCCTCCGGGACAGGCCTTGCAGTGGATATGCTGCACCTTCCGGGATCTCGAGGTGTACGATATGACTTCAAATGCTAGATGATAAGAAATGCAGTTCAGGGACGTGCTGGCACTCTGAGGCAATCGGAGACGAGGGAATCAGATATCTCACAAGTTGTGTGGAGCCAGGACCTAGGAAAGAAGGGAAAATCGAGGAAAGGCATACTCATCGCTACGAAGCAAGACATTGCCTTCTAGAGGCACCTGAATACCCTTGAGCATTGAATTGAGGGTAGTGATAGTTGTCACAACGTCCCGCTTCTTCATCATCAATTCCTTGTAATCAATATCGACAAAGGTAGCCCCATTGCAAGCCAAAGGATACCTGGTAAGGCATTGCCATGGGAGTGGATCACTGCACTGAAGTCAGAATCTGCGAAGTATCAAACCGGCAACTCGTACTGACTAGCCGCAGCCTAGGTTTATGACAACTCTTGGTATATTTGGGGTTTGTTCCAGGAAACGGCGTACAACCTGGTCTATTGCTCGCATCCTCAACCACTGGTATTTAGTGTCAGAAAGCGGGCTATGCATGCAATGAATGAGATGGTGATTGAAGGTGTTTACACTTTCCAGGGAACAGAAGCGGGTTGATGACGGAGAAGGGAGGTTTGATACGCACGTAGCCACGATTGATCAGCGGTGAGCGTCTCTGAGGCTTCTTGACGAAGTAGCGGAAGAAATGAGGCTCATTGGGGAAGTAGAGACGCTCGACGCTCCGTTTTGAAATGATGCTGCTATTATTTGTCTACAAGAACAAGGACGTCAGAACTATTATAAGTACCTGAAAAACAGGGCCGAAGGCTAAGATCTTACCCCTATGATTGATTCATCTTGGACTTGTGACTTTGGCTTTGCTGGCGCCCTGGGAAGGCCATCAGTTTCTCGACGACCACCCATTGCGAGTCGTGGCCGAATGTTACGGGCGAAGGTCACGATTTGATATTGCGGGGTTGAGAGACAAGAAACAATGTACCGAAAAGAGAACAGGGGTAGCTAGGAGGGGCGGGAGGAGGAAAATACTTTACTTTACGCGAACGAGCGACTGTCGCCAATTTAAGGTTTAGCGTTCACCGTGGTCAGTGGCTTGGCCGAACCGTACAGCTGCCCCGCTAGCAACTTCACAAGCAAAAGCAAAAGAATGTGAACCGCATCAGTAGCCCATCAAAGGCCATGGTTTTGCCAACTACCAGATGTGTTCCTGATACAGCTCCCTCGACGAGGTAGCTTCCTGCTAGCTGTCTGCCTAGCTCCACGACTGCATCCCACCCACCGCATCGCCATTCCCTCCTCATCAACAGGGCTCGCTGCCGCCAGAACCACCAACGCCAAGCGAAGCTTCACTGCGCAGGGCGTTCAACTCCATAGCGGCCATGGCGATGAATTTCGTAACCTTCAACCAGGACTACAGCTGCCTTGCTGTTGGTGCGTTGCTCTATTCCTCTCATACGATTTTTACTCACGACCGATCGCTCAGGTACCTCCCGGGGATTCAGGATCTACCACACGGACCCGTTTGCAAAGATATTTAGCAGCGATGACGGAAATGTAGCTTTGATTGAGATGTTATTCTCTACATCGCTGGTAGCTCTGATACTCTCACCACGGCATTTAGTCATCCAGAATACAAAGGTAGCATCTCTTTTATGAACCTAGAACTCTCACTAATGGTGTTGGCAGAGGTCTTCAATTATTTGCGAACTTACCTTCCCCTCTGCGGTACTCGCTGTGCGGCTCAATCGCAAACGACTTGCTGTGGTATTGGAGGAGGAGATCTACCTGTACGACATCTCGAACATGACCCTACTCTACACAATTGCCACCTCGCCGAATCCCAACGCTATTTGTGCCCTGGCTCCCTCTTCTGAGAACTGCTATATTGCATACCCGCTCCCGAAACCGCGGGAGGACACGGGAGACAAGCGACCCTCCCACGCGCCACCCCTCTCAACCTATGTCGCGCCGACCACGGGAGAAGTCTTGATATTCGATACTTTAAAGCTAGAGGCATTGAATGTGGTGGAAGCGCATCGCGCACCATTGTCCTGTATTGCGTTGAACAATGAAGGCACTTTACTAGCGACAGCGTCAGAGACGGGAACCATTATCAGAGTTTTCTCCCTGCCTAAGGGAACGAAGCTATATCAATTTCGACGGGGTACATACCCCTCAACAATCTACAGTATGTCGTTCAACCTGAGTTCGACTTTGCTGTGTGTTTCCTCGACGACCGACACGGTTCACATTTTCCGCTTGGGAGGGCCAGGACCAATCCCACCAGACTCTCCCAAGACCCACAATGACAGATGGACTCGATCTCGAAGCTTCGATAGTGGCGCGGAATCGCCTACGGCAGAAACATCACCTGGTAGCGACCATACAGAAACTCCTGCAGCAGCTGCGCGGAAACCAAGTGGCACTTTCGGTAGCATGATAAGAAGATCATCGCAAATGATGGGGAAGAGTGTGGCTGGTGTCGTTGGAGGCTACTTGCCACAAGCAGTTACAGAAATGTGGGAGCCTATGCGAGATTTTGCCTTCATCAAGCTTCCAAAAGGTGGTATGGGCACAAACTCAACAGGGGGCCCTCTTCGTAGTGTGGTTGCTATGAGTAGTAGTAGCCCCCAAGTGATGGTGGTCACCAGCGATGGAGGATTTTATGTGTTCGGTATTGACATGGAACATGGAGGGGAAGGTGTCTTAGTGAAACAGTATTCGTGAGTAGTTAACCTTGCCTTGGAGCTGTGCTAACCTTGTGGCAGTGTCCTTGAGGGTGACGACAAACTCGACCAATCAGCAATTGACTATACTAATTGAGCAATGTGCAAACACTCAGCAGTTGAACCTGGTCCGCCCTCCCTTCAATTGACTTTTTAATGGAGTCCTTAGGTCAATCTCAGCTTAATTATTTGCGGGGCAAAGCATCGCTAGGAGCCGTTTACTTCTACGTTCATAGCATTTTGACGACCTCTCGAGCACAACAAATTAGTAATGGATACCCTTGATTGAGACATCATCCGAGATTTATCGATTCGTCGAGTGAAAGTTGCCTTTTCGGCTCCTCTTGGGCATGCAAGGCTTTGCACAACTTTCAACAATATCAATTTCAAATTCAGTCTCACTTCATTCTCCGCGCATTCATTTGAATCGCATTTGATCCGCAATTTCTTTTCCCGGGTTGCAATCATTCAACCAGTATATACCACTACCTTGACTGCTATCCTCGAGCGCAACGAAGCTTCAATTCCGGGACCCAACTTTCACACCTCTTCCATATCTTCTCTTAGGTACAATATCTCTTCCTCAATAACCCCGCTAAGGTAAGTATCCCCTTATTGCCTCTACTCTCTTCCTTTTTTTTATCTCCCTTATACATCTCCTCGCTACATCGAAAGCGATGCCGTTGTCTGTGTCAGGCCTCTCACGCGGAGGGCGGGGTGTTTTTTTGCGAGCGTGGGTATTTATTTTCGACCAGCGACCCCACCCCCGCACGGAAACGGATCCACTCGATGCCCCAAACACGCCAGGGTGGTCGCATACCCACTGCCCATGGGGTCCAAAACTTCGACATCAACATCGCGATACTTGGAAGCTGCTCCTCTGCAGATGAATTTCACAGCGTGCCCTCATATATCATGTACATATCACGCCGCGCGTGCCATTAGTCCGCCCTATCCCAGGGCTCAGAGCTCCTGCTCCTCTATCTGCTGCACCCTGCGCGGGCTGCAGGGATGCCCCAATCACCAGCGATGCATCTCAGCCACTCAAGCGAGCGCGAGGATTTTTGTCCCCTTCCAGCAGAACTCAGTGGCCGTGACAATGGTAGTCGGTCGGAGCATTGCTCGATCTCAATTTCCCTCTCGCGCAGCTCGACCAT
>Ga0302140_10010383_pt1 | contig 11513 bp, 14 predicted proteins | sample I_Bog_E1_1_FD_202095 | JGI IMG/M metagenome (GOLD analysis project Ga0302140, IMG submission 202095) | Peat permafrost microbial communities from Stordalen Mire near Abisko, Sweden - I_Bog_E1_1 | ecosystem: Environmental > Terrestrial > Soil > Wetlands > Peat | place: Sweden: Abisko, Stordalen...
TGGATTGCTCTCATCGATGTACAGACACATGTCTGTGCCACAGCTCACGGCATCCAAGATAAAGGGAAATTCTTCACGCCATTTGTCGGCCTCCTTTTGAAACCACGCGCCGAGGAACGGCCCTCGGTCCATATAGCCTGGCTCGTCGATGAGATCGAGCGTTGCGTTGGTAGCCGCGCAGCCTAACGGTGTATTACCAAAGGTGGAAGCCATTTCACCCGTACCAACGAGGCACATAACTTCATCCGTACCGACAATATAAGAGCATGGGTAAAAACCTCCCTGTTAAAATGGAAGTTAGTAATTTTCCTGACCATGGGGAGCTCGGAGGTTCAGTACCGCCATTGACTTCCCCATAGCAACAAGGTCTGGCTTGACATCTACCCCTAAGTTCTCATAAGAAAAGAATTTTCCCGTCTTTCCTGCTCCTTGACGAACTTCGTCGGCTATGAAGAGGATGTTGTATTTTTTGCAAAGATTATAGACAGCTGAGGATATAGGGTTAGTCTGGATTACTGGAAACTATGGCTAGAGACTTTTTCCTACCACGCGAATATTCAATTTCTTGGGAAGTCCTGTCCAATGTCAACTCAGGACGAACAGCTCACGTTCAAGCACATACTTCACAGCTCCATGTAAACACTCCATAATGACAGCTGCAACGCGCTCATGATGCTCAGCAAGGCATTCCTCGACTGCTTTGATGTCGCAATATCCCATTACCTTTCCTGTACTGGGGTTGATATTCGTTTGAAGTTTGCTATCCAATCCATATTCTATAAGATGTGTGCAATTTAGCTTTTGTATTGAGGTGACGGATATTCGCAGGCAAAGCCGTGGGGCGATTAACCTACCAGCTCTCTTCTTTGTCGAATTCTGCAAACTCCACACTCCAGATGTCAATCCATGGAAACTATCTCCCACACCGAAGATGAGCATCTCGCTCGCAGGGATTCCTTTTTTCAGGATCCCCCATTTCCTAGCAATCTTCACTGCAGTGTCAGTGGCTTCAGATCCAGAGGTTGCGGATATCACTTTGTCGTATCCGAAGCGTTTGCAAAGGCGTTCAGCCAGCGGTCCCCAACCTGCGTTATGAGTTGCAAGATTTACGAGAGTGACTAAAAGATAGTTAGTCAGACATATCCTGCCAGTTTTATCTCGCCAGGAAGGTTAGGAAAACAAACTTTTATTCATCTGCTCGGTGACAGCGGCTAGGATTTTTGGGTTGCAGTGGCCAGTGTTCACTGCTGAAAACATAGCGATGAAGTCAAGGTATGCTTTCCCATCGGCATCCTGCCAGCTTCGGAGTTAGCAAATATGAGCAAACCTAATGCTTTTAAGGTTGTATGAGAACTGCGAATGCTCTTACCCAAAGCCTTGCACCTTTGCCTTCCACGAAGAACGCAGGCATGGGCTTGAACCCGCCAGCGGTATATTTATGCTCCAATGCGACCAATTCTTGTGTCTTTTTGGACAATGCAAGAGCCTGAAGCTGTTTCTGAGCGTGAGGCATGATGGTGGTAGAGTGTTGAGATAAAAATGTTAAGTTGTGGTGAGGAAGCAATGGCTATGAGATCAAGATTGGTTTTCTTGCTCGACTCGAGGGTTTGAACTCTATGATGTCCCAACTCTTGTAGAAAAATAATTACTGCCTGGACGATACATCGTGAGAAGGTGGGCTCTGTTCCACTTTTGCTCGTGGATTGGATTGGCTGTCGGCGCCGAACCAACGAAGTGGGGAATTGAGCCCTCCGGATACGGGAGGCCGACACCGCTATCAGGCACCCCATCTTTGAGTGCTCAGCCATATGTCAAAATTTCAACGAGAGAAGAATCACGAATGGTGTACGTATGCATTCCACAATCTTCGGCTGCAAATAATTGCCCGAATCAGATATTCATGCCGTTCAAGTCTCCATCGAAGAAAGCCGAGGGATCCCAGGTGCCAAGAAGACCATTCCAGTCCTGATCAGATAGGCCGATCTGATTTTCCATGAAACGTCCTTGCGTGTTGGACGCGACTCTCTCGTTTGTCTGTGAGGCCGATATTCCTTGTTCTCTCATAGTCAACAAATCTGATGCTGCGAGGCTTCTCTCCATCTCTGCCTTCATCGTATTCAAAACATCTTGGAAAAGGCGATATATTGCTTCGGCACTGGGCCAGTATTTTGAAACTTCGTTCATAACTGCGAAAAGGTTCTCCAAGCGGGATTGTGCCTGCAGTCCAAGGATAGAGGATCCGCTTGAGCTAGCAGATCGAGCTTCCAGACTCATCTGAATAGCTGCTGCGAGCAGCATTGTCAGTGCTGTGAAACAACACTGCTTTATCTGTGACGATATCAATAGAGAATTGAAGAGTTGGGAGATGCTAGATGCTGCATTGCGGCAGATCTCCACAGTCTTGGGCGAAGGAGAAAGAGACAGGTCAGATACTCCAGGATATGTTGGCAAATAGGATGTCCGATAAAGCTGGAGAAGAGCCAAATTGTAATGCATGTGGAGTTGAGCACACCAAAAGTCTTGCGTATTGCGGGATGGATTGGAAAGACTTTGAGGCAGGCGTAGAAACCAGCCTTCAAGTTGCGAATCAAGGGTTGAGCGACTTGATTCGATTATCTGCTGTTCTAACCGATGATGGCGAAGCGATCCAGGAGAAAAGAGCTTCAAGACTGAGATGGTGATATAGCAGAGCTTTATACTTTGATCACAGTAGTCAAAGTGTATATTTTCATTAAGCTTGCCGTCAATTTCGATGAAGTCTTCGATGACAAGCGGCGGCTGGTCACAGTCGTCCTCGTTGATCATCAACGGTCGTCCATGATGAAGGCTGGCAAGCACATCATATTGGAAAAGCACCCAAAACACGCGACGTTGGATTCGACGGTCTTGAATAGGAATGACACTTCGTGCGGAAGAAGACAGATTCCGGTGCCAGCCAAGACCAAACGCCAAACGGCAGGCAACACCAATCCAGTAGTACGCATTCGCTGCAATGTCGTCTGCGCCTTCAAAATGCCAGGTGAAGAGGAGCGCCGCTTGAATCAAATGCTCTCGATTGTTCTCGTAATGCAAGTCGAACAATGCTTTGGCACGACGAAACAGAGCCACTTTTACCAATGACCGGGAATTTGCAACTTTTGGGTGTTGACAGACATGAGCACCAGCAAGGAGAACGGATTGAAGAAGGAGGAGCGGCACCGGGTTCTTGTCACTCCTGTACTGCGAACGAAACTCGGCTTCATCAACCACAGGAAAACCTGGATGTATCTTGGTGAAGAAGTCCTCGACAAGCTGATCGCAAACTTCCTTCTCGGGAAGCAGGCTGACATCATGTGCCATGTTGGAATACCATTTCACCAATGGCAGGTCGTTGCTTGGCTTCCATGGTAGAGCTGGACGAATGCTTGGAAATGAGAAATGTAGAGATGAATCCCCATGGTACGGTGATTCCTGTCCTACAAGATAGGCGAGGTTTGAGGTTGATGTTCCAACGTACGCAATCCTGATCGAATCTCTCTCGTGGAACACCGAGAAGGTGTGAGCATGGAAACCGCGGTGAAGGAACTCGGTCAAGGCGGTTCTTGCCAAGCCTTCCTCCACAATGTCATTCTCGTTGAGCACCAAACCATGCTTCGGTGACTGCTGGATATGCTGCTGTGGTGGAGATGGAAGTGGGGACTGCTGTGAGGGTGTCTGGAGAGCAAGGGATGCGGTGGTAGCTGGTGCTGGGGACGTTCTTGCCTGAAGTGAACGTTGTGGTCCAGATTGTAGCGATGCTCGCCGTTTTGATCTCACCTTCTGTAAACGCTGGTGGAGAATAGAGAAGCTGGGGAATACAAGTTAGATACGGAAGCCACGAGGGACGGAGACGGCCACTCACGTGCAGTTGAGTCCTGCCGATTGACAATTGGTACAGGTACTTCCATGCTGAGAATTGCATTTGACCTTTCGGCGATGGCAAATGTCGCATGCTTGCTGCTTGGCTTTGCCTCTGTCCCGCGGCACATGGTTCAATGCGGACGGCACGGGAACTACAACACTTGCCATCTTGGACCTCCGCAGCTCTGAGTAAGTGGTACTCTGGCGGTTCTGTTCCACAAGACCTTGCGTGTCTCTCTCGGGCCCAGCTCCCCAGGGACGTCGATTATCTCTTGGGTATCATCTGGGCCAAGGATGGGGGGTGGAGGCGGGAAACTGCAGCAGTCCGACCGGCGGGACCGAACGTAGAGATTCTGGCTTACAGACCCTTCACGATCTGCATTATCCGTTTTTTGTTTAGTACCTTATCAACATCACATTGAGTTATGGAGGAGAGGAGGATAAGAGTTGCTTGGATGGCGTACGTGCTCGGCGCCGAGTGTGGATCTCCCCAAACCCTGCTCGTTCGCCTAGACCCCCTGAGCCCCTTATCCAACGTATTCTCATCTCCGAAACCTTGACGTCTCGACGACGATAAAGGAGCTTGGTTCACTTGGCAGGTATCCACAGTACACATGTTTCGTCCTCACGTTGGTCGGCTATACCCAAGATTACCAGGAGAATGGATGACCTCCGACCCGCTTTCCAGGGGCCGACAACCCAGGTCCAAACAGCGATAAGGGCATGAGTCCTATGCATATAAGTATCTTCAGTCAATCTTATAAATGATGCACGTTTTAGATTCCTCTTCATAGCCATTCTATCTCACTCTCATCATTCGTCATGGCTTCTCCAGCAAGTCTCGCCCTCGACGGAGGCGATCCTAGACAAGCAGGCGGACTTGGAGTCACAGATTACCCACCACACATGATCCGCAAGCTTCATGATCCCAGCATATCATTTGAAGAGTATCTTCATTACGCCAAGGAAGCACGGGCATGGGAAACTAGCGCAGCAAACGCGGAGCTGACGTCTCTTGAAGGATCTGCTTTGAAACGACACTTCAGACTTGGGAGGAAAGAGAAAGAATTGGTCCACGGAATCAATCCGCAGGAGCGAAAGATCGAACAAATTCCCGCTTCTGAAAAGAAGTCCATAAGCAAAGAGTCGCCCAAAGATGGCAGCGTCACCGGAGTTTTGGGTCCACAAGTCACTGACGATGAATGGTCAACTGCTGCCAGAGCTGCCCGGACTGCAACTTGGGGAGCCGTGTTCTTCTTGCTCACAACAGACATCTTGGGTCCTTTCTCTGTTCCGTGAGTTCGATATCCGATTCCAAAAGATGTGGCTAATTTCGAACCCCAGATGGGCAATCGCTCAGACCGGGTTTGGTCCAGGATGGGCTTTGTACACATTATTTGGCATATTTGCTGGCTAGTAAGGCCTCGCTTACTTTCCAATCCATATGTATCATACTGACCGTTTGCTCAGCTCTGGTTGGCAAATTTGGGTCATGTACATACACCTTGACTCTGATCGTCACCCTTGCAAATCGTATGGCGACATCGCCTATCGTATCTTCGGACCTTGGGCTAGATACTGCGTCAATGTGCTACAGTCACTTCAACTTCTCTTCATCGTGTCTGGGGTCGTCCTCTCCAGCGGCCAGTCAATTGCGCAAATCTCAAAGAATTCAATCTGCTATATCATTTGCATCTTTATCTATACCATTGCAGGCATGCTTGTTGGACAAGTCAGGACTCTGCAGAAGTTTGGATGGTTGGCAAATCTAGCGGTTTGGCTCAACTTGTTCATTATGTTTATTGTGTAAGAGAATCCCACTTCACGTTGAAAGGAAGAGACTGACAGTAGTCATAGCATGGGAGTTGCAGCCCACTCCTCGCCCAACTACCAAGCCGCACTCGCATCATATAGTATCCCCGAAGGCTCCGTACTCACTTATGCTGGCACACCGCCCGGGACGACCTTTGTGACAGCTCTCAACGGCCTCAACCAAGCCATCTACAGTTACGGAGGCTCAATGATGTTCTGCGAATTTATGTCCGAGATGCGCAAGCCGACTGATTTCTGGAAAGGATTGATCTGCGCACAAGCAGTCATCTACACCTGCTATGTCACCTTCGGAATGGTGGTCTATAGTTTCCAAGGCCAGTTCGCATTCAATCCCGCTATGCAAGGTCTTTCTCCGTATAATTGGCAGACAGGCGTGAACATCATGTTTTTATTCTCGGGCCTGATTGCCGCATGCCTTTATAGCAACATCGGAATCAAGGTGATGTACGTTAACGTCCTCCAGGAGCTATTACACGCTCCACCCCTTACCACCAAGAAAGGGAAGTGGCTCTGGATTGGTCTAGTACCCGTGTACTGGTCAGTCGCATTCATCATCTGCGCTGCCATCCCACAATTCAGCTATATCTCTGGTCTCATCGGCGCAGTCTGTATCCTGCAGTTCACATACACCTTCCCTCCAATTCTCATGCTCGGATTCGAGATCAAACGCGGCGCGATACTCCCTTCTGAGGTATTCAACTCTGTTACTGGCAAATTTACGAGAGAAGATGGTGGTTTGAATAGGTGGAAGAGGGGGTTTATGAGGAAGTGGGGCGTCAATGCTTTCAATATTTTCTTTGCATTGGGCGCGGCGACCACGGCTGTACTGGGCATTTACTCGAGTGTCGTGAGCTTGATTGCAGGATTTGAGGGGACGACGGTTGCGACAAGCTTTGGATGCGCTGCTCCGGTTTGATGGAGCTTTTTCGAATATCGTGGGATATAGTCGCAATGGAATGTTTACTTCGCCTCTGTAACCCTCTCTTCACATACGTGACTGGTGAAAGGGAATGCCCAGTGATCTTTCTTTGCACCAAGTTAATGTTGATATAATACCCCACTTGAGGATGTTGAGTCCAGAAACTTATATGAATGCTGGAACTGCTTGATTTTACCACAAGTTGAGAAAGGAGGCTCTCTCGTCTGTTTCTCTGGCAGACAATCCCCAAAGCTGAGAATACACAGAATGGCGATGTATGGTCCTAGGTTGAAATTTAAATATGTAGTGATAACAGAAATTACGGTACCAAGATGTGTCTGCAGCCAACACGGCATCCATCGGTTGGCTTCGCTAACAGGATAAAGGGGGAAAGATCATGTGACTGCTCCAGTAACATTTTTTTTTTAGGAATGAGATTGAGAATATTTGGGGATCTCATTTGTCACTCAATCTTTAGTGATATTCCTGTAATCTCATGATAGTAACCCGCGAGCTGAGATGACTATCACGTGATTGTAGGTGGGTGATCTTCTGACAAAAGTGGGGCATTCCAGGTTTGGAAGGCGGCGCATATCTGGAAATTATTTGTATCCACATTCCTGCACTTTTATGTCCCAGCTTTATTCTTAGACAATCTTCACAACGACATTATTGTACTGACCGGTTCGCACTATCGTAATTCTGATAACAGCTTCTACTGTGATTAGCATCGATCAGCAACCTCCGACCCGTTCAGGGATCCCTGACCGTGGTAGTACCTGCGTACGGCAAGCCCCGCCGCCTCGGACAAAAGCATTTTCGAGTCCCCCAACAGAGGCGTACCAACACGGGTATGGCGTCCAACGAATCAACAGCTCATGAAGAGGCGCTGGCAGCCGAGACATCATCTCCAGCTCCAGCTCCCCTGACCTCCAATCCAAACATCGATAACATCCCAGCTGCAGCCCTGGAAGCGGGCGATGACACGGAAACTGACGACGGCTACTCGAGCGGCGATGCAGGCTCAACCACGACGTCTTTGAGTTCTAGCATTAAAGCGCATGTCTGGGAGAATGGAAGAAGATACAACAAGTTTCGAGAAGGCCAGTATGCATTGCCGAATGATGAGGGCGAGCAGAATCGTGAGGATATGAAGCATGCGATGACACTTATGCTGTGCAATGGTGCGCTGCATTTTGCGCCAATTGGAGAAAATCCACAAAATATTATCGAGTAGGTCAATTTTCAAACTTTGATTCATGATTTTGTGCTTTCAAGATGAGTTCTGACCGAAAATTAAGCCTTGGAACAGGGACGGGAATTTGGGCTTTGGATAGTGAGTACTTGCTTTGAGCTTGACATGTGGTGCGCAGTGCTGATCTGAATAGTGGCGGACAAATACCCAAGTGCATTAGTCGAGGGCATCGATTTAAGTCCGATACAACCACTTTGGGTTGCACCGAATGCAAAGTTTATCGTCGATGATGTGGAGGATACCTGGACTTACCCTCCTAATCACTTCGATCTCGTCCATTTACGAGTACTGGTTGCTCATATGAGAGATATACCAAAACTGTTTGAGCAATCCTTTAAGTGAGTCATATCCTATTAGTACGCCATTTCATTGTGCTAAACCTGTAAAGACACATCAAACCAGGCGGATGGTTGGAGATTCATGATCACGAGAATATCCCATATTGTGACGATGGCTCCATGCCCCCAGACTACGCTCCGAAAGAAATGCTCATTATGGTTTCTAAAGCCCTCGCCGCCATCGGAAAAGACACCACCGCCATCTTAACCGCCGATGAAAAGCTTCTCGCAGCAGGATTTACCAACATTACGCACAGAGTCTTCAAACTCCCCGTTGGGCCATGGCCGAAAGGTAAGCCGCAGAAGCTACTTGGCTTGTACTGGAGGACGGCCATTATGGATGGATTACAGGGGATTGCGATGGGAACATTTGGTCGAGCGAAGAAGTGGAGCCCGGAAGAGATCGAGGTATATTTGGTTGGCGTCAGAAAAGGGCTGATGGATCCAAGTATTCATACTTACTGGCCGTATCATATCATTACCGCCCAGAAGCCTTTGAATTAGGTAGGCGCACGACTACGCTTGGGATCCACGAAGGGAGACGTGAGACTAATAACAAGACAATCGTCTCGGGAATCTGCAGGGCTCTTCAAGAGATACACTTGTGCCTGAATCTAAACTTTGTCTTTGGTGAAAGTCTATACGCCAATCACACAATGTGGAGTGATTTACATAACAGTGTTAATGGTGAGTGTATTATATCGTAGCATTATTACAGAACAACGCAAGCCACTACAGGAAGTAGTGCAAGACTGCATGTTATACGGGGAAGCAATTAGCAAGTAGTGATGTGAAAAGAGGGGGACTGTCACGTGCTGCTATATCTACCTGACAAGAGACCGTAAAATCACAGTCGAATTCCACATAAGGACTATAATCGATCGGAAATTGAGGGATTTTAGATCGTAAAACTATAAAGCCACAGGACCACGTACGTAGGTGGCTTGAAGGTCACGTTATGTGAGCGATACCCCATCCTCGCTTAAGTCCGATGCCTCTCGCCGGAACCCCTCATCATCCTTCCTCGCCTCTCATCAACGTTGCACAACATCAAAGTCAACATGGCTGAACATCCTCTCATCGCCTTAGCGGCAACGATGCGCATAGCCCTCGCTACCCCTATTGCCGTAATCGATAAAGCAGCTCAAACTGCCCGCCTGGACATTATCGACATGATCCCCGACCTCCAGCTCCAGCTGATAGGCGCACAGGCTATGATCCGGGATATGACATGGAGTGTAAAAGCACTTCCCCCTATAAAATAACAATTACTAAACGTTTTCATAAGCCCCTGAACCTTGTCACATTACAAACGATAAATCGCTTCAAGATTGCCCAGCACGTGCCTCTAGATTCCCCAATTTCATATACCCAGCTCTCAACTCTGACATCCGTCCCCGAATCGTCTCTCACACGGCTTCTTCGACACGCAATGACGAATCGCATTTTCTGTGAACCTAAAAGAGGATTCGTCTCCCATACCGCGGCGTCGAGATTGCTAGCCGAAGACAAGAAGCTTGATTCTTGGGTGTTCTTCCTGGTGGAGTATTTCTGGCCTGCTACAGCTAGAGCTGTAGATGCTATGCAAAAGTGGCCGGATAGTCAGAATCCGACGGAGGTCGGTGTGACGTTGATGAAGGGGCAGGAAACGACGTGGTTTAAGGAGATTGCGCAGGCGGATAGGGGGATAGCGAGCTTCAGGGATGCAATGAGTGTCGTAAGTGAGGGCGAAGGATGGCAAGATTCTTACCTTGTGGAGAATTATCCTTGGGGAGAGATACGGGAAGGTGTTGTTGTTGACGTAAGTTTTTGCTACGACTTATTGTTATAGATGGGTGGGATGTTGACGAGAAAAAAGATTGGTGGTGCGAACGGCCACACAAGCATGGCGATCGCCGAAGAAAATCCTGGCCTCAAATTCGTAGTGCAAGACTTGCATACGGAAGGGAACTCTGTCCCTGCCCATCTGAACGGACGCATCACGTTCATGAATCACGATATGCTGAACCCACAACCTATCAAAGACGCGGATGTCTATTTTTGGCGTGCGGTATTGCATAATCATCCGGATGCTGTTGTTCTGAAGTCCCTCCAGTCTTTAATCTCGGCTCTGAAGCCGGGTGCTAGAATCATCATTCAGGATTTCGGACTCACTCACCCTGGAGAGGGCAGGCTGGCCGATGAAAGTTATGAAAGGTTTGTGATACCTCTGAATGCTTCTGGGTACTGCTGACAGAGGTAGGATGATGGATATTATGATGATGTCTCTGATGAACGGCAAAGAACGCGAGTTGGAGCAGTGGAAGGCTTTATTTGAGCAAGCTGATCCCCGCTTTAAGTGGGGTGGTGGGAGCAAACCGGACGGTAGTCGGTTGTGGATCTATACTGTCACATGGGAGCCTTGATCTTCAGAAAGGAGCGACGAGATCCTACGCCAGATAAGCCTCAGTCAGAGAGGCTATTTCGATACACAGATAACTTGGTAAGAATTCAATACAATACCCTAGCGTCCTGAAAATAACGCTATATGAAAAATATACCAAAGCAAATACTTTCTCAAGACATGTAGTTCTCAAGCTTCCTTATTTCTACGTCCCTAGGAGGTTTCTGAAGAAGATCTCGGCACGGGATAGAATTTGCACGACGCTCGGTCTTTAATTTATTGTTGCTGCAGCTTTACTCATCTCGTACAGAAAAAGTTGTGTCGTGTCAACTCAGGCGCCCGATCACTGAAACAGCATATCACTACTAATATTTCAATAACAGTTCTCAGTCATCATCCAATCCTAGAGCTTGTCTCCTCGTCGGCGCCTCCGGGTCAAAATACGGCTTCTCTGCCAGACTTGTCACCCTAGTCCCATGTCTCGGCTCCGATCCCTCGTAATCCCACGAGGCGTTGTGCATCGTGATGCGGTTATCCCTAGGAAACCATACGTTAGCCTGGCTCCGCATACTTCAAAATAGTTTAGTAGGAACATACCACAAAGCACTGGTCCTCGGGGTCCACTTGAAGCGGACCTGAATATCAACATTGCTCTCATACACATGATAAAGATAGTTCAAAATCACATCACTCTCAGCTTTATCTAGACCAACAATCTGCTTCGTCATAGCTCTGTTGACAAACAAGCTCTTCCATCCGGTAGCGGGGTGGACTCTCACTATTGGGTGGATACGCTCAATGTGCTTCGGCCCAGCGTTCGGGTTGTTGCGGTCCAAGTAGGTGTGTGCTGACGTGTAGATGGCATACTTCCCATCAATAATCTTTCTGAAATCTGGAGAGAGCTTT